>JAEEGL010180900.1_pt1 | contig 62232 bp, 54 predicted proteins | sample 9134231 | NCBI WGS metagenome assembly JAEEGL01 (sample SAMN16246548, study PRJNA631951) | gut metagenome | biome: gut microbiome; feature: rumen; material: fiber-attached | host: Bos | place: Iran: Karaj | collected 2018-10
ATCACGCGGTCGCCGGCGCGCAGGAGCTGCTGCTCGCGCTGCACAGCCGGCAGATCGGTGACATGAATTTCATATTCCATCAGAGCGTCCAGCCGTCGTTGCTGCCTGCCTGCTCAGCGAGATCGTCAATGTTGAACTCGCCGGTGCCCTCTGCGGGCTTGCCGCCCTTACCGAACTTGGAAGCGACATCATCGAAGCTGTCGAAGGTCGGGAGCTCGTCGTCGTCATTGATGGTGGAACGTGCATCGGAGATGACGTTCTTCGCCTCCGTCAGACGGCTTGTTGCCTGACCGGTGAGGTTCTCAAGCACGAGAGAGATCTCGTTGAACTTCTTGGAAACGCTGTCGATCTCGCTGCGGAGCAGAGCGCGGACCGTTCTTGCGGTCTCAGTGGTCGTCTTGGTGCGCTTTTCAGCATCCTGAATGGAAGCGCGGACAGACTCCTCTGCATCTGCGACGGTCTTGACAGCCTGCGCATCGGCATCATTGAGCTTCTGCTCAGCCTCTGCGTTTGCATTCTTGATGGTCTCGTCTGCCTGTGCATTGGCATTTGCAATGGTCTGCTCAGCCTGTGCATTGGCGTCAGCGATGGTCTTCTCGGCAGTTGCGTTCGCATCTGCGATGGTCTTCTCGGCGGCTGCGGTTGCCTCTGCGACCTTCTTCTCCGCCTCTCTCTTTGCCTCGGAAGCGACCTTCTTCGCGGTCATCTGTGCTTCCATGAAGAGTGCGCTCATGTCGAAGGTCGAATCGGAGCCGTTCTCCTTGAGATCCTCGACCTGCTGCTTGAGGGATTCGATCTCACGCTCGCGCTCTGCCAGCGTGCTGGACTGCTCAGCGAGCATTGCCTCATATTCCGCGAGCTTCTGGAGATCTGCCTCGCTGGACATGCCTGCCTGCTCTGCCATCATTGCGTTCTTTGCATCGAGCTCTGCGCGCAGTGCGGAAACCTCGCGCTCTGCCTCAGCGACCTTATTGGTCAGGTTCTCGATCTGTGCAGCAGCCTCAGCGGACTGGCCCTCGCCGGTAACCTGTGCCAGCGATGCAGCAGTGAGGTCGCTGCGCAGGGTAGCATTGTCCTCGTTCAGCGTGTTGACAGTTGCCTCGAGCTGGGTAATGCGGGTTGCAGTCTCTGCCGCCTCATCCTGCGCGACCTGAAGCTCTGCTCTGGCTGCTTCGAGGTCTGCCTTGGCGTCAGTGAGCTCCTGCTGGAGCTGTGCAAGCTGCTCGGATGAAGCGCCGCCCTCGCCCTGAATGACCGGGCGCTTATCGAGCTCCTCCTGTGCGGCACGGAGCTGATTCTTGGTGGTGCCGAGTTCACCGCGGAGGCGCGAGAGCTCAGACTCGTACTCATCGACCTTCGCCTGATCCATACCGCCGCCGGATTCCGCGCGTTTTCTCAGGTTATCGTTTTCTTCCTGCAGGGCATAGATCTGGGAGTTCAGCTCGTCAACATATGCGAGCACGTCCTCCTTCACAAATCCGTTGCCAATCTTCGTTGTTCTCAATACCGTCGGCTGATCACTCATAGTTTCGCTCCAATCCTCCGCAATCAAAATTGAAATAGCTGATCACTCTGGGGCTGCGAAACGGCTTGCGCCGCCGCATGCTTCCCGGTTTGCCTGCCTTCGCGGAACGGGCAGGCACAGGATCGCACACCGTGCAGAAGTCCCCACAGTGCTTATTTATAATATACCACAAAATGTTCTGATTTGCAAGGCTTTGCAATGTAGAATTATCGCTGCGTTTTTCGTGCAATTTCACCATAGACTGTCCGCAAAAACAGGATGAATCGCCGAAAACCGCACAAGTTTTCCCGGATTGTTGTTTCCGCCTTGTATAATATGTGTGCATTATTACATACGAATGCTGTGAAATTGCAGCAAAATCATACAAATTGTAATATCTCACCAGTCAAACGGAATGCCCCGCAGCATTTGTGTGCCGCGGGGCTGACAGATTTATTCCGGCTTGAGGATCTGCTCAAGCTCGCTCAGGAGGAGCGTCTGCTCGCGTCTTGTGCCCGCGCAGATGCGCAGCCCGTTCGGGAAGCAGCGGATCGCAATGCCGCGCTGCGCAAGCTGCTCAAAAAGCTCCTTCGCATATGCGGTTTTCACGAAGACAAAGTTCGTGCGCGGCGCATACACATTCTCAATGAGGTCGGGATAAAGGTGCTGAAGATTGCAGAGACCGGCATAAAGGCGCTGCGTCTGGAGAATGATCTCATCGCAGCAGTGGCGCAGGATGGAGGTCTCGCGGAGCACGGTTGCGCAGATCGACTGCGTGACCGCATCGCAGTTATAGGGCGATTTCGCCGCACGCAGGAGACCTGTCTTGCAGGTATCCATCACGGCGAATCCCATTCTGCACGCAGCAAGCCCGATCGCCTTCGAGCAGGTGCGCAGCACAATCAGATTCTCATATTTCGTCACAAGATCCATGACGCTCTCATCCCAGAAGTCCATATAGGCTTCATCGACGATAATCAGGCAGTCCGGCGCGTTCTCAATCAGGCGGATGACCGCTTCCCGCGGCTCGCCGAGCGAGGTCGGGTTGCAGGGATTCGAGAAAACGACCGCCTGTGCATTCTGTGCCGCTGCGATCAGCGCATCCATGTCGATCTGGAGGTTCTCCTGCTTTTGCAGCGTCACGACTTCGATCTCACTGAGCGCGGCATAGACGCCGTACATCGAGAAATCCGGCGCGACCGTCACGAGCTTTGCGCCCTTCTCAAGAAAGGTGCCGAGCAGCAGCGTGATGATCTCATCAGAGCCGTTTCCGGCGGTGACGCAGTCCGGGGAGACGCCGTAATATGCGGCAAATGCCTCCACGACCTCTGTCGCGACCGGATCGGGATAGCGGTTCATCGGAATCTGCTCGATGCGGTCGGCGATCTTCGCCTTGAGCACCTGCGGCAGATCGAAAAAGGATTCATTCGCATCGAGCCGCACGGCATAGCTGCCGGTGATCGGATCGTAGGCTTTGAGCTTTGTGAGTTTTTCGGGCAGTTTCATGTGTTACTCCTCCCCCTCAAAGCGAACGGCGATGGCGTTTGCGTGTGCGGTGAGCCCCTCCTTCTTCGCGACAATGATGATGTCATCCTTTGCCTGGCGGAGCGCCTCCTCCGTGTAGTAGATGTAGCTGGAGCGCTTCACGAAGCTGTAAACCGAGAGCGGCGAGAAGAAGCGTGCAGTGCCGGAGGTCGGGAGAACGTGGTTCGGACCGGCGTAGTAGTCGCCGAGCGGCTCGGAGGCATAGGTGCCGAGGAACACAGAGCCCGCGTTGTCGAGCTTGCCGATGTATTCCAGCGGATTCTCCATCAGCACTTCGAGGTGCTCCGGCGCAACCTCATTCGCGATCGCAACCGCCTGCGCGGGCGTTTCGCAGATCAGAACGGCACCGTAATTGTCGAGCGACGCCTTGATGATCTCGCGGCGCTCGAGATATGCCATCTGGCGCTCAAACTCCGCCAGCGTCTCGTTTGCCACACGCTCGGAGGTGGTGACAAGAATCGCGGAGGCGAGCTTATCGTGCTCCGCCTGCGACATGAGATCGGCGGCGACATACTTCGGATCGGCAGTGTCGTCTGCCATGACCAGCACCTCACTGGGTCCCGCGACCATGTCAATATCGACCACGCCGTAGAGCAGGCGCTTTGCCGTTGCGACAAAGATATTACCGGGGCCGACGATCTTATCGACGCGCGGCACGGTATCGGTGCCGTATGCGAGCGCGGCAACAGCCTGTGCGCCGCCCATCAGGAACACTCTGTCCACACCGCAGAGCGATGCCGCCACGAGAATATCGGGATTCGGCTTGCCGTCTTTCCCGGGAGGCGTCGTCATGATGAGCTCCCTGACGCCCGCGATCTTTGCCGGGATCGCGTTCATCAGCACAGAGGAGGGATATGCCGCCGTGCCGCCCGGAACATAGAGACCGACACGCTCCAGACCGCGCAGTCTCTGCCCGAGAATCACGCCGTCCTCGCGGGTGTTGCAGAAGCCCTGCTCCTTCTGGCGGTTGTGAAAATCGGAAATGTTTTCGATGGCATTCAGCAGCGCCTCGACAAACTTCGGGTCGGCAGCCTCCAGCGCATCGGAGATGGTATCGGCATCGACCTCGAAGCACTCGGGGCACTTGCCGTCAAATTTCTCGGTATAGGCGCGGACAGCCTTGTCGCCGTCTCTGCGCACATCGTCGAGGATCTGTGTCACGGTCTCAACGACCTTCGGATCGGGTGCGGCACTTCTGCTGCGAAGCTGTGCGAAAAATGCGGCTTCGTCGGTGCCGTTGCAGCGGATGATCTGCATATCAGGTTTCCTCCTTGTTCTCAAAATAGCGCTCGATCTTCGTCACCAGCGTCTCGATCTCGCTCTGCCGGAGCTTCATGCTGACAGAGTTTGCGATCAGGCGTGCGGAGATCGGGCACACATCTTCATATACTTCAAGCCCGTTTTCTTTCAGTGTCGTGCCGGTCTCGACAATATCCACGATGCCGTCGGAGAGCTCCAGCAGCGGCGCGAGCTCCACGGAGCCTTCGATCTTCACAATATCAACATCCATGCCCTTTGCCTCAAAGAAGCGGCGGGTCACATTCGGATATTTCGATGCGATGGTCTTGACGCCGTAGCCGGAATAGAAATCGGTGCCCTTCTTCACGGCGAGCGCGAATTTGCAGCGTCCGAAGCCGAGATCCAGCAGCTCATAGAATTTGCCCTGCATCTCAAGAATTGTATCCTTGCCGACGACGCCGAGATCACAGACACCGTGCTCGACATAAGTGATGACGTCATTTGCCTTCGCAAGGACGCACTCAATGCTGCCGTCGCCGATCGGGAGAATGAGGCGTCTGCCCTTCTCGCGGACCTGCGTGCAGTCATAGCCGAGCTGCTCAAGCATCCCGACGGTGTCCTTTTCGAGCCGCCCTTTGGTGAGGGCAATGCGCAGCGGTCTAGTCATGGGTCTCACGCTCCTTCCGTAGTCTTCTCGATCGGCAGCACCGTGTCAATGCCGTGTGCTTCCGCGTAGGCTCTTGCTTCTGCGAGCGTTGCCGAGAGCGAATGCTCGACGACAAGCCCCTTTGCGCGCATGTTGGTCGCCGCCTCGACCGCGGCCGCCTCACAGCCCTCTGCCGCCCAGATCAGCACATTGCTCGGAGGGAGCGTGCCGGAGGGTGCATCCTGCCGCTTGCTCAGCACCTTTGTCACGGCATCGACATTGACCGCAAAGCCGGTCGCGGGGACATCATAGCCGAACTCCGCAAGCAGATTGTCGTATCTGCCGCCGGAGAGGATCTCCTCGCCGTATCCCGAGAGATAGCCGCGGAGAATCATGCCGGTGTAATAATCCGTGCGGTGCATCATGCTGAGATCGACGGAAACACGGTCTTTTCCGGCAAATTCCGCAACGGACTTCCAGAGCGCGTGCAGATCGTTCAGAATCGCGGTGAACGCATCGCCGGTTGAATATTTTGCCGCCTTCGCAAAGACCTCCTCGCCGCCGAAGAGCCGCGGCAGAATGCGCAGCGCCTTTGCCGCAGGAGAATCCGGGAGCGTGTCGAGCAGATCGCCGAGCGCCGGGAAGTTCTTGGACTCAATGCAGTCGCGGAGCTGCTCCTTTGCTGTCTCCGATGCCGGAAGCTGCTGCATCAGCACGCGGAACAGCGCCGCATTGCCGAGCTCAAGCTGATAATTCGGATCGAAGGAGCGCAGGGCATCGACTGCCGCCGCGATGACCTCCAGATCCGCCATGCGCGAATCGGAGCCGATCAGCTCAATGCCTGCCTGTGTGATCTCATCGTCCCTGCCCTTCAGCGAGGGAGAGATCACATGGATGCTCTGATTATAATAGAGACGGAGCGGGAGTGTGCTCTCGCGCAGTCTTGTCGCACAGACACGCGCAATCGGGACGGTATTGTCGGGACGCAGGACAAGCAGTCTGCCCTTTGCGTCGGTGAGCTTATACATCTGCTCCTGCGGGAAGGGCTGTGCCTTGCGGTTGAAAACATCGTAGAATTCGAGTGTCGGCGTGATGATCTCGCTGTATCCGCGTGCGGAAAAGAGCGCATGCAGGCGGCTCTCGATGTCGCGCCGGAGCGTACACTCGGCGAAGAGGGAATCTCTTGTTCCTTCCGGGGTGATGCGGTCGTATTTGTTCATAGGTTACTCCTCATATTTGAATGCGGAATGATGGATTCTCAGCAGCCTTGTATTCACTTTAGCTTGCTAACATGCTACTATATTACCATAATATCATAGAAAAGTCAAGTCAGAAGAGGGAAAGCTGATTGGATTTCGGCAGGTCTTCCAAAGCACCGAGCGCATCCAGCGCATCTATTGTCGCTTTTGACGCACCGCTCTGCTCCTGCAATTCATCCACGGAGATGAAATCGCCGTTCTGCGCGGTCTCATAGAGCTTCTCTGCCGCCTTTGTGCCGACGCCGTCAATCGCAGCAAACGGAATGCGCAGCTTGCCGTCCTCGACGCGGTAATTCGTCGCGTGCGACTTGCGGATATTCACCTGCAGGAAGAAGATCCCGCGAGACATCGCCTCATTGACGATGCGCAGGATATCCAGCAGGTCGCCCTCCTTCTTCGTGCGCTCCTTACCCTTTGCGGTCAGCTCGCGGATCCTGTCGCGCACCGCATCAACGCCCTCGCAGGCGAGCCTTGCATCGAAGTCGCCGCCGCGGATGGAGAAATAGGTCGCGTAGTATTCCAGCGGATGATAGAGCTTGAACCAGCCGAGCTTGATCGCCGCGGTGACATACGCCGCCGCATGCGCCTTCGGGAACATGTACTTGATCTTTAAGCAGGAGTCGATATACCACTGCGGGACATCGTGGTCAAGCAGCATCTGAATGATCTCCGGCGTAAACTGCTTCGGCGCCTTGCCCTTTCTCGTCCATTCCATGATCTGGAACGCCATTTTCGGCTCGACATGGTGATAGAGCAGATAGGTCATGATCGAGTCACGGGTACCGATGACATCCGAAATCGTACAGGTCTCGTTCGCGATGAGCTCCTGTGCATTGCCGAGCCACACATCCGTGCCGTGTGACAGACCCGAGATTTGCAGAAAGTCGGAAAAGAGCTTGGGCTTTGCATCGAGCAGCATGCCGATGGTGAAGTTCGTGCCCATCTCCGGGATGCCGAGCGAGCCGGTCTTGCAGAAGATATCCTCTTCCGTGACGCCGAGCACCGAGCAGTCGGTACACATTTGCAGCACCTTCGGGTCGGTCGTCGGCACATCGGCGATCTTGATGCCGGTCATATCCTCGAGATGCTTGTAGAGCGTCGGGACAACATGCCCGAGCTCATCGAGCTTTAAGATAGTATCGTGCAGCTTGTGGAAGTCGAAGTGCGTCGTGATGATCATTTCGGAATCGTCATCATCCGCAGGTTCACCCGGCTGCTGCACGGGCGTGAAGTCAAACACATCGAATTCCTCGGGGATAACGACCATGCCGCCCGGATGCTGACCTGTCGTCTTCTTGACGCCGACGCAGCCTGCGATCAGGCGGTTCATCTCGCTGTTGTTGACGGTGATGCCGCAGTCCTCAAGATAATGCTTGACATAGCCGTATGCGATTTTATCCTGCACGCCGGAGATCGTGCCCGCCTTGAACACATTTGCTCTGCCGAAGAGCTCCTCCGTGTAGCGGTGCGATTCCGACTGATACTCACTGGAGAAATTCTGGTCGATATCCGGCTCCTTGTCGCCGTCGAACCCGAGGAAGGTCTCGAACGGGATATCGTGCCCGTCGCGCTTCATATCGGTGCCGCATTCGGGGCAGTTCTTCGGGGGCAGGTCGAAGCCGGAGCCGACGGAGCCGTCCTCGATGAATTCGCTGTGCCGGCACTTCGGGCAGACATAGTGCGGCACCAGCGGATTGACCTCCGAGATGCCCGCCATCGACGCGACAAACGACGAGCCGACGGAGCCTCTGGAGCCGACGAGATAGCCGTGCTCCTCGGAATGCGCGACCAGCTTCTGCGCGATCATGTAAAGCACCGAGAAGCCGTGCTTGCAGATCGACGAAAGCTCGCGGTCGAGGCGCTTCTGCACCAGCTCCGGCAGCGGGTCGCCGTAGATGGACTTCGCCTTGTCGGTCGTGATGCGGATGAGATCCTCCTCCGCGCCGGGGATGGACGGCGTGAATGTGCCCTTCGGGATCGCGTGGCAGCGGTCGATCTTGTCCGCGATGAGATTGGTGTTCGTGACGACAACCTCATACGCCTTGTCCGCGCCGAGATAGTCAAATTCCTCGAGCATCTCATCGGTCGTGCGGAGATACAGCGGCGCCTGTCTGCCGGCATCATCGAAGCCCATGCCCGATTGCAGGATCTCGCGGTAAATGCCGTCCTTCGGATCCATGAAATGCACATCGCAGGTCGCGACGGTCGGGATGCCGAGGCTGTCGCCGATCTCAATGACCTTGCGGTTCAGATTGCGCAGGTCCTCTTCATTTTCGACGGTATAGCGGTCGCTGTCGATCATGAAGTGATTGTTTCCGAGCGGCTGGATTTCAAGGTAGTCATAGAAGGATGCGAGCCGTTTCAGCTCATCATCCGGCTTGCCCTCGACAATCGCCGAAAAGAGCTCGCCCGCCTCGCACGCACTGCCGTAGAGCAGTCCCTCGTGATGCTTCACGAGCAGCGATTTCGGGATCAGCGGTTTCTTATAAAAATAGTCGATCTGCGAATAGGACACGAGCCGGTAGAGATTCTTCATGCCGGTCTGGTTCTTCGCGAGAATGATCTGGTGATAGGATTTCAGCTTGCGCGGATCGACCGGCGGCAGCGCCGTGTTGAGGTCGCCGAGCGTCTGAATCCTGTCCTCTTTCAGAAGGCGCTCCATCAGCGTGAGATAGATCTTCGCCAGCATATAGGCATCGTCGGAGGCGCGGTGATGCTCAAACTTGCCGAGCTTCAGCTGCTTTGCGACCTGATCGAGCTTATGGCGTGCCATCTGCGGGAGCATCACGCGGCACATGACGAGCGTATCGAGCTTCACGAACGGATGCGAAAGCCCCTGCCGCGCCATGACATTGCGCATGAAAGCGCAGTCGAAATCGGCATTGTGCGCGATGAGCACGGGATTCTCTCCGCAGAATGCAAAGAACTGCTCAACGGCATCCTTCTCCTTCGGCGCGCCCGCGACCATCTCATCGGTGATGCCGGTGAGCTCGGTGATCTTCTCCGGGATATGACGCTCGGGATCGACAAAGGTATTGAAGCTGTCTACAATGCGCATGCCGCGGATCTTCACGGCGCCGATCTCGGTGAGCCGGTCCTTCGATGCCGAGAGACCTGTGGTTTCGACGTCGAACACAATGACCTCGTCCTGCGGCGTGCGCGGGTCGGGACGGTCGATGATATGCACCGCGTCAAGGTCGTTCACCACATACGCCTCGCAGCCGTAGATCACGCGGAAATCCTTCCATTTCGCGGTGGCGTTCATCGCTTCGGGGAACGCCTGCACCACGCCGTGGTCGGTGATCGCCATTGCACGGTGCCCCCACTCATGCGCACGGTTACAGAGCGCTTCGGCAGAATTGACCGCATCCATCGCGGACATGTTCGTATGCAGATGCAGCTCCACGCGCTTCACCGGCGCATCATCCGTGCGGCGCTCGGGCGTGTAGCTGTTGATCGCGGTCGGCTTGATTGTGATGTCGCGGTCATAGTCGTCATAGGATACCGCGCCGTAGATCAGCAGATTATTGCCCTTCTTGCAGTCGCCGAGCGGGAAATCCTTGAATTCCTCGGCGGTGAAAAACATCTTGACAAGCACGCTGCCCGTGTAATCGGTGACAGGGAAGGTCAGCAGCGTCTTGCCGCTTTTCAGCTCGCGTGATTCAGGTGACGCAAAGACCTCGACTGCAATGCAGTATTTCTTTGCGCCGCTGTCATAGACATTCTGCGAGCCTGCGACGGCTTCCGCAACGGACACCGGCTTTTCCTTGATGAGCCGCTTGTAGATGACACCGAGCGTCTTCTTGTCGGGCGCATCGGGGCGCACGGGCTTCACATCCGGGTCGAGATTGCTGAGCGACGAAAATGTCGGGGCTGCTTCCTTTTCGGCAGCCTTGTACTCCGGCATCGGTGCATCGGGGATCTCGGCTGCGGTCGCGGCGTGCTGCGCCTCGCTGACATGGTTTTCTCCCGCAAACTGCACGCGGACGCCGAGCGAAAACATCGTCTGCACGGCGCGGGTGATCTCATTGCGGATATGCGTCTGCTCCAGAAGCTCCGCGCCGCCGTGCATGAGCCCGATCGTGACCACACCGTCTGCATAGCTGAGCGCGGCATCGTCGAAAAAGCCGTTGATAACGGAATAATCGCGGCGCAGGAGTTGAAGCAGATCGGGCAGGATCTCCACGGAAAAAGCCTCCGAGGGATAGCGCGCCAGAATGCGCACGCCCGCAAGCTCCAGCCGCGCAGCCAGCTCCTTCTCGACCGCCGTCAGCGTCTCAAAGGGGATATATGCCGGATATTCGGTGACAAAATACAGTCTTGAGCGGTCTTTGTTGGCAAGCACCTGCGTGAGCGTGCCCTGCATGACGCGCTCCGGCAGCTTTGTGCTGTATTCCCGCAGAAAGCTGTGCAAGGTTTGTGACATAGCATTCAGATCCTTTCGGGGATGTCGGCATGGCCCGGATCATCCGGGGAAATCAGGAAAGCACGGCGAGCGTCCGTTTTGCAATGCTGAGATCTGCCGCATTGATCTTCTCATTGAAATCGTAATCCACGACATGCCAGAGGTTCAGATCACCGTCGCAGAGCAGATATTTTTGCAGCATCACAAGATCTGCTGCGGTAAACACGCCGTCATAATTGCAGTCGCCCATCACAAATGTGTTCGGCATTTCCAGCGAGCCCGGGTCGAGCACACCGTTCGCCAGTCCGATCCGGAAGACCTGTTCGCCGGTCCGGTTCTCGCGGATGGCACACACAGGGTCATCCGTGATCTCCCTGCCGGTCACCAGAGGGACCGAAACTGTCCAGCAGTCCAGCATGCCCTCCTCCCCTGCGAGATAATGCGCGGGGGTATCGGCGGTGATGAATTCGGTGAGCTTCGCCTCGGCGTTTCCCGTGAAATGCACGGCGGTATCGGAGCCGTGCGGTGCAGTCAGGATCAGCGCACGAAACGCTCTGCTCTCCCCCGCTGCGCCTTCATAGGAGGTCGCAAACTCGATGCTCTGGAAATACCAGTCAGTCTGCAGCGATTCGTTGAGGTAGGAATAGTATTTCCCCGTCCACACAGGATCCGTCGGGTCGCCGTCCGGGTCGGCATAGAGCGGTTCGACGGACACATAGCCGTCCTCCATCGTGACAAGATAGGTGTAGTATGTCACGGTCTCGTGATTCTCGCCCCAGAGCGGCACAGTCACGACGGAAAGCCCGTCCTCCCGCGGCATATAGCGCACGCAGGTTTCATCGAAATAGCTGAAATATGTCCCCTGTGTGCCGACAAAGAAAGCACCCGCCTTCGGGGAATAGAACACCGCCTCGCCGCCTGTCGCTTCATAACGCAGCGCGGGCGCATCCTCTGCCGAAGCAGGCAGCGGGAACACGGCGGCGCACAGCATCAGTGCGGATGTGAATGCAAAGAGTCTTGTCTTTTTCATAACAGTCTCCTTATGGGGGATAAAAGAAGGCAGATCAGAGCTTCTCGATCTCCGCAAGCAGTGCCGTGACGATCTCGTTCTCGGGCACCTTGCGCAGCACCTCGCCCTTTTTGAAGATCACCGCGCAGCCCTCGCCGCCCGCGATGCCGATATCCGCCTCGCGTGCTTCGCCGGGGCCGTTCACGACGCAGCCCATGACCGCAACCTTGATATTCTTCTCACAGCCGCGGAGTGCCTGCTCGACCTCATTTGCGACCTCGATCAGGTTGATGCGCGTTCTGCCGCAGGTCGGGCAGGAGACAAGCTGCACGCCGCCGCGCAGTCCGATCGCCTTGAGGATATCCTGCGCCGCCGCGATCTCACGCACGGGGTCTGCCGTCAGCGAGACGCGGATGGTCTCGCCGATGCCGTCCAGCAGCAGCGAACCGATGCCCGCTGCCGACTTGATCAGTCCCATGCGCTCCGTGCCCGCCTCGGTCACGCCGAGATGCAGCGGATAGGGACACTGCTCTGCGGCAAGGCGGTAGCATGCGATCATGTTCTTCACATTGGAGGATTTGATCGAGATGACAATATCATTGAAATCATATTTTTCGAGCAGCTTCGCGTGATTCAGTGCGGATTCGACCATTGCCTGCGGGGTCGGCCCGCCGTATTTCGCGAGCAGCTCCTTCTCGACGGAGCCGGAGTTCACGCCGATGCGGATCGGAATCTGCTTCTCGCGGCACTTGTCCGCAACCGCCTTGACGCGGCTCTCCTCGCCGATGTTGCCGGGATTGATGCGGATTTTGTCGATGCCGGCATCTGCGGCGGCAAGCGCGAGCTTGTAGTCAAAGTGAATATCGGCGACCAGCGGGATCGAGACCGCCTGTTTGATTGCGGGAATCAGCGCAACGGCGTCCATATTCGGAATCGCGGCACGGACAATCTCACAGCCCGCAGCTTCGAGCGCCTTCGCCTGTGCGACCGAGCCTGCGATGTCATCGGAGCGCGTGTTGAGCATGGACTGGATGTAGATATGCTTGCCGTCGAGCAGACATTGCCCGACCTTTACAGGATGCAGATTTCTCATGATGATACGTCCTTTCTCTCAGAAGTAAAAACCGTTGCGCGACTGAATCGGCTTCGGCGCCGCCACCCATGTCACCATGCCGTGATATTTCACCACGACAATCTTGCCGGCATCGCCGCAGCCGGGCTTCGCCTTCAGGATATATTTGCCCTCCGGCTGATAGAACACCAGATAGCTTTCCGTCCATGTACGGCGCCGCGAGTGATGCGTAACCTCATACATGTGGTCTATGGGAATCTCAGTGCAGACAGCGCTGCTGTCCACATTTTTCCAGAGCATGCGCCGGAACAAATCAACTGCGAATACCGCCGCTGCAATCACGCCGAAGATAAACGCAGCACGCGGGTTGATTTCGGGATGACGGCGGCTCGGCAGCAGATTGGAGACAGCCAGCACTGCCCCGATTCCGATCGCAGCGCCTGCCTCACGCGAAACATGACCGGACTGCTCTCCCAGCTCGTTCAGCACCGCCTCGGAGACCGGCTCCCAGAGCGGCGGGAGCATGCTGTTGCATTGTTCCCGTTCCTCCGGAGAGAGATGATGCTCGATGAACCAGCAGATGAACGCGATGATCAGCTCACCGAGCAGCAGAATCACCAGCAATGAGGTGAGTTCGGGATCCAGAAATCCTTCCACTGCGGCAGGAATGACAAACAATCCGGCAAGCATAATATACATCGGGTATTTCTTCCCGCCGAAGGGGCAGGCAAATTTCAGCCTTTTCATATCAGTTCTCCGATCCGGTCTGCACTGTGCCGGAATGCGGCATCCAGAAAACAGACCCACGAAATTGAATCACGGCGATAAAATCCTTCCCGCCGCTGCCGGGCTTTGCACGCAGCACATAGCGTCCGTCCGGCTGATAGAACACCAGATAGCTCACACGCCGCGTGCTTCTGCGGTAAAAATGCGTAAGCTCATACATATGGTCAATCGGGATGACTGCATAGGCTGCGGTCTCGTCTGCCTGCCGCCAGAGATTGCGGCGGCGCCCGTCCAGCAGCAGAATCAGCACGACTGCCAGTGCGCAGATCAGGAAGATGCTGAAATGCATGTTTCCTTGATCATCCGGGATAAAGGACAGCGGGCTGAGCGCCGCCGCACAGGAGATCCCGACGATCGCTGCGGTGCTGAATGCAGGCACCTGCGCGTGCAGATCACGGAGAAGCGCCGCATCGGCAGGCAGCCAGAGCGGCGGCACGGAGGCTGCGATCTTTTCCGCCTCCTCCGGGCGTAACCGCTGAATCATCAGCCGGCAGACAGCCAGCACAATGAAGGGCAGCAGAATCATCATCCCGAACGCCGCAGAGGGCGTCACGCGCTTTGTCCCCAGCAAAAAGGCGGGCAAGGCGATGCCGCACATGCAGAGATAATACGGATACTGATGCCCGCCGAACAGACAGGCATATTTCAGGCGCTTCATGTAAGATCCTCCCGTTCTGCGACATACACCGTGCGCGGCACGGATACCCATGTGACAAGATGCCGGTATTTCACGACGGCGATTGCGCCGTAATCGCCGCTGCCGGAACGTGCGCGCAGCACATATTTTCCGTCCGGCAGATAGAAGACCAGATAGCTGAGCGTGTAGTCGCCGTCCTTGTGATGATGCGTCACATCATACATATGGTCGATCGGAATGAATGTATACACGGCAGTGTCGTCGATCGAGCGCCAGATCATGCAGCGCACAAAGCCGAAGACGAGAATGCCGATGCCGAGGACAACAACGGCTTTGCACACCGTTCCTTCCCCTTCTGTGAGCCAGAGCTGCGCACCCGTGAGCAGCCCGAGCACGATGCAGCCGATGCCACATATCAGCGCTTTCGGATCAATGATGCGCTTGATACTGCGCACACGCGATATAATATCCGCCGTGACAGGCAGCCAGAGCGGGAATTCGCTCCGTGCGATTGCCTTCTGCTCCGCAGGCGTCAGGCGGTTCTCAAAAACATAGCAGAGCAGCAGCACGACAATCACCGCTAGGAGCATCGCGGTCAGGCAGGAGTCTGCCGGGAGATCAAGCTGCAAACCACAGAATGTCGCAGCCCCAAGCCCCGTGATGCCCGCAGCAACAGGCGGATATTTCTTCCCGCCGAAGGGACACTGCATTTTCAGGCGTTTCATAAGTTTTCCTCACAGTCAGGCGTCAGGATGCAGAACCGCTTTCTGTATCGGATGACCTTGACGGTATCTGTGTGCGGTTTGTCGATTTGCAGGATATAGCGTCCGTCCGGAAGATAGCAGACGGCATAATGGCGATAGGATTTGCCGCCGTACCTTCTGGTGCTGACGCGGGTGAAGCAGTGATTGGCGCGGAGCTCTGCGGTCTCTGCCCGTGCGTCGATGTGCTTCCAGAAGCGTGTGACCAGCCACACACAGAGCAAGACAGTGCCGAACACACCGAGCAGCAGGCCGCAGACCGGCAGCATTTCGCCCCATGTCAGACGGCTTTTTCCTGCAGCGGTGACCAGTCCGACAATACCGGCGGGCACAAGCATCACCAGCAGCAGCGGGATGATCGTGAAATCGCCCATTCTGCGCCGGACAGCCTCCAGCTCATGTTCCGACGCCTGCCGGAATACCGGCGGCTCCGCATCGGCGATCTTCGTGCGCTCCTCGGGCGTCAGCCGATGAAACCAGATGTAAAACAGCCCGAGCAGCAGGAAAAACAGCAGGGCGACCCCGCCGAATCCCAGCACCAGCATCATTGCGAGCGTGATGCGTTCCCTCTCATACATGCCGATGCGTGCAGCCAGAAGCGGCATGATCAGGCAGGCTGCGAAAAACGACACGCCGAACGGAAAATAATACCCCTTGAACAGCACGCGGTATCTGTGTTTTTTCATAGCAGCTCCCTGCGCAGAAGACGCGCAAAGCCGCGGCACCGCTTAACTGCCGCGGCTTGCCGTATCTGCGTCCGGTTCACCGGTTGAAGATCTTGAAAACATCCTGGAATGTGATCGCAACCATCAGCAGCATCAGCGCGGAGAGCCCGACAAAATGGATCATGCCCTCGACCTTCGCAGGAATCTGCTTTCTGCGGATCGCCTCGATGATGAGGAACACAAGCCGCCCGCCGTCCAGCGCGGGGAACGGGATCAGGTTGAAGATGCCGACATTGATCGTGATGAAGCTCATGAGGTCAAAGAGCGTCATGCAGGCTTCGCGGAAGGTCGCGCTCTGCTGCACATAGGTCGCAGTCGTGTCCACGATGCCGACAACGCCCGAGAGATCCTTGAAGCCGTATTTGCCGCGGATCAGGTCAAAGAGCGAGATCCAGATCAGGCGTGCGGTCGAGACAAAGTTCTTGCAGGTTTGCAGCAGGACATTGCCGACCGTTTTCTTCTGCCCGTAGACATAGAAATCGAGCAGAGTGCCGGTCGCGTTGTCGTGGAATTTCACACGGTCATAGGTGACCTTCTCCCCCTCGCGCACGACGACAACGCTGTAAGTGTCGCTGTCGGTATTTTGCAGCGCGTAGGAGATGTCATTTGCCGTGTAGATGCGCAGCCCGTTGATCGAATAGAAGGTATCGTCGGGCTGAAGCCACTCTGCCGATGCCGCCGTCACAGCGCCGCTGTCATCCGCGTGGAATTCCGCGATGGTCGTCGTCGTGATCGCCGTGTCGATGCAGAGCACGGCAATGATGAGGAAGAAGCCGAGGATCAGGTTCATTGTCGCACCGGCAACGGTCACGAGCATCCGCTTCCAGACCGCCTGCTTGCGGAAGGCACGCGGATCGTCGCTGTTTTCATCCTCGCCCTCCATCGCGCAGTAGCCGCCGATCGGCAGCGCACGGAGGGAATACTTCGTCTCGCCCTTTTGCTTTGAGATGATCGCGGGACCCATGCCGATGGAAAATTCCAGCACACGGATGCCGCATTTTTTTGCCACAAAGAAATGTCCCGCCTCGTGAATCATGATGATGATGCCGAAGCAGAGAATCGCAACCAGAACGGTGAGCAGGGTCATGCACTTGCCTCCTCGAGATGTGCAGCGACAAATTCACGCGCTGCATGATCAGCCTTCACAACATCCTCATAGCATGTGAGCGGCGTGACAGGGATCGCGTCAATCGCCTGTGTGACAAGCTCGCCGATGCGCAGGAACGGGATTTTCTCCGCGAGGAATGCCGCAACTGCCGCTTCGTTCGCGCCGTTCGCGGCAACGGGAGCCGTGCCGCCCATTTCGCTCGCACGGATACATGCGGTGAGACAGTCGAAGGTGTCGTAGTCGGGCTTTGCAAAGGTCAGCGTGCCGTAATCCGTGAGGGAGAGCGGCTTTGTCGGGCAGGGAAGCCGGTCGGGATAGCAGAGCGCATACTGAATCGGGATTTTCATATCCGGCACGCCCATCTGTCCGATCATCGACTCATCCTGATAGACAACTGCCGAATGCAGCACGCTCTGGCGGTGCACGACAATTTCAATCTCGTCGGGCTTCAGGTCGAAAAGCCAGCGTGCCTCGATGAATTCCAGCCCCTTGTTCATGAGCGTGGCGGAGTCGATCGTGATTTTATTGCCCATGCTCCAGTTCGGATGATTGAGTGCATCCGCAACGGTCACATGCCGCAGATCGTCCTTTGTTTTGCCGTAGAAGGGTCCGCCCGATGCGGTGAGAATGATCTTTTTGAGCTGCGCACGTTTGTTGCCCTGCAAGCACTGAAAAATCGCCGAGTGCTCGCTGTCAACCGGATAGATCGGAACGCCTTTTTCCGCAGCGGCATTCATCACGAGCGCACCGCCCGCGACCAGCGTTTCCTTGTTCGCGAGTGCCAGCGGCTTGCCGGCTTCGATGGCTTTCAGCGTCGGCAGAAGGCCGACCATGCCGACAACGGAATTGAGCAGAATATCTGCGGATTTCTGCTGTGCGATCTCGCAGAGACCGTCCATTCCTGCCAAAAGGCGGCAGCCAAGACCGGCTGCCGCTTCTTTGAGTGCGGGATAACGGGATTCATCTGCGATGCACAGGAGCTCGGGGTGCAGGGCGCGTGCCTGCTGCACCAGATCATCGACGCGGGTATTTGCGGCAAGGGCGGTGACGCGGAGATTGTGCTTCTCCGCAACTTCGATCGCCTGCGTGCCGATGCTGCCCGTTGAGCCGAGGATCGCAAGACTGTTCATCATTTCAGAGATACTCCTTATACAATGTTGAAGAAGGACGATGCCTGCACATAAGCGCAGAAGAACGGCAGAACCAGCAGCACGCTGTCGAAGCGGTCGAGCAGGCCGCCGTGACCGGGCATGATGGTGCCGTAGTCCTTGATGTCAAGCTGACGCTTCAGCACAGAAGCCGCGAGGTCGCCGACCGTGCCGAGCACAGCGCAGACCGCCGCGACGCAGACCGTCGAGAGCCAGCTCACTTCGATCGGGGTGCCCTTGTTCGCGAGCACCGCCTGATAGACCAGATTGAACACAACGAAGAAAATGATATTGGTGACAATGCCGCCGATGAAGCCCTCCAGCGTTTTCTTCGGGCTGACCTTCGGGCAGAGCTTTGTCTTGCCGAAGAAGGTGCCTGTGAAATAAGCGCCGGTATCCGCAAGCCATGCGCCGCCGAGCGCAAGCACGAGATAGGCAAGGCCGTGCTGGGAATGGGTGTTGTGCAGCGTGATCGCGCATGCCATGCCGTTTGCGGTCAGGAGCGTGCCCGCGACCGCAGCAAAGAAATCCTTTGCGGGCATTTTCTGCGCCTGGAGCACATAATCCGAGAGCTGGAGCCCGATGCAGACAACGGTCAGCATCATGCGGAAGCGAGCCGCGATGCCGACTGTCACAAAAGGCAGCGCAGCAGCATAGATCAGCGAAGCGATTGCCGTAATGCGGTATTTGAACAGATCGTTCGCACGGAAGAATTCAAAGAGAATGATCAGTGCAATCAGTGCGGCAGCGATCGGCAGCACGATCGTGTGATGCAGGAAGAAGACCAGCAGTGCGACCGCAACGCCGATGCCGGCGGAAATCAATCGAGTAGCCATATTCTATATGTGTGCGGCATCACGCCGCTCTCCTTTGATGTTAGTGATGTGCGGGGGTGTGTATGTCAGGAATCCTCGCCGGGATTGAGACCGCCGAAGCGTCTGGTGCGGCGCGCAAATTCGACGATTGCCTTGTCGAGCTCCTTGGAATCGAAGTCCGGCCAGAGCGTATCGCAGAAATAGAATTCCGCATAGGCACACTGCCAGAGCAGGAAGTTCGAGATACGCTGCTCCCCGCCCGGTCTGATCAGCAGATCGACATCGGGCATATCCTTCGTGTAGAGATTCTGCGAGATCATCTCTTCGGTGATGTCATCGGGATTCAGCGTGCCCGCCTGCACCTGCTTCGCAAGGCGCTTCACGGCAGAGGTGATCTCATGCCGCGAGCCGTAGTTTGCCGCGATGCCGGCGGTCATGCGCTCAAAGTCATCGGTATCCTTCTGGATATCGAGGAACTGCTGGCGGAGGTCGCTCTCGAAGCCGTCCTCATCGCCGAGCAGCACAAAGCGCGTCCGCAGGTCAAAATGCTCGTAGGCTTCCTTCAGATACTTGCGCATCAGATCCATCAGCGCATGCACCTCGTCGTCGGGGCGCTTCCAGTTTTCGGTGGAAAACGCATAGAACGAGATGTATTCCACGCCGATGTCATTTGCATAGCGCAGGAGCTTGCGGAAGGAAAGCGCACCCTGCACATGCCCGTAGGTGCGGGGCATGCCGCGTTTTTTCGCCCATCTGCCGTTGCCGTCCATGATGATCGCGATATGACGCGGCATCATGTCTCTCGGCACGGGCGGTTCCTTTGGTTTTCTTGCCATATCATTGACTCCTTATCCTGCCGCTCCGGTCAGATGCTCATGATCTCCTTTTCCTTTGCGGAAACGAGCTTGTCAATCTCCTCGGTATACTTATCGGTGAGATTCTGCACCTTCTTGTCGGCATCCTTGAGATCGTCCTCGGTGATCTCGGAATTCTTCTTCATCGCCTTGAATTTGTCCATGACATCTCTGCGCTCGTTGCGGATCGCGACCTTTGCCTCATCGCCGTACTTCTTGATGGTCTTGCAGAGATCCTTTCTGCGGTCCTCGGTGAGCTGCGGGAAGACAAGGCGGATCTGCTTGCCGTCGTCGGTCGGGGTGATGCCGAGCTCAGAGGCAAGAATCGCCTTGGTGATCGGCTTGATCATGCTGGTATCCCACGGAGCGATGACGAGCATTCTCGCCTCGGGCACGGAGACCGCCGCGACCTGATTGATCGGGGTCGGGGTGCCGTAGTAGTCAACCGGGATCTTATCGAGCACAGCCGGGTTTGCTCTGCCCGCACGGATCGACGCAAACTCCTCAGTGAGGCGGTCGATGGTCTTCTTCATATGCTTTTCAGCGGAATTCAGCTTATCCTTCATCAGTTCGTTCATGACAATTCTCCTTACTGTATATGATATGGAGCCGGATGCGGTTTCATACCGGCAGCGGTTCTTATTCCGGGAGGATCAGTGTGCCGACCTTTGCGCCCATGCAGGCATCGTAGATATTGTCGGGGCGGCTGAGGTCGAAGACGAGCATCGTTGTGCCGTTGTCGCGGCAGAGGGCGGCTGCTGCGGAGTCCATGACGCCGAGCTGGCTGCCGATGACCTCAGAGAATGCGAGGGTATCATACTTGACGGCATCGGAATATTTGTTCGGATCCTTGTCGTATACGCCGTCAACCATAGTTGCCTTCATGAGAATATCCGCTTCGATCTCGGAAGCACGGAGCGCTGCCGCGGTATCCGTCGAGAAGAAGGGATTGCCGGTGCCGCAGCCGAAGATGACGATTCTGCCCTTTTCAAAGTGACGGATCGCACGGTTGCGGATATAGGGCTCTGCGACCTTGGTCATGGTGATCGCGGTCTGCACGCGCACCTCACAGCCGAGATGCTCAAGCGCATCTGCGAGCGCGAGTGCGTTCATCGCCGTCGCGAGCATGCCGATATGGTCTGCTCTGGTTCTGTCCATCGAGCCGGACGATCTGCCGCGCCAGAAATTGCCGCCGCCGACGACGATGCCGATCTGGACGCCCGCATCGGCGCAGCGCTTCACCGCCTTGCAGATGGGGACGATGACGTCATAGTCGAGTCCGGTTTTCTTGTCACCGGCGAGGGCTTCGCCGCTGAGCTTGAGAAGTATGCGCTTATATTTGAGTTCCATAAGGGTACACCTCCGTATGCTAGATAGTTCTATTATACACGATTCCGAGCAGAAAGTAAAGGGGAAACGGAAAGAAAAAGATAAAAATTTCACAGGATATGCCGGATCGGGCACAATCTGCGGAGGCGGGCACATATGGGCGAGCCCCGGGAGTGCCCATCCTCTCCCGGGCGGCGGATTCCGGGGCTTCCGCACTAGATTTAGCGCTGACAGGTCGGTTCTGACACAGCATCTAGTGCTGGCTGATATGCACAAATTTTTGCGTTTATAGAAATAATATTTCTGCTTTTTGCACAAAGTTCGGGATTGCCGTTCTTCTTAAAATCCACGCAGATACGCGGGTCCGCGGTGATCTGTTCGCATTCTGCACTTTTTGCGCAAAAACGTGTGCCGGCCTCCGCGCACAGGGTACAAAAATCCCGTAAATTGGACGTTTTTACGTTTTAGCACGGTAAATCAAACAAACGTTTTCGGGGCAAATGGGCAGAAAACACGCCGGATCCTTGGAAAACTGATTCTTGACAGAACGCAGAATCTGTGATAAAATAAGGTCACGGGCAGAAATGGGAGCTCTTGGAGAGGCTTTGGGGAGATGATGGGCACGGCAATCGCTTCCCAGGCACTCCGGATACTCCTTTCTCATAATCCAAAACAAACAAAGATCGCCCCGTATTCATGTAGAACAATCCTCCAAACTCCAAACTCCATACAAAGATAATGTAAAGAACAAAAGAAAGAGCACACAGCATTCGAGGAATTCGTTGAGTTGAACACACCGGCGTCCGTGTCAGCCGGTGTGCTCAGCTTTCATTCGCATCCTTTGCCGCCGGTGTGCGGGAAGGGAGGCGGACGCCTTGCTGAGTCTCGCAAACAGACAGATCGTACAGCTCGACGAGCGCGGACGTCTGAGCTTTCCCCAGCAGTTCCGCTCCCGCATGGGCGATGAGCTTTATATCTCCCAGGATGACCGCGAGCGCGGCTTTCTGGTCGTCCGCACCGAAGAAGGCTACAACAACAACATCAGAAAGATCGAAGCAGAGCGCGAAGCAGCCGGCGATACCCCCGAGGAGATCGAGGACTGCGTCCGCGACTTTGCAATGATGACTGCGATCGTCAATCCCGATAAGAACGGCAGACTGACGCTCCCGAAAGAGCTCAAGCTGTATGCCGGCATCGACACCCGCGAGAATGTGCCGAAGGAAGAGCGCGGCAAAGCTGTGTTCATCGGTCTCGGCGACCACGCGGAAATCTGGGAGGAATCCCGCCTCGAAGCATATCAGAAGAGACGCAAAGAGGAAAGACAGACACAGCGAAAGATCGCTGACGCGGCACACGCAGCCAAGATGAAGGCAAACACAGAGGAGAACCAATGAGCGACTATCATCAGTCCGTGATGGCAAATGAAGTGATCGCGGATCTTGACCCGCAGCCCGACGGCATCTATCTCGACGGCACAGCGGGCGGCGGCGGGCACTCCCGTCTCATCGCAGAACGGCTGACCGGTAGCGGACATCTCTTCGCGCTGGATCAGGACCCGGACGCAGTCGCGGAAGCATCGCGGCGGCTTGAGGGTCTCCCCGCAGAGGTCATACAAACGAATTTCACGCAGCTCGGCGAAGTGCTGGCTGCACATCATACGAAGGCAGACGGCATCCTGCTCGATCTGGGCGTCTCGAGCCATGAGCTCGACGACCCGGCACGCGGATTCTCCTATCTGCATGACGGTCCCCTTGATATGCGCATGTCGCAGCAGGGGCGCTCCGCAGCGGATCTTGTGAACAATCTCTCAGGGACAGAGCTCGCGGAGATCATCTTCCGGTACGGCGAGGAAAAATTTGCACGCAGCATCGCGGCGCAGATCGTTTCCGAACGGGAGAAGCATCCGATTACAACCACATTCGAGCTTGCAGAGCTTGTGAAGCGCGGCGTTCCCGCAAAGGCGCGGCGCGAGAAAAACCCGTGCAAGCGAACATTTCAGGCACTCCGCATCGCAGTGAACGACGAGCTGAACTGTCTTTCGGCAGCGCTCGACACCGCATTCGATGCGCTGAAGCCGGGCGGCGTCCTTGCGATTCTCACCTTTCACAGCCTTGAGGACCGCATCGTCAAGCAGGCATTCGCAGGATTCTGCACGGGCTGCATCTGCCCGCCGGAATTCCCCGTCTGCACCTGCGGCAGAAAGCCGCGCGGTGAGCTGCTCCGCCGGAAGCCGCTGACGGCAACAGAGGAGGAGCTCGCAGTCAACCCGCGGAGCCGGAGCGCAAAGCTGCGGAGCATCCGCAAATTATCCGATCAATAACGCATTATCACAGCAAAGGAACGGCGCACAAAACGAGTGTTGCTGCAAGGTGCCGGCTGCATAGAGAAAAAAGCATGCAGCCGGCATCGGCAGCAGTCTGAACGCCGGCAGAGAGGAGGCAGCACCGATGCTGGATGAATATCTGAGACCCGTATCTCACGAGAGCTATCTCAGCCCGGAGGAACGGCAGCGTCTCTCCGAACGCAACCGCGGTGCAGCAAGCCACACGATCCTGCCCGGCACGCCGGATGCGGCCGCACAGGCAGAGGAAGCGCCGCGCCGGACACGCCGCACGAAGTCGAAATCAAAGATCCGTTCCCGCAGAAGATTACATGCTGCTCCCCCGTCCCCGCCCGCAGAGCCGGTGCGCGACGAGCACGCAGAGATGCTGGAGCGCATGGCACAGACGGAAGAAAACCGCAGACGTGCACGCGAACAGTACGCTGTTGCCGCCGCACAGCCGGACGAGTTCCCGGATGCGGTGACAGACGCAGAGGAGTACGAAGACAGCTTCGATCACGGAAGTTCGCACGCGGCTTCGGTCGCACGCAGCAGCTTCCGCCGCGAACCGTCATCCCGCCGCGGCTGGTATGTCGTCTTCCCGTTCATCTCGGGCTCCAGCGCGTTGCAGGCGGATGCTGAGGATGAGCCCGACGCACAGCTGCTCCCCGCCGAGGACCGCGCCTATGTCCCGGAGGCCGGGGCGGACGCCGAGGAATCCGCTTTAGAAGCCGCAGGCAGAAAAAAGGTCAGCGGCAGCCGCTACAACGAGACCGCAGGCGGCGGCTATCAGCGCCGCATCACGACCGGCGGCTCCATCATCATCGGTCTCCTGACCGTGCTCCTGATCGGATGCGTCATCTACGGCAAGGTGCAGACCAATGAGGTCTACACGAAGATCGCAGAGCTCCAGGCGGAGTATGACGACATCAACGCACGGAACATCAGCATGAAATCCGAAATGGAAGGCAAGCTGACCGTCAAGAATATCGAAGACTATGCGAAGAACACGCTGGGACTGATCCCGCTGAACCAATCGCAGATCGAATACATCCAGATACAGACAGAGGATGAGGTCACCATCACGGAACCCGAGCAGAACCTCATCGTGACCATCAACGATTATATCACCTCCTTCTGGGAATTCCTGCGCGGAAAGTGACATATACATAAACAGGATGCACTCCGCAGCAGGCAGACCGGCACAAAAAAACATACGCCGGCGCCGAAATTCTCATGAGGCAGAAAGAAATGTGCAGAACAAGAGAACATGCGAATGCAGGAGTGTGCCGCCCCGTTTCAAACGGGTGCGGCTGACTCCGCAGCCGGGGCATACGGCATTCCTGTATGTCCGGCTTTCGCGCGGGCGGAGGAGTCAAAAAGCTCACCGCCCATTTTTATTGTAATCATGCAGAAATGAAACACACCGCTTATGAAAGGAGCGAGGTACATGCCGCAGCGTGTTCCTGCCGATGGCATACATAAAGAGCCGAGACCCGGAAGGGTCAGAGCCTCGAAAAATCAGAGATGGAGATACCGTGCGAAGGGTCCCTCCAAGAGCATGAAGATCCGCGCAAACGGCTTCCTGATGGGCGGCGTCCTGCTGGTCGCTGCCGGACTGACCGTCAATCTCTTCCGCATCATGGTCATTCAGCACAGCGAATATACCGAGCGCGCAAGCTCGCGCCAGTTCGGTACGATCACCCTGCCCGCAAGCCGCGGCACGATCTATGACGCCACCGGCACCGTGCTCGCACAGAGCGCGACCGTCTACCGCATCTTCGTCGATCCGGGTCTCTTCCGCAAGGAGATGGACCTCATCGAGGAAAAGAACAAATCCCTTCAGGAGGCGGCAGACAAGGCAAAGAAGAACGGCGAGGAGACAAAGGCGCCCGATCTCGTCAACACGGAGACTGTCAAGACGCAGCTCTGCACCTTCCTTGCCGAACAGCTTGACCTCTCCTTTGATGAGGTGAAGGAAGCCTTCGACAAGCAGAACAGCAATTATGTCGTGCTGAAAAATCAGGTCGAGAAGAGCCGTGCAGACCGCATTCTCGATTATATCAGCGAAATGAAGATCCCGGGCAGCGAGCGCGTCATCCGGCTCTCGTCGGTCAGCCGCGAATCGGATACCAAGCGCTATTACCCGCAGAATGAGCTTGCCGCATCGGTCATCGGCTTCAACAACAGCGAGGGACACGGCATCTACGGCGTCGAGGCTTACTATGACGAATACCTCTCCGGCATCGACGGCAAGACCATCACCGCGAAGGATGCGAACGGCAACGAAATGCCCTACCGCTACACGAAGACCTATGCCGCACAGGACGGCGACGATCTCTATCTCACGATCGACATTACGCTGCAAACCTATCTTGACAACGCAATCAGCGATATGGTCGAGACCTTCCGCGTTGCAAACCGCGGCTGCGGCGTGCTGCTCAATGCAAAGACCGGTGCCGTGCTCGCGATGTCATCCGCGGGCGGCTTCGATCCGAACGATCCCTACACGATCATGGATCCGAATATGATCGCACAGATCAACACGGTCACGAACGAAGAAGACAAGAAAAAGGCGGCGAGTGCCGCGCTGGAACGGCAGTGGCGCAACAAGGCGGTCACCGAGACCTATACCCCCGGCTCTGTCTTCAAGGTCTACACCGCGGCGGCAGCGCTTGAGGAGAATGCGATCAGTTATTCCGACAGCTTCGTCTGCTACGGACAGATTAATGTCAAGGGCGTGACGGATCCCTATCACTGCTGGCACCGCAAAGGTCACGGCACACAGACCTTCGAGGAGATCCTCATCAATTCCTGTAACCCGGCTTTCATCGAGATCGGTCTGAAGCTCGGCGGCAAGACCTTCTCGGATTATTTCTCCGCATTCGGTCTCGCTGAAAAGAGCGGCATCGACCTTCCCGGCGAGACGAATTCCGTCCATGTGCCGCTGGGTGACATGAATGTGGCGGACCTTGCGTCCTCCTCCTTCGGTCAGGCAAATGCGATCTCCCCGATCCAGATGGCGGCAGGCTACGCGGCAGTCGTCAACGGCGGCTATCTGCTGAAGCCGTATGTCGTGAGCCGCGTGGTCGATCAGACCGGCAACACCGTGCTGGAAAACGAGAAGACCGTGCGCCGTCAGGTCATTTCCGAAGAGACCTCCGCGGAGATGTGCAAAGCATTGCAGGCGGTCGTGGACAACAAGGGCGACGGCACCGCCGCTTCCATCGAAGGCTACAAGATCGGCGGCAAGTCCGGCACCGCGCAGAAATTACAGGGCGGCATCAGTGCAGCGCTCGCGGAATACATCGCATCCTACTGCTGCTTCGCACCCGCAGACGATCCCGAGATCGTACTGCTGATCCTCGCGGATGAACCGGACAAATCCGGCGAAAACTATTACGGCAACACCGTCTGCGCACCGTATGCGCGCGCGGTGATGGAGCAGGCGCTCCCGCATCTCGGCTTCTATCCTTCCTATTCCGAGGACGGCGACTCCGCAAAGCGCACAACCGTGCCGCTGCTCATCGACAATTCGCTGACCGAGGCACAGGCAAAGCTCGAGGAGCAGGGCCTCAAATATGAGGTCGTCGGCGAAGGACAGTTCGTCAGCATGCAGACACCGCTGACCGGCTCCGAGGTGATCGTCGGCAGCACTGTGATGCTCTACACCGGCGGCTCGACGCTCCCGCCCGTGACCGTGCCGAATGTGGTCGGTCTCCCGATGTCGGAAGCGAACGCCAGATTCGCAGAGGCAGGGCTCAACTACATTGCAAAGGGTGCTTCCGCTAACCGCGACGATGTCAAGGTCCTGCGGCAGAGCATCGCACCGGGCACACCGGTCGATAAGTGGTCGGTCATCACGGTCGATCTCGGTGTCAAGGATCAGACCGGCTGATACGAGGTATGTAATATGACATTATACAATATTTTGGAAGATCTGTCAACCGCTTTGCCGGACCGTGAGATCACGGGCGTGACAGACAATACAAAGCTGCTCCGTGCAGGCATGCTCTTTGTCTGCATCAGGGGGCTGCACTTCGACGGTCACGATGCCGCGGAGGAAATGCTCGCACAGGGCGCCGCCGCGGTCGTCTGTGAGCGGGATTTAGGGCTCGGCGCAAAGCAGATCCTTGTCCCGAGCACGCGCATCGCATTCGGCAAGCTCCTCGCCGCATGGTACGGGCACCCCGAGCGTGCGATGACGATGATCGGCGTGACCGGCACGAACGGCAAGACCACAACGGCTACGCTCCTCCGGGAAATGCTGACCGCTGCCGGCAAAAAGGTCGGGCTCATCGGCACCGTGCAGTATGAGATCGGCGACAAGGTGTATCCCTCAAAGAACACCACGCCGCTCCCCGCGGAATATTTCGCGCTGCTCGCGGAAATGCGCGATGCCGGCTGCACGCATGTCGTGATGGAAGTCTCCTCCTTCGGGCTTGCGCAGCGGCGCATCGGCGAAACGCATTTTGCGGCTGCGGTCTTCACGAATCTCACGCAGGATCATCTTGATATTCACGGCACAATGGAAAACTACTATCTCGCAAAGCGCATGCTCTTTGAGATCTGCGACTTCGCCGTTGTCGATACCGATGACAGCTACGGCAGACGCCTCTTCGGCGAGATCACCTGCGAAAAATCCTCCTACGGGCTGAACAGCGCAGATGCGGATATTTCCGCTTCGGAAATCCGGCTCGGCACAGACGGCACATCCTTTACGCTCACGCTGCACGGCGAGACAATTCCTGTGCAGATGCGCATGACCGGCATGTTCAATGTCGCGAATGCGTCTGCGGCATTTGCCGTCGGCGAAAAGATCGGCATTCCCCGCGGGACAATGCTCTCGCTGCTGAAAGAATATCCCGGCGTGCGCGGGCGCTGCGAGGTCATCCCGACCCCACTCCCCTGCACCGTCATCTGCGACTACGCACACACGCCCGACGCACTCGAAAAGGTGCTCGGCAGCCTGCGGCAGTGTACGGACGGGCGGCTGATTGCGGTCTTCGGCTGCGGCGGCGACCGTGACGCGGCAAAGCGCCCGCTCATGGCAAAGGCTGCGGCGGCAGCGGCCGATATGCTGATCGTCACCTCGGATAATCCCCGCACAGAGGATCCGCTCCGCATCATTGACGATATTCTGGCAGGGCTCGAAGGTACCGATGTGCCGTATCTCACCGAGCCTGACCGCGCAGAGGCGATCTATCTCGCCATGAAGGAAGCGCACCCCGGCGATGTGATCGTGCTTGCCGGAAAGGGGCACGAGGATTATCAGATCATCGGCACCGAAAAGCACCATATGGACGAACGCGAGCTGGCGGCTGCGGCTGCGGCGCGCATTCTCAGTGAAGGAGTATAACACATGCAAATCTGGATTACACTTCCCGCGGCGATCCTCGCGGCGATCATTGCGGCTGCGGGCGGCATCTGGCTGATCCCCTATCTGCGCCGCATCCACTTCGGGCAGACGATTCTGGAGGAAGGTCCCGCATGGCACAAATCCAAGCAGGGCACACCGATCATGGGCGGCTTTCTCTTCATCTTCGGCAGCCTCATCGCGACTGCAATCGGCTTTGCGGTCTGGCGCATCGCAAGCAGCGCCTCGGCAAGCCTCGACACGGCAAACCGTGACGCACTCCGTCTGCTGACGGTCGCCGTCTTCTCGCTGCTCTACTCCGGGCTCATCGGCTTCACCGACGATTACATCAAGGCGGTGAAGAAGCAGAATCTCGGCCTCAGCCCGAAGCAGAAAATGGCATTCCAGCTTGTATTGTGCATCGCATTTCTGGGCATTCTATATCTGCTGGGCGACCGAGACACGACAATCGACCTCATTTTCGTGAAGCTCAATTTCGGCATTTTCTATTACCCGGTGATGATCCTTTTCATCATCTATATCTCGAACGCCGTGAACCTCACGGACGGCATCGACGGGCTCTGCGGCTCCGTGACGGTCGTTTCGATGCTTGCGCTGACGGTCATCTGCTCGCTGACGGGCGAGCATGAGCTCTCGCTCTACGCCATCACAATCGCGGGCGGCTGCATCGGCTTCCTCGTCTGGAACCTGCACCCTGCAAAATGCTTCATGGGCGACACGGGCTCTATGTATCTCGGCGGCGCATTTGCCGCGATCGGCGTGGCATGCAGAATGCACCTGCTGCTCGTGCTGGTCGGGCTCGTCTATGTGCTCGACGCGCTGAGCGTGGTCATCCAGGTTCTTTATTTCAAGTACACAAAGCGGAAATACGGCGAAGGCAGACGCATTTTCAAGATGTCGCCGATCCACCATCACTTCGAGATGTGCAAGTGGAGCGAATACAAGATCGTTGCGGTCTTCTCGCTGGTGGGGCTCGTCTGCGGCGTGCTCGGTGTGCTGACACAGCTCCGCTGATGCGGCAGTGTGTATCACCCGGGCGAATCTCCGGCTTCTGAAGGGAGTAACAATATGGCATCGACAACATCCGGCGTGCGCAGCACACCGAGCCGCATTGCGCGGCAGAGACCGGTCGGCAGAGGATGGCGGCTCTTTCACGGCGATCAGGACGGCGTTCTGCTCGGCACCGTGATCGCGCTGCTCGTCATCGGGCTGCTGATGATGTTCTCCGCATCCTACCCCGCCGCCATTGAGGACGGACACAAGGGCACCTTCTACGCGACCCGTCAGCTCATGTTTGCAGCGGGCGGTCTCGTGCTGATGTTCATTGCAAGCGTCGTCGATTATCACATCTACGAAAACCTTGTCATCTCGGGCGGCAGCTTCCTGATTTCATTCGGCATGCTGATCGCGGTGCTGATTCCGGGCATCGGCAGCACACAGGGTACCTTCGCCCGCCGCTGGATTGCAGTCGGCGGCTCGGGCGGCATCACCTTCCAGCCCTCGGAGCTCATGAAAATCACGATTGTACTGCTCTTTGCGACACTCATCGTGCGCAACAAGGAACGCATGAACACATGGCAGTACGGCATCTTCCCGTTCCTTGTGATCCTCGGCGCAGTCTGCGGACTGATGGTGCTTGAGCCGCATATCTCCGGCACGATCATCATTGTCGTGCTCGCGATGACGCTGATCTTCGTCGGCGGCGCAAAGCCCACGCATTTTGCAGCAATGGCAGGCATCGGTGCAGGTGCGCTCGTGATCCTTGTCCTGATCCTGATGAAGGTCAAGGGCATGGACTATTTCGAGGACAGAATCCTCTCGTGGCTGGATCCGTTCAATCCCGATTATACGCAGGATGCAACATGGCAGACCTGCCAGTCGCTCATCGCGATCGGCTCCGGCGGACTCTTCGGGCTGGGGCTCGGCGCATCCCGCCAGAAATATCAGTATCTCCCCGAAGCGCAGAACGACTTTGTCTTTGCGATTCTCTGCGAGGAATTCGGCTTTGTCGGCGCAGTGACGGTCATCCTGCTCTTCTGTCTGCTCGTGTTCCGCGGGTTCTATATCGCGGCAAAGGCAAAGGATCAGTTCGGCATGCTGGTCGCGGTCGGTCTGACCATGCACATCGGATTGCAGGCGCTCCTCAACATCGCCGTTGTCAGCAATGCGATCCCGAACACCGGCATCTCGCTGCCGTTCTTCTCCTACGGCGGCACCGCACTCATGATGCAGCTTGCCGAGATGGGCGTGCTGCTCAATATCTCGCGGCAGGCAAAGCTCGACTGACCGCTGAAATCCACACATAAGAGGGTGAAATCATGCCTGAGATACTCGATCTTTACGACGCAGACATGCGCCCGCTGAACCGCACGGTCATCCGCGGCGAGCCGATCCCGCAGGGCTGCTATCACATCGTCGTCATCATCATGACGGCCAGCCCGCGCACGGGAAAGATCCTGATGACAAAGCGCGCACCCGAGAAATCCCGCAGCGGCATGTGGGAGATCACCGGCGGCTCCAAGCAGTCGGGCGAAACCGCGGAGCATGCGGCATGCCGCGAGCTTTATGAGGAAACGGGCATCACCGTGACCGAGGATCAGCTCATCCGCTGCGGCACGGATCGCGGCGCACACTGGTTTTTCACGCATTTTGCCGTGTTCGCGGACGAGCCGGAGGACGGCATCCGCTTGCAGCCGCATGAGACCGTCGATTCCCGCTGGGTGACGCCCGCAGAGCTGCTCGCCGAAGCGGACCGCATCGACCCCTCCGGCAGGGAGCGGACGCTCTATCAGCGGTTTTACGGCAGATGGCTCACAGACACAGAAAACAGAGAGGAACAGAACGAATGAAAATTATGATAGCCTGCGGCGGAACAGGCGGACATATCAATCCCGCGCTCGCGATCGCGGGCATCATCAGGGCACATGTGCCGGACGCGGAATTTCTCTTTGCCGGCACCCCGCACGGCATGGAGGCGACCCTCGTGCCGCAGGCGGGCTACAAAATGGAATTCGTGCAGGTCGCAGGATTCCAGCGCAGCTTCACGCCGGAGAATATCATCCGCAATGTGAAGGCGGCGGGGTATCTCGTCACCGCGGGGCACCATGCGCGTGCCCTCGTGAAGAAATATGCACCCGATCTTGTCATCGGCACCGGCGGCTATGCCTCTGCGCCCGTGCTCCGCGCCGCACAGCAGCTCGGCATCCGAACTGCCATACATGAGCAGAACGCCTATCCCGGCGTGACAAACAAAATGCTCGCGAAGAAGGCGGATGCCGTCATGATGACCTTTGAAGCGGCGAAGGATTATTTCCCCGCAGATGCAAAAACGGTCGTGACGGGACTTCCCGTGCGCGGCAATCTCACGAAGCGCTCCCGAGAACAGGCGCGGCAGATGCTCGGCTTCCCGTCCGGCATGACGATCCTCAGCTTCGGCGGCTCGCAGGGCGCGAAATGTCTCAACGATCTGATGCCCGATTTCATCAAGTGGCATCTTGACTCCGATATGGAGATTAACCACATCCACGCATACGGCAAATTCGGCAGGGATACCGTGCCCGGTGCGCTCGAAGCGCTCGGCATCGCCGGTGACCGCCGCATCCGCGTGACCGAATACATCCACGATATGGACGTCTGCCTCGCCGCTGCCGATCTCGTCATCAGCCGCGCAGGTGCCTCCACGCTCACAGAGCTCGAAGCCGTCGGCAGGGCGTCCATCCTGATCCCCTACCCGACCGCAGCGGAGAATCACCAGTATCACAACGCGATGGTGCTCGGGCGTGCCGGTGCGGCAATCGTCATCGAGCAGAAGGATCTCACCGCGGACAAGCTGCGCGCCTGCACGGAGGAGCTTTACCGCAATCCCGAAAAGCGCGTTGCCATGTGCGAGCGTGCCGGTGCGCTGTATAAGACCGACACCGACGAACGCATCTGGGAGACGCTCGCGGCGCTGCTCCCGCACTGACCTATGCTGGATCTCGGCTGCGTGCTCGCAGGGATTATACAGATCCTCGGACCTGTCACTCTGCTGATTCTCTGGCACAAGAAGACCGGCGCAAGATTCTATCCTGCGCTGATCGCTTATGCGGTCTGCTTCCCGGTGTTCATCGTCGGGGCAGGCATCCGCTCGGGCTTCCCGCAGGATGATCCGATCGCGTTTTATGTGCCGCAGGGATTTCTCTTCGGCATTCTCGAGGAGGGCGCGAAATATCTTGTTCTGCGCTTTCATCTTGCAAGCTATGACAGCACAAAAGACGCCGTGCCCTACGGCATCGGACACAGCTGCTATGAGCTCTTTGCTTCGGGGCTGAGCTGCTTCGGGCTGATCGGCACAGGCAATGCCCCGTCGGATATTTTTCTTGCGGGGGTCTATGGCACAGGCAGCTCTGTGATCGGCACCGTCTCCCTGACAATCCTCATTCATTACGGCATTCACACGGGCAGGTCAAAGATTACGCTTCCCGCTGCCATCCTGCTGCACGCAGCCGGCAACATGGGGAAGGGACTCCTGCTGGAATGCGGTCTCACGGAGATTGCTTTTGCACTTGATCTTCTGCTGACCGCCGGCGCATGCTATGCCGCATACCGCTGCCGGAAGGCAATGGAAGATCCCTTCGCGGATATCTGAACCTGCGCTTTCACCAAAGCCCGCCCGTTCGCATAGGCTAGGCTGAGGTGATGAACATGGCAGAGGAATATCTCAGCATCACGGGCGGACGCCCGCTGCGCGGCGAGGTCACGGTGCAGGGCGCAAAAAACAGCGCACTCCCGCTGATGGCGGCTGCGCTCCTCTGTGACGGCGAGACCGTTCTCACGAATGTGCCCCGCCTGACGGATGTCTACGCAGCAAGCCGCATCCTCAATCAGCTCGGCTGCCGCTCTCATATCGAAGACCACACGGTCACCGTCACGCAAAAGGGACTCACCGGCTGTGAGATCCCGGATGCGGATATGCGGCAGATGCGGTCTTCCGTGATGTTTTTAGGCCCGCTGCTCGGACGCGCAAAGCGCTGCATCATGACGATGCCGGGCGGCTGTGAGCTCGGCCCCCGCCCGATCGACATGCATCTTGACGCCATGCGGCAGATGGGTGCGGTCATCACGGAGGAGCAGGGCAAAATCATCTGCGACGCCGGAAAACGGCTCTGCGGCACACGCATTCCCCTGCCGTTCCCGTCCGTCGGCGTCACGGAAAATGTATTGATGGCAGCGGCACTTGCCGAGGGCGACACCGTGCTGACGAATGCAGCGCGGGAGCCCGAAATCGCCGATCTCGCCGCCTTTCTGAATGCCTGCGGCGCAGAAATTTCGGGCGCCGGTGAGGGCACGGTATACATTCACGGAAAGCCCGGGCTTCACGGCACGGAATACTGCGTGATGCCCGACCGCATCGCGGCGTTCACATGGCTCTGTGCAGGTGCGGCGACCGGCGGCACGGTCAGCGTGCGCGGCGCCTCCCCGCCCGATCTTGAGAGCAGTCTGACTGTGCTGCGGGCGGCCGGATGCAGAATCGGCATCTGCGGCGACCGCATTTTCCTCGACGGGAGCGGTGCGCTCCGGCGGGTGCGGCACATCCGCACAATGCCCTACCCCGGCTTCCCGACGGACGCACAGGCGCCGGTCACAGCGGTTTTAGCGCTGGCACGCGGCACAAGCATGATCGAGGAGACGATCTTCGAGAGCCGCTATAAGCATGTCGGCGAGCTGCTGCGCATGGGCGCGGATATCCGCGTTTCCGGCTCTGCGGCGGTCATTACGGGCGTTCCGGCGCTGCACGGTGCAGCGGTCACGGCACCCGATCTCAGAGGCGGCGCGGCACTGGCTGTCGCGGCGGCTGCGGCAGAGGGCGAGAGCCGCATCAGCGGGCTCCGTCATATCGACCGCGGATATGAAAATTTCGCCGCATCTTTCCACAGCCTCGGCTGCGAAGCAGTGCGGTGCGGATTGCATTGAACTGCGTGAAAAAACAGTCTTTTGCACACCAAAATGTTGAAAACTTGGTTGAAACTGTGAAAAACTCGGCGTGGAAAACGGGAAAACCGCTGTTTTTCGCTTGAATACGGCATCTTGCTGTTGAAAACTCGGTGGAAACTGTTAAGAATTCTACCGCTTGTATATTCTTTTTCCACAGCCCCCGGAACGGGGAAATGACAGAGGAGGGTCACTCATGCGTGATGTTGTCAAACAAAACGTCAAACGTCAGCAGAGCAGCAAGCGTCAGCACAGGCGCTCGCGGCTCAATGCCGTCTATTTCTTTCTTGTGCTGGTGCTGGTCGTCGGCATCGGCGCCGCGCTGTCGATGACCCTCTTCTTCAATGTCACGGATGTTGTTGTTCTGAACGAAACCGACACGCCGGATATGGACATTGTCGAAATGAGCGGCATCAAGTATCAGGATAATCTCGTGCGGCTCGATACATATTCGATCGCACAGAAGATCGCCTCGCAGATCGTCTATGCCGAGCGCGTCAGCGTGAAAAAGAAGTTCCCCGCGACTGTCGTGATCACCGTCGAGAAGGCGGTACCGGTCGCGAATGTCGCGAACAGCTACGGCTATCTGCTTGTCAGCGCCTCAAACCGCATCCTCGAGGAGCTCAAGGAAGACACGCCCCCGCGTGAAGGTCTCATCATCATCAACGGCTTCAACGCCGCCGAAGGCACCGTCGGCATGGTGCTCACCTCCGAAGACGAGCGCCGCGACAGCGTCCTGCAAACCCTGACGGCAGCCGTCACCGAGAGCGGCAGCGAGCACATCGTCTCGCTCGATATGACCGACATCAGCGCAATCACCGTGCAGTTCGGCGACCGCATCACGTTCAACATGGGCTCCAGCAGCGACGCCGTCTATAAGCTGCGGCTCGCCGAGAAGACCATCTCGCAGCTCAACCCCGGCAAGCGCTATAAGCTCACGATGGTCGGAAACAACCAGATTTCCGTCCTCCCGGATGAGGCGCCGCGCAGTGTGACGACCGCTCCTGCCGTGACTGAAACCACAGCGGAAACAACAACATTGCCAAAACCGGAAGATGAGTGAAAAACAATTTTATGAGAATTGGCAAATCTCCGAAATTTGCTTGAAATCAAATGCAAACTGTGGTAGAATGATACTATATGTTTTGAAGCGCGGTTCCGGGCAGCCGGACTGCCGTGTATGGGAGGAACAACAGAATGACTGATTTTGTGTATGAGGATTCGTTTGACCCGCAAGTCAATATCAAAGTTGTCGGCGTCGGCGGCGGCGGCGGCAACGCGCTCGACTGCATGGTGCAGGCAGATGTGAAGAACATTGAGTATATCGCGATCAATACCGATGCAAAGGCGCTGCTGAATTCCAAGGCACCGACCCGCATCCAGATCGGCGCGAAGCTCACCAAGGGCAGAGGCGCAGGCAACAAGCCCGAGGTCGGCAGACAGTCCGCTGAGGAGAACCGCGATGAGATCTCGAACGCACTGAAGGGTGCGGATATGATCTTCATTACCGCAGGCATGGGCGGCGGCACCGGCACCGGCGCGGCACCCGTTGTTGCACAGATCGCACAGGAGCTCGGCATCCTGACTGTCGCAGTCGTCACAAAGCCGTTTGCATTCGAGAGAGAGCAGAAGATGCTCCAGGCTGAGCGCGGCATCGAGACCCTGAAGCAGTATGTCGATTCGCTGATCATCATTCCGAATGAGCGTCTGCTCGTCGGCATGGACAAGCCCCTGACAATGCGCGAGAGCTTTGCACTCGCCGATGATATCCTGAAGACCGGTGTCAAGTCGATCTCCGACCTGATCGTCGAGGACGGTTATATCAACCTCGACTTCGCCGATGTGTCCACCATCATGAAGGGCGCCGGCTATGCGCATATGGCAATCGGCCACGGCTCCGGCAAGAGCAAGGCAGACGATGCGGCTGCGGCTGTCATCTCCAGCCCGCTGCTTGAGACCAGCATCTCCGGCGCAAAGCGTCTGCTCATCAACATCGCAATGAGCGAGGATGTCCTCTCGACGGAAGTCGATGCAGCGACCAAGATGATCACCGAGACTGCCGCACAGGGCGTCGAGGTTATTCTGGGTACTGCCTTCAAGGAGGATATGAGCGACGAGATGGTCATTACCGTCATCGCAGCAGGCTATGAGGAGGCAGGCGCCGCGGAGGAGGCTCCGGCAGAGCAGCCCGCACCGCAGGCAAAGACCGGCATGCAGGAGCGTGTCATCTCGATCAACAATCCGCTGGTCGAGGGCTTCCCGCAGCAGGATCCGCGCAAGCCCGCAGCACAGCGTCCCGCAGGCGCAATTCCGCGTCTGGATGATGACGATGATCTCACCGAGATCTTCCGCATCCTTGATAAGAAATAAGAACATGAGCGCCCCGCAAAATGCGGGGCGTTTTTCGTTGCAGTAACCCGCCCCGCACCGGAAGTGCCTCCGGCGGATTTATATTGGGGCGCTGCCCCAAACCCCGCCGGGGGCAGCGGCCCCCGGACCCCATTGCAAAATACCCAGCCCCCGCGGGGGCTGGGTATTTTGAGACAGAGGAGTCTGAGGGGATCGCTATCCCCTCAGCAGGGGTGTGGGGACAGAGTCCCCACATAGAACCATCGAAAGTGCTCCGGCGCGGGGGCGGGTTACTGCATCGCCGTGACGATTGCGGTGTAGCTGAGCGCGCCGCCCTCTGCCGCTGCTGTCCCCTGCCTGTCCCACGCATGCGTTGCCGCCATCTCCGCGTCACTCCGCAGAAACCATGTATGCAGCACTCTGCCCGCCCTGTCATCCCATGTACAGTCCACATGATAACGGCTGCCTCCGAGCGTCACGATATTCCATGCATGCGGCTGCGTCCCGCCCGTGCTGCTCCGCACAGTCCCGGTCACGGTTTCGCACGGAATCCCCGCCGCCGCACAAAGCAGCCGGAACGCCGCTGCATATCCTGCACAGCGCGCTTCTCCCCCGTGCAGCGCCGCATATGCCGAACCGCCGCCCTCTGCCGCATAGCTGCACCGGCGGAGCACCGCGTCGTGCGCGAGCAGCACGCAGACCTCCGGCGGGAGCATCCGGCAGCTCTCGGCAAATCCCGCAGCATATGCCGCCGCCCATGCGCCGCGCCGTTCCAGCTCCTGCGGTGCGGCGTCATAGACCAGATGCAGCCGCAGCGTGCCGGTTTCTTCTCCGCCGTCTAGCCATGTCACCGCTGCAAGATCCGCTGCATTTTCGGCGTCCGTCATGCCGCAGAGCAGTGCTGAGAAAAACGCTGCCGCATCACCGGGGTCTTCCCCCTCGGCGCCGGTCTCCCGCTGCCTGAGTGCACGCCGCAGCGCCGCATCCCAGTCTTCCGCAGCCGCATCCGCGCTGTGTGACTGTACCGGCTTCTCCGGCGGGATCTTCTGCCCGCCGCATCCGCTGACGAGCAGCCCGCAGATCAGAAGCATCATACTGCATTTTGCCGTCGGTTTCACCGCTGCACCTCCCCTCACCTGCAAGATATGCCGCGGCCGCAAACATAATACCAAAATGCAATGTGCAAATAGACAAAAGGCTGCGCCGAAAACAAAATGATTTTGTGCATCCGTTCGTTTTTTGCCGATTGCTATTGCAAAACGCGGAAATATCGTGTAAAATAGAGCTATTGGTATCTCATTTTTACTCAAACTATTTTTGGAGGTTACACACATGATTTCTGCAGGTGATTTTCGCAACGGCATGACCTTTGAGATGGACGGTCAGGTCGTTCAGGTGATCGAGTTCCAGCATGTCAAGCCGGGCAAGGGCGCTGCGTTTGTCCGCACCAAGTACAAGAATGTCATCACCGGCGCGGTCGTCGAGACCTCGTTCAACCCGACTGCAAAGTTCCCGACCGCTTATGTCGAGCGCAAGGATATGCAGTACAGCTACAACGACGGTGAGCTCTACTACTTCATGGACATGGAGACCTACGATCAGGTGCCGATCAGCAAGGATGTTGTCGGCAATGCGCTGGACTTTGTCAAGGAAGAGGAGATCGTCAAGGTGCTCTCCTACAAGGGCAATGTCTTCGGCATCGAGCCGCCGTTCTTTGTTGAGCTGATTGTCACCGAGACTGAGCCGGGCGTCAAGGGCAACACCGCAACCAACGCAACCAAGCCGGCAGTCGTCGAGACCGGCGCTGAGATCAGAGTCCCGCTCTTCATCAACGAGGGCGACAAGATCCGCATCGACACCAGAACCGGCGAATACATGGAGCGCGCATAAAACCGGAATACCGTATCCCGCATCGGGAGAAAGGAGCACAGCATGAAGCTGACGGAAAAAATCGCATACATGAAGGGTCTGCTCGACGGCATGGAGCTTGACGGCTCCACCAAGGAGGGCAAGGCAATCCTGCAAATGGCAGATGTCATGGAGGAGATGGCGGTCTATATCGACGATCTCCAGTCTCAGGTCGATGAGCTGACTGAGCTCTGCGATCTGCTGGATCATGATCTCGGCGATGTCGAGTCCGATCTCTACGGAGATGACGACGATGACGATGACGACGACGATGATGATGACGATGACGATTATCCGATCGGCAAGGTGCTCTCCGGCGATGAGGATGACGAAGCGTGGGTCGATGATGACGAGGAGGAGTTTGAAATTCCGAAGTACATCGTCAACTGCCCGGGCTGCGATGAGGTCATTGCACTGAGCGAGCGCCGTCTGGAGGAAGGCAGCATGCACTGCCCCTACTGCGGCGAGCTGATCGAATTCAACTATGACGACATCGAGACCGACGCCGGCGCGGAGGAATCGGAAGCCGAGACCGATGCTGACAAGAACGACAGCGATGAGCCGATGCCGTTCTGATCACAGAACACAAACCGCCTGCGAATGAACTTCGCAGGCGGTCTTTTTATGCGCTGATATTACGCATCTCCGCTGTTTTCATAGGCTTTCCGAAGCTGCGAGAGCGCGTGTTTTTCAATGCGCGAGACATAGGAACGGCTGATGCCGAGCTGCTCCGCAACCTCCCGCTGTGTGTATGCCTGCCCGCCCGACAAGCCGTACCGCATGTCGATCACCGTGCGCTCGCGGTCGGAAAGGCGCGTGCCGAGAAAGCGGTAAAGCTGCTTCTCCTGCATCGACTGCTCCACCTGCGCTTCCAGGTCGCAGCCGTCCGGCATGATGTCCAGCAGCGTCAGCGCATTGCCGTCCTTGTCATATTCCAGCGGGTCGTCGAAGAATACCTCGGCGCCCGTTTTCTTTTTCGCACGGTAATGCATGAGAATCTCATTCTCGATGCAGCGGCTGGCAAAGGTCGCAAAGCGGGCGCCCTTCTTCGGGTCGAAGGATGCCGCCGCCTTCATGAGACCGAGCGTGCCGATTGAGATGAGCTCCTCCTGCTCGCGGTCGGGCGAATAGAATTTCTTTGTCATGTGCGCGACAAGCCGCAGATTGTGCGTGATGAGCTGCTCCCGCGCCGATTCATCCCCTTCTGCGAGCCGCCGGAGACATGCTTCCTCCTCCGCACGGCTGAGCGGCTGCGGAAAGGCTGCCGTGTGATCGACATGCAGCAGAAAGAACGCAATGTGTGACAGGACACTTGAAAAAAATGACAGCATATGTATCCACCTCGCCCTATTCTATGCAGGCTGCAAGCGGTTTGTGCGCGTCCGCCGCCTTGACTTTTATCATGGGCTCTGGTATAATGAAATGGACAACTTTTCCGGAGGCAGATATGAAAAAACTACTGCGCTATCTGCGCGAATTCCGAAAGGAATGCATCCTCGCGCCGCTCTTCAAGATGCTTGAGGCGACCTTTGAGCTGCTCGTGCCGCTGGTCGTCAAGGCGATCATCGACACCGGCATCCCCGGCGGCGACCGCAGCTATATTCTCCGCATGTGCCTGCTGATGGCAGGGCTTGCGGCAGGCGGTCTCACCGGCACGCTCTTCGCACAATATTTTGCCGCAAAAGCCGCGGTCGGCTTCTCTGCGCGGGTGCGCCATGCACTGATGGCACATATCCAGAAGCTCTCTTACAGCGACCTGGACCGGCTCGGCACCTCGACTGTCATCACACGCATGACCAGCGACATCAACCAGCTCCAGTCGGGCATAAACATGACGATCCGCCTGCTGCTGCGCTCCCCGTTCATCGTCTTCGGCGCGATGATCATGGCGTTCACCGTCGATGTGAAGGGCGCACTGATCTTTGCCGTCGCGATTCCGCTGCTGGCAGTTGTGGTCTTCGGCATCATGCTCGCGACCATCCCGATGAACCGCCGCGTGCAGGAGCGTCTGGATGCCGTCACGGAGACCACGCGAGAGAATCTCACCGGCGTCCGCGTCATCCGTGCATTCCGCACAGAGGAAAAGGAGACCGCGGGCTTTGAGAAACAGAACCGTCTGCTTGTCGAGATGCAGGAGAAGGTCGGGCGTCTCTCCGCGCTCATGAATCCCCTCACCTATGTTATCATCAACGGCGCTGTGATCGCGCTGATTGCCGTCGGTGCCGTCCGTGTCAACAGCGGCGCCCTGACACGCGGCTCGGTCGTTGCGCTCTATAACTACATGTCGCAGATCCTTGTGGAGCTGATCAAATTTGCGAGCTTCCTCATCATGCTGACAAAGGCGATTGCATGCGGAAACCGCATCCAGAGCGTGCTCGATACCGGCGACCCGGCCGAAACGGGTCTTCCCGTGCCGCAGATCGCAGAAGATGCACGCGGATGCGTGGAATTCTCGCATGTATCCTTCACCTATGAGGACGGCGGTGCGCCTGCGCTCCGTGATATTTCCTTCACGGCAAAACGCGGCGAAGTCATCGGCATCATCGGCGGCACGGGCTCGGGCAAATCGACGCTCGTGAACCTCCTGCCGCGCTTCTATGAGCCGACAGAGGGCAGCATCACTGTGGACGGCATCGACAGCCGCAGCTTCCCGCAGGATGCCCTCCGCGCCCGCATCGGCACGGTTCCGCAGAAGGCAATGCTCTTTCAGGGCACCATCCGCGACAACATGCGCTGGGGCGATCCCGACGCGGACGATGCGCAGATCCTCCGTGCGCTCGAAGCCGCACAGGCGCTCGATGTGGTGAACGCAAAGCCGCTCGGTCTCGATGAGCCTGTCACCGAAAGCGGCAGAAACTTCTCCGGCGGTCAGCGGCAGCGCCTCACGATCGCACGGGCACTGGTACGCGAGCCGGAATTTCTCATTCTCGATGACAGCGCCTCTGCACTCGACTACGCAACCGATGCCGCGCTGCGGCGTTCTCTGCGGGAGCTGCCGAACGACCCGACCGTGTTCATCGTTTCGCAGCGCACGGCGTCCATCCGTCACGCAGACCGCATCCTCGTGCTGGAAGACGGTGCGCTTGCCGGCATCGGCACGCATGATGCGCTGATGGAAAGCTGCCCTGTCTACCGCGAGATTCATCTCTCGCAGTTCCCGGATGAGGAGGTGACGCAGCATGCCTGACAAGAAGCAGCAGCGCTCTGTGCAGGCAGAAACGCTCCGCCGCGTCCTGCAATACTTAAAGCATGACAAGCGCTATATTGTCACAACGCTCGTGCTGGCTTTCGTGAGCGTCGTGCTGACGCTCTGGATCCCGATTCTCGTCGGCGATGCACTTGATTTTATCAAGGGGAAACTCGATGTTGATTTCGATGCAGTCACGCGCATTCTGATCACAGTCGGCATTGCCTCGGCTGTGACCGCGCTCGCGCAGTGGATCATGAGCCAGATGAACAACCGCATCACCTACCGCACCGTGGAGCACCTCCGCAATGAGGCATTCCGCAAGCTGATGCACCTGCCGCTCGCCTATCTCGACACCCATGCTGCGGGCGATATCGTCAGCCGCATGATCGCCGATATTGACCAGTTTGCGGACGGTCTGCTGCTCGGCTTCACACAGCTTTTCACGGGTCTGCTCACAATCCTCGGCACGCTCATTTTCATGCTGACGCTGCACCCGGGCATCACGCTGGTTGTCATTCTGCTGACGCCGCTCTCACTCTTTGTCGCGGCATTCATCGCAAAGCGCACCTATGCGTTGTTCAGCACGCAGGCATCCCTGCGCGCCGAGCAGACCGCGCTCATCAACGAGACCGTCACCGGGCAGAAGGTCGTGCAGGCGTTCGGGCATGAGCAGCAGGTCATGGCGGATTTCGACAGGGGCAATGACGCCCTCTCAGGCGCGGCGCTCAAGGCAACTTTTTTCTCCTCGCTGACAAATCCCTGCACGCGCTTTGTCAATGCGCTGGTCTATGCGGCGGTCGCATTCACTGGCTCGCTTGCGGCAATCCGCGGGGCAATCAGCGTCGGCGGGCTGACCTGTTTCCTGAGCTATGCAAACCAGTACACCAAGCCGTTCAACGAAATCTCCGGCGTTATCACGGAATTACAGAACGCGATTGCCTGCGCAGACCGTCTCTTTGCGCTGCTTGATCTCTCCGAGGAACCCGCAGAGCCCTCAGACGCAATCGAAATCGACAACGCGAAGGGGCAGATCCGCTTCTGCGATGTGAACTTCTCCTATGTGCCCGAGCGTCCGCTCATCGAGCACTGCAATCTGGACATTCAGCCCGGGCAGCATGTCGCGATCGTCGGTCCGACGGGCTGCGGCAAGACAACGCTCATCAATCTCATCATGCGGTTCTACGATGTCACGGGCGGCAGCATCAAAATGGACGGCACCGATCTGCGGCAGCTTACGCGGAAGAGTCTCCGCGGCGAGATCGGCATGGTCCTGCAGGAGACATGGCTCAAAGCGGCGACCGTGCGCGAGAATATCTGCATGGGGATGCCCGAAGCGACCGAGGCGGAGATCATCGCGGCGGCAAAGGCTGCCCATGCGCACAGCTTCATCATGCAGCTCCCGCAGGGCTATGACACGGTGATCAGCGACCGCAGCGGTGCGCTCTCGCAGGGACAGCGGCAGCTGCTCTGTATCGCACGGCTGATGCTCTCGCTCCCGCCGATGCTCATTCTCGACGAAGCCACAAGCTCCATCGACACACGCACGGAGCAGAAGATCCAGTCCGCCTTCCGCAAAATGATGCAGGGGCGCACATCGTTTATTGTGGCGCACAGGCTTTCGACCATTCGGAGCGCCGATCTCATCCTTGTGATGCAGAACGGGCACATCATCGAGCAGGGCACGCACGAATCGCTCCTCGCTGCCGGCGGCTTCTACGCCGAGCTCCACCGTGCACAGTACCGGGAGTGAACAGATGTGTCCGCAGAGCGGACGGATCTATAATGAGGGGCTCTCGCACGCTTCGCTATGAGTTTGCAAGCAAACTCACCCCAAGCCCCTGCCGGGGTCAGCAGACCCCGGACCCCGTTATTATCGAAGAGAAACCTACAAAAGCTGCGAACAGCAGCGTCATTGCAAAGCAGACAAGCAAGGGAAAGTCAGTTGACTTGAGAAAAACGCCAGCGCGGGCTCCGCGCCCCCGGACCCCGTTATAATTTGCGAAGCAATTTCATTCGCAGAATTTCATCGCGAAGCGATTTCATTGCGCAGCATTTTCATTCTCATTTCTTCTCTTTATGATGAAAGCCTCCCCATCCCCGGGGAGGCTTTTGCTGAAAAGGTATCGCCGGCGCGATGATCTATAATGAGGGCTCCGCGCACGGATTGATCTGCAAACAAAACCCGCGGTACTTGCTCGGTACCGCGGGCTTTTTCTGCTTGTATCGTTTCAGGAATCACGGCTTGACCGGCATCTGCGAATTCTCATAGATGCCGGCGCAGAGCTGGAGCATGACGCGCAGGTCATTGCTGTCAATCGTGCCGTCGGCAAAGAGATCGCTGTTCGATCTTCCCTTGACGGACAGCTCGGTGCCGTCCGTGCCGGAGGCAGCCTTCGCCAGCAGGACGCAGTCTGCGAGTTCAAAGAGTCCGCTGCAGTCTGCGTCGCCCCAGATCACGGCGCCCGGCTGATCCGAGGAGAGCGCAGTCTCGGTTGTCGTGGTCTCCGTAACCGTTGTGGTCGTTTCGGTCGTGGCGGTGGTCTCCGCAGGCGCAGCGACCGCAAACACCGTGTAGAACACACAGTCCGCAGACTGCCCCTGCGAGCCGAGCGTCAGTGCTTCGCCCGCGGCAAAGGATTTCTTGTATAGATCGAAGGTGACATCCATCGAGTTTGTGCAGGTGAGACCTGTTTTCTCGAAGCCTGCCATAAATGCGGGCACGGCTGTTACGCGGTTGTCGAGCGCGATGTAAATATCCGCGTCGGAAAGCGCGGTCATCTCGCCGGAATCGCCGCTGTTGTTTTTCGCATCGCACGGCGTCACAAGACGCTCTGCGCCGCGCAGCACATCGGGGAGCGCAGCATAGGTCACATCGCGGTCATTGAAGAGCAGATCGCCTGTCTGTGTGTTGTCGGCGATGCTCCAGAGGTTCATGCGCTGGAGGTCGGTGATCTTCACATTGCCGATCAATCTGCCGTTCAGTGTGAGCTGCTCCCTGCTGAAAACGAAGGAATCCATATTGAGCAGATAGCTGCCGTCGCCGCCCGTGAATTTCAGATAGATGTTGTTGAGTCCGGTGATGCTGCCGATGTTGAACGAAATATCCGTCCATGTGCCGTAGCTGCCTGTGCCTGCGAAATTGTAGGTCGCAGCGGGTGTGCCGGAGACAGAGCCGGTGTAGAGCTCGATCGTGCAGGGATTGCCGGAGACGCGCGCGGTCATGCTCTTTGCGCCGTCCTCGCCGAATGCCACATTGCGGAAGCCGATGTAATCGCCCGCCTCGACAAAGCCGATGTGCGTCTCGGTGTCGCCTTCCTCATTGACAATGCCGGACATGCTGCTGTAACTTTCCGCCTCAATGGTCTCATAGGCAGAGATCGGGTCAACGGGCGCAGCCTCCGGGGAGAGTGTCACAGTGCCGGCCGGGAATGCGTCCACGGTGAGGTCATTGATGTAATACTCAAGGTTCATGTAGCCCTCGCCGAGATAGTCGCCCTTGTAGTCGGTGCCGTCGTTCGGGTTGAGACCGCGTGCGAGCTCCCAGTCATCGGGCATGCCGTCGTTGTCGGTATCAACGATCTCCTTCTTGAGCACGGCGCCCGGATACTGATAAGTGACGCCGCACTTGATGTTGTACTTGGTCAGCTCGGAGACAGAGGAATCGAACGCCTCCGTGCCGCTGCACTGTCCCGTGCCGTTCTTTGTCTCATCGGCACACTGCCTGTCGATGGCGGTGCGCTTGTCGGAGCTGATGCCGTTGCCGGCGTAGGTGATGACATGGTCATAGGATGCCTCTGCGCTTTCACAGGTTGTCGCCGTGGAGACATTCTCGCCGTTCAGGGTCGTTGCGAAGGGCGAGGCGCTGTAAAGATCATTCTTCGTGATGCCGATGGACTCCTTGACGGTGACGCCAGACCAGTTATCGCCTGTAATGGCGTGGAAGGAGCCGTCCTTGTTGATCAGACGGTTGCCCGCGCAGTAGACCTTGAAGTTCTGCGGGCTGGTGCCGCTGTCCACATACATCCAGTGATAGCCGCCGGTGGTGGAGTTGCCGGCTTTCAGCGTGTTGTTGACATAATTGAGATGCCCGATGGTGCCGTATGTGGTCTGATAGCCCCAGTCGTAGATAATATTGTTCGTGAAATCGGCGGTCTCGGTGCCCTGTGTCTTGCCGCGGAAATTGCGGGAGACGTTGTGGATGATGAGATTGTGGTCGAAGCTCAGGTACCCCTTGCCGAGCATGATGCCGAAGCCGTGCACGCCCTTGACATGGCCGCCCCAGGAATTCGCGGGGCCGATGACGGAATACTGCACGGTGTAATATTCATTGTTGGAATAAAGCCCCCACTGCTCGTCGGTTGTCCAGCCGAGGGAGCAGTGATCGACGATGGAATAGGAGCCCTTTGCGCCGCCCCAGCCGTCGTTGCCGGAGCTGGTGCACTTATCGGGACCCGGGCGGGAGCTCAGGAAGCGGCAGATGATGTTGTCGCCGCCCATGCCGAACTTGTAGTTCTTGAGCGTGACGCCCGAGCCGCCGGGTGCGGTCTGCCCGGCGATGGTGATATTGTCGGAGCAGACGATATTGCCTGCGAGCTCAATCGTGCCGCTGACATCGAAGACAACGATGCGGTTCGGCTTGCTGACGGCATCGCGCAGGGAGCCTGCGCCCGAGTCATTGAGATTGGTGACATGATAGATCTCGCCGCCTCTGCCGCCTGTTGCATAGCGTCCGGCGCCGGTCGCGCCCGGGAAGGCAAGGAGAGAGCCTGCCGCTGCTGCGGTCTGCGCAGGGTCATACCATGCGCTGTGCGGGAGCAGCCCGCCTGCCGATGTCAGCAGGACGCTGCAAACGGTCAGTGCCGCGAGTCTGTGTTTATATGTCTGTTTCATGATTTACCTCCGGATCCCCTGAAATAATATTAGTATACAGATGATACCAAATCTATCATATCAGTTTTTGGGAGATTTGTCAATGATCTATTTATACAGTCAATATGTCGGATTGTCCACAAACAGGCAGCAGAGGGCGTTCAAATACCCTCTGCTGCCTGTTTGGTATCACATGGTCGGGATCGTGACAAGATCCTTCGATTCGCCGGTCTGATAGCTGCGGATGGCGATTCTGCCGCGGAAGATCACCGCGTAGATCTCATCGTCGATCGGAACAACATAATAGGAGAATTCGTGTGCATCCCTGCCGAGTGTCTGCTTCAGGCAGCTGTCATCCGGATTATAGGCGCTGCCGTCTGAAGGGACGGTATACTCCTGCCAGTCGAGACTCAGCTTCAGGTGATGTGCGCCGCCGTAGTAATTGCTGCCTGCTGAGATCGGGAAGCCGCTGACGGTCTGATCCAGCTCCATATCATATGCCATGCCGGCAGGGAAGGCATATTTCCCGACGCTCGGGGCGTGGGCGTCGCCCGCCGGCATTCTGCATGTGCCGAAGGTGCCGGATGCGCAGTCGAGATAGTATCCGCCCGCCGTGAAATAGACACGGCTGCCGCAGGTGCAGTTGTAGAATTTGCAGTCAGAGAGCCGCGGCAGATTCTTGAGCTGCTTGATGCCGCGGAAATCTTTGTCAACGAGGAACAGCTCTGTCGCAGCGCCCTTGCCGCAGCCGAGCACGATTTCGCCGTTTGCGCTCACAGCTCGGATCGCGAGAATACGGGATGCACCGATCTTCGAGCTGTCATACTCCAGCCGTGCGGTCTCTGTGCCTTCCGTGTCAAGGCGGAGCAACACAGATTCGCCTTCATAGCTGGCACGAACGCCCTGAATATAGAAATTTCCGTTGCAGAAGCAGTTGAGTTCATCGAGCGGTCTGCTGTAAAACTGCGGAAGACCGTCCTCTTCGTTCCAGATCGCCTTGCCGCCGTTCTTGTCAAATACAAACAGCGTATACGGCAGATTGGGTTCCGTCTGCCAGTAGAAGCCCTTGCCCTGATAGGCGCCTGTGAGCCACGACATCCTGCATGCCTTGGGATTGTTGAGTTCCTTTTGAAGCAGATCGTAGTAATCGTAGGGACCCATCGGCGCCGCCGTGGTGACTGCTTCTGCGGATGCTGTTGTAGAAGATGCGGTTGTCCGGGTTGTGGCAGCGGTGGTCGCCTTGGTGGTTGCCGCAGTTGTATTCTTTGCAGCAGCGGTTGTCTCTGCGGCGGATGAATCCGCAGCGGATGAATCCGCAGCGGATGTATCCGCAGCGCTGTGATCTGCCTTTGAAGAGCCCGGACGGTGATCTTCGTACTGCTTGCCGCCGGAGCAGCCGGTAAGCGGCAGCAGCGTGCAGACTGCTGCGAGTGCGGTGAAAATCTGATATGCTTTCATGTAGTTGCCCTCCGTTCATTCGTTTGTATGTCTGAATTATACCACAAGCAGCACATTCCTCTCCGGAAGGGGGATCATTTCAGCAGCGCTCCCCATTCCTGTTCGCGGAAGCCGGCCAGCACGCCTTTTTCCGTGATGAGCAGCGGACGCTTCACCAGCATGCCGTCTGTGCTGAGGAGCGCGATCTGCTCCGCTTCATCCATCTCCGGCAGACGCTTTGCAAGCTCCAGCTCCCGGTAGCGCATGCCGCTTGTATTGAAGAAGCGGCGGAGCGGCAGACCGCTCTTTGCCTGCCATGCCCGCAGCTCGTCCGCAGTCGGGTTCTGCTCTGCGATGTGCCGTGCGTCATAGGCAATGCCGTTTGCATCGAGCCATGCCTTTGCCTTTTTGCATGTGCTGCATTTCGGATACCACAAAAACAATGCTTTCATGTGCTGTTTCCTCCGTTTCTGCACTGCCTCGCCGGATGCTCTGAGCGCTGCCGCCAGATCGTCCGGCAGCCCGCGCGGACCGCGCACCGACCGCACGCCGAAATCCGCAAGCCGCTCCAGCGGGAACTGTTCTCTCGCATATTTCCGCAGAAGCCGCAGCTCCGCGACCTTGTCCATATGGAGCCCGCCCTGATCGTAATGATAGGGAATGTCGGTCTTTGTCACCTCGCAGCACCATGTCACGGCGCCGATCGGCTTGCCCTCATAAATATACAGAATATCGCCCGGAATGAATGCCGCCGACTGCTTCCAGTACAGCGTATCCTGCTGCATGAAGCTCTCCGAGAGATCCTCATATTTCGGATTCGCCGGGACAAGCCATTCCTTCGGCTCGGTGCGGTGCCTGCCGCCCGCTTTTTTCGAGACCAGCGCATAGCTCATGTGCAGCGCCGCGGTGACCTCCGAAAGCGGCACGGTGCCGTCGAGCAGAATGCTGACCCACGCGCCCTTTGCCATATGATACGCGGGCAGAAATCCCGGCTCCGTGAGCATTGAGCCGAGCATCAGCGGGTCGCATTTCACATTCATCACATCGACCGTGTCTTTGCCGCGGAGCCCGAGCTTTTCGCGTGAGACAGGCATGATGATCGCAAACCATTTGCCCGATGCCTTGTGCCGCAGAACAGCGGTCTGCGGGCTGCTTCGGAAGAGATATTCCGGCTTTGTATTCAGCTTTTCCGCCGCATACTGCATCACGGCACTGCGGTCTGCTCCGTTCATGGAAATGCACCTCCCTGCGTTGATATATTCATGATACCACATCCCGCGAAAATTGTCAACCGCGTGCCTTTTGCGAAATTGTGAACGGAAAGTGACGATTCTCTTATTTGACATCGTGCATCCCATGCGGTATAATGTAAGCAGAAAAGTAAAATGTATCAATCAGTATTTGGCTGGAGAAGTGCCTCCGGCGGATTTATAATGAGGGCCCTGCCCTCAAACTCCCGCCGGGGGCAGCGGCCCCCGGACCCCATTGCAAAATCCCCCGCCCCCGCGGGGGCGGGGGATTTTGAGACAGAGGAGTCTGAGGGGATCGCTATCCCCTCAGCAGGGGCGTGGGGTGCTCGATGTTTGCAACGCAAACTCGACAGCGCAAGCGGGGCGTCCCCACATAGAACCATCGAAAGCACTCCCCGGCAAATACTGATTCATCGCAGAAACCGAAAGGATGTGATTTCATGTTTGAGCCGCTGCTTGCATGGCGCTATATCAGGGAGCAGAAACGGCACTCGCTGCTGACAATTTGCAGCATCATCCTTGCCGTTGCCATGCTCACCATGTTCTTCACCGGTGCTGCCTGCGTGTTCAACACGGGGCGCTATACCATCGCGACCACACAATTTCCGCATCATGCCGTTGCGGTTGTCACAGATGAGCAGGAGGCGGAGATCGCAGCGATGGAGGGCGTCAAGGCTGTGGGACAATATACCCCCGGCGAGCTGCATCCGAACGATCCCGGGAGCAGCTATGCGGATTCCTATATCGCGAAGGATATCGACAACGCAATCAGTGAATTGGAGCTGACGGGCACACAGCATGCGATCTGGATCGACTTTGCATTTCATCTGTTCGTGAAGGATGCGGGTGCGCGTCTGCCGTTTGGACACCCTTCGGCGGAAGTCGTGTTCGATGACATCAGCAATATGACATGGGCTATGCAAAACTCAATCCTTATGAATGTCGATCTGCTGACGGTCAGCGGCAGATTCACGATCGCTGTGCTGTTCACGCTTTACTATGTTCTGGTGATCTTTATCGCGCTGATGCTCCGCCTTGTGATCGACACGGCATTCGAGATCTCCGCGAAGGAGCGCGAGCGGCAGTTCGGCATGCTGCAATCCGTCGGCGCAACCCCGAAGCAGATTGTCCGCATCATGACAAATGAGGGACTCATGCTCTCCGCGGCCGGTCTGCCGCTCGGTCTGCTCGCAGGCATCGGGCTCGCCTATTTCCTCTACCGCGCGGACGCATTCAGGATGATTGCGGAGTTTATCTTCTATAATGATTTCATCACGCCGCCGTTTCATGTAAGTGCGCTGAGCCTGTTTGTCTCTGCGGCGACGGGTCTGCTCTGGGTGCTGTTCTCCGCCTACGGCACGGGTGTCCGCGTCATGAAATATACGCCGATCGAAGCGATCTACGGCAAACAGACGCGCATCATGAAGGTGAAGCGGCACAGCATCTTCGGGCTGCTCTTCGGCTGGACGGGCAAACTCGCGGCACGGAATGTGGCGCGGCAGAAGAAGCGGTTTCTGATCACGGTGCTCTCGCTGACACTCTCAATCACGCTGATCGCCTCGGCTTCCTTTGTGATCTCTGCATTCCGGGAAGCGGCTGTCGCGGACGCATATTCCAATGCCGGCGAGATCTGGAGCTTCGATCTGGAAGCCTATGTCACCGCCGATGACACAAGTGCCTTTGCCTACCGTGACGGCGTGCAGAAGCTCACAGACACAGGGCTGTTCTCGGAGGTGACGCCGGAGCTCGGCGCCGGGCTGCGCGTACCCGACTATGAACAGAAAAGCGTCTACTATCCCTATTACGGCTACAAGGCGATCGGCTCGCTCAACTGGCTGAACGAAACAGACTACAACGCGATGTTTGGAGGTTCGCCGCCGGTCTCCTATCAGGAACTCTGTGACAGCGGAAAATACATCTGGGCGACGCCTGCCGGCTCCTCGCTCGCAGTCAGCGACCTCTCCGCAGACGGCGGCAAGAGCGTGGATCTCTGCCTGTACCGGGAGCGGCTCATCTCGGAGGCGCAGGCGCGCAAAAAAGCAGAGACCCGCGCAGAAAAGCTGCTGGAGCACGATCCCGACACGGTCATCGACATGGAGGAGCTGATGCGGCAGGAAACGCGTGCAGTCGGCTGGGATGCGGAGCGCGGGGAATACATCCGCGACTACATGGAATCCTTTGACGAGGAGATGAACTTCCCGCTGCTCTGCGACGCTTCCGGCACGCTGGAAATCGAGAACTACGGCACGGAGACCTTCGTTCTGATCGCGCCTGAACAGGCATATGATGCGGGCGGCTGGCAGCTCACGCTGCTTGAGGGCACAGACCGCGTGAGCTTTCCCGCCTATACGCTGCGCTGCCGCATGAAGGTACGGGATCTTGACCATGTGGAGCGGGCAAAGCAGGCGATCGAATCGCTCGGCGTTTACGCAAGTTCCGATGACCACATTTCGGCGCAGCTCCATGCAGAGCAGATTGCAGAGACGATTCTGTTCATCTGCCGCATCCTGATGGCGCTCTTTGCGCTGGTCGCCCTGGTCAATATGGTGAATATCATCACGACGGGAATTCTGAACCGCAGGCAGGAGCTCGCTTCGATGTGCACGCTCGGTATGACAGACGGGCAGCTCATCCGCATGATCCTGACGGAGTGCCTGCAATATGTGCTGACATCCGGCATCTGTGCGGCACTGCTCTGCGCGGCGCTCATCTTCTTCACAAAGAAAATGCTGATCGAGGTGACGCTTGAGGAATATATCACGCAGCTCGGGCTCAGCTATCTCAGACCGCTGCCTGCGGTTGCGGTATCGACGGCGTGTGCGTTTGTCGCTGCCGCTGCCGCATCGCTGCTCTCCCTGCGGCGCCTGATGCGGGAGCCGCTGATCGACGGCATCCGCAGAACGGAGTAACGGTATCGCTGCGCGAAGATTGATATTGGGCACTTTCCCTTAAGAATCCCATAGCGAAACGTGTGAGAGCCCCTTATGACAGGAAACACTTTATCAGCAGACTGAGCCCGCGGTACCGAACAAGTACCGCGGGCTTTGCCTGCATATCATATAGAGTATATCTGCACAGCGGCGCACTCATTTCGCCGTAAGCGTAATGCCCGGGAGATGTGCGTCCAGCGCGGTCTCGGTGCTGTCTGAGAAGATGAGCATGATCTCATAGCTCCTGCCGCCGCATTCCGCAAAATATCTCCGGAAGATGGTCGCCGTGTACTGATCCTTCGAAAAGGCATCCACATAGACCGCATCCTGCACCGGGAGTCCTGCAAAGGATGTCTGATTCAGCCGGTGTGCCGTAAATGAAGTCAGTTCTGTCTCCCTGCCGTCTGAATCCAGCGCCTTCTGAACCCGCGCCGCTGCATCCTCCTCTGCATCCGTGATGTCATACACCGAAATGCTGACGCTCATTTCTTCTTCGGTCTGCGGCTGTGTGAGCTCCAGACAGAGCAGGGCGTCACCGCTGTATTCCGCCTGTTTCCAGTCCGCCGACCACGCCGCATGAATATTGCCCGCATCCGCTTCGCCGCTCTCAAATTGAAGCGGCTCCCCGGTGTATTCCACCGAATCAAGCAGACCCTGCGCATTGATCTCAAAGTCGCCGACAGTGCCCTCGGGGAGCGTGCAGTTCAGCGTAAGGACATGCCCTTCCTCCGCGATCCAGATATAGACCTGCTGCATGCTGCGGTCCTGAAAATCCCGCTGCGGATCGCCGACCGCTTCCCATGCGTCATATTTGCAGCGCAGTTCCTTTTTTTCTGCAAGGCCTGCGTCGTTTGCAAGTGTCTCCGCAGAGAGCGTGTTCGCCGATTCATACACGGAGACCGTCCCGCCGCCTGTTCTGAATCCGAGCCACTCCGCACAGTGCGTGTTCTCACCGCACACTGCGTTGTTGAGATACCACGGCAGCGTGCCGTCAAAGCGGAAATTTGCGGTCTCATAGTATCCGCTGTCCCAGCAGCCCGTCAGCAGCGGCACGGCAAGCAGCGGCACCGCCGCGAACCATAATTTATGCTTCATGTACTCTCTCTCCTTCCTGCGGCTTACCCGGTATATTCCAGCAAATCCAGCAGTTTCTGCACATCCGTCTCAAACCCAGGGAGGCTTCCCTGCTGAAGCACGGCATGCAGCTCCAGCACCCAGCCGTCCGTATCAACATATACCGTCACATCGCGCATATAACTGTCGGGGCTGTATCCCTGCGCACCTGTGTTCATCTGAAACACATGGTATTTACACTGATATTGTTTGTCCTTTGACGCATTTTCGGCCGCGCCGATCTCGCCTGTGTCAGCGGCTGCTTCCTCGGGGATCGCAAAGGCATATTCGCGGACTGTGATTTCGCCGCTCGGAATTTGAAAACGAAGCAGCCCGGTATGATTTGTATCGGCATCATATTCTGCCTCTGAAAGTGTCCACGGAAGACTGCCGTCAATGCGGAAATGCGCGGTCTCATAGTACCCGCTGCCCCAGCAGCCCGTCAGCAGCGGCGCCGTGAGCAAAAGCACCGCCGGAACCGTCAGCTTCTTTTTCATTTCCATTCCCTCCTCCCGGTGAACACAAGCGTCAGCGCACCGAAAAGCACGAGAGCCGCCGTCCCGAGCAGATACATCACGGTCTCATAGATCACAACATCTTGCAGGAAAAGTACATTGTCCGCACGGATCAGCGTTTCGATCAGACGGACGAACCACGAATTCGGGACAAATAACAGCATGATGCCGAGGAAAATCAGCAGCAGCGTTACAATCACAACGCGCTCGCGGTGCCGCTCAAGAAGATAGCTCAGCAGCAGCAGAAAGCCGATGATCAGGCAGGTCAACAGAAAGAGCCGCGAGCAGACATAGGCGACCGTGCGGTTATGTGCCTGCGCACGGACGATGACTGCATAGGAGCCGATTCCCAATTTTGCGAAGACATGCAGATTGAGCGCAAGCATGCCGATCAGATATGCCGCGATCGACGAAGCGAGTGTCACCAGCCACAGCGCAAGAAAGCGTCCGCAGATCAGATCCTTCCGGCGCATGGGCAGCGTCTCATAGAGCCGCCCGAGCTTGTTTTTGTCCTCGATGCCCGGAGGCAGCAGCGCCAGTATGCCGCCGAACGGGATGATCGCCGCCGATGCCGCCGGATAGACGATCACGCTGACCGGCACGATCACCAGCCAGGAGAGCAGCAGCAGCACGAGCGCCCGCCGCCGCACGTTATAATAATCCATCGCCATCACATTCAGGACCGAGCGCATATCATTCGCCTCCCTTCGCAAGATACACAAGCAGGTCTTCGATCTTTGCAGGCTCAAATATTGCGTCCTTCGGAAGCTCCGTCAGGCGGTCAGTCGGCAGGATCGCCGCGCAGCCCGACGGTGTGTCATGCAGCCCGATGCAGGCATCTCTGAGCGGCTGCGGGAACGGTTCGCCGCGCTGCACGACCGCATATTCCTCCATGAGATCATCCTTCGCGCCCGTGAACCAGACCCTGCCCTTATGCAGCACGGTCACATAATCCGCAATGCGCTCCACATCGGCAGTGATATGCGTCGAAAACAGCACACTGCCTTCCCCGCCGGCAATATATTCCGAGAGAATCTCCAGCAGCTCATCGCGCGCCACGGGGTCAAGACCCGCAGTCGGTTCATCGAGAATGAGCAGCTCCGCATGATGTGAGAGCGCCGCTGAAAGCATCAGCTTCATCTGCATGCCGCGGGAATATTTGCCGCACTTCGTTTTCTCAGGCAGCCTGAAGCGGTCGGCGAATGTGCGGAACTGCCTGCTGTCCCATTCCGGATAGAACCGCCTGAGATGCGCTTCGACCTCTGAGAGCCGCAGATGCCCCGCGAACATCAGGGTGTCATAGACCGCGCCGATGCGGGACCGCACTGCCACAGGCTCCGTCCGGCTGTCCTTCCCGAACACGGAAATGCTGCCGCTCTCCGTGCGTGTGCTGCCGAGAATGCAGCGGATCGTTGTGGTCTTGCCCGCGCCGTTTTCGCCGACAAAGCCCATGATATAGCCGCGCGGCAGGGTAAAGCTGACATCGCGCAGGGCAAAATTCCGGTAGGATTTGCAGACCTTGTCAAGCGTCAGAATCATCCCGCTCATATGGAGCCCTCCTCTCTGAGACCGTCAATCATGGTTTGCAGCGCGTCATGCAGCGCCTGATCGTCCATGCCGCACTTTACACCGCAGCGCACCGCCTGCTCAAGCCCCGATTCCATCTCGCTCAGCATGCGCTCACGCAGGAGGTCGTTGTCACGCGGGGCAACAAAGCAGCCCTTTCCCGCGACCGACTGCAAAAACCCCTCCTCGGTGAGGTCGTTGTAAATGCGTGTGGTTGTGACGACACTGATCTTGAGATCACGGGCGAGCTGCCGGATCGACGGGAGCTGCGTGCCTTCGGGGAGCTCGCCGCTCAGGATCTGGGAACGGATCTGCTCCTCGACCTGACTGTAAATCGGCACATCGGATCGGTTTTTCAACAGGATTTTCATGATGTCCTCCTTTCGCGTTGTGTTACACTGTACTTGTTCCGATGAATACAGTATAACACACTGTGCTGCATTTGTCAAGAGGAAAATGGGATTTTCTCTGAAATGGTTTCTGCGGCGCATATGCTGCGGTGCGCACACAGCAAAAAAGCGGCACATCTGCGTCATTGACAGATGTGCCGCCTGGAGCAAAGGTCAGATGCGCCCGCTGCCGCCAAAGACCCCGACTGCATTCGGGATGCCGGAGAGCAGGCTGACACTCTCGGGCTGCGCGGGATCATCATTGCGGCGGCACGCGCAGCGGCAGCGTGCGCCGGTACCGATCACAGTGCCGCGCTGCACACGGTCGCCGGGCGTCACGCAGACCGCAGAAAGCTCTGCAAAATAATAGTATTCCTCTGAGCCGTCGCGGCGGATGACAACCTGCCGCCCGCAGTCAGATGCATCCTCCCGCACGGTGCGCACGACATATCCGCGGACAGTGCTGCGAACCGCCGTGCTGTCGATGCCCGCAAGCGCAAGCTGCGGATGTGCCGCACTGTAACACCGAATGACGCGGAATCTGCCCCGGAACGGAGCGCGCATACGCCGCATGCTCCCGCATGTGTCCCCGCTCAGGTTATGCATCCCGCAGGCAGAGGTCGCCGTCTGTCAGATAGGTGTCACCGCCGATCGTCACCGTTGAAAACGCACCTCTCGGGATAGAAGACAGCCGGTCATGGAACAGGCAGGCGCCGTCACTGACGGATACGGGATCCTCCGCGCCCGTTGCAACACACAGGGCTGTCAGCGCCGAGAAATAGGAATTTGACGCCGCAGGTGCAGAAGATCTGCCGCTCTGGATATTTGTCGTGTCCTCTGCGTACAGCGTCAGGATCCGCTGATTTCCCTGATTGTAGCCGCACATTACCTTGCCGTTTTTCGACTCCGAGAACAGCACGGTAAAGCACACGCCGTAGGCGACAGATGAAGAAGAAAGAAATGTGATGAATACGCCCTTGTCCGTTGTGGCGATGATGAAGGTTGCCAGATTTGTCTCCGAAATATTCATCAGACCCGTGAATGTCACGGCGAAGGTTGATGCGGTGAGCTTCACCGTCGCAAGTGTGCTGCCGTTTTTCCGGCATGTTACGGTATTGGATGCAGCGTTCAGTGTGACGCTCTCAAAAAAGCCGGATGCTTCCAGCGCCTCCTGTGCTTTGCTGAGTGCCGTCGCATAGTTTGCTGCGCTGTATGTGCTGACATTGATCATGATGCTTCCTCCTCAATCGTTGTTTCTCCCGCGCTCTCAGCGCCCGCGCCGCAGATGTGCAGCACTGCGGCGCCTGCCACTGCGCTGCCCTGCAATCCCGCAAGATACGCCAGGAGCTGCCCGTAGACATCCGGTGCGGGCGGATCATGCACCGGCGCACCGTCCGTGATGCAGCGGGCGCAGGGCACACGCGCAGGCGTTGTGGTACAGAGATCTCCTGCATAGACCCCGATTTCGACCTCGTCCGCATCACGGATCACCGGCACAGATACGCTGTTCCCCGCAAACAGCAGATCCGCATAGCGCAGTGCTCCGCTCCGGCGATACACAAAGCGTGCAGTTTTTGTCGGGTAAGCGTCCCATTCGCTGCTGAAGGCAAAGCGCACGGTATATCCGCTGTTGCCGCAGACAATGACAGAAGGCGCACTGAGCACCGCGGCCTTCTCCGTCACATCAATCATAATCTCAGGCATGGATGCCTCCTTTCAGCTCCGGTTCTGCATCGCAAGAATCATCTCGTACAGGGCGCGGTTCGTCGGCGCATACGGCACATATTCCGTGTCCGTCAGCACGGCAGGTCTGAGCATCGGCTTGAATGTCTTGTCAAAATAGCTGACACCGGCGCGGATGCGGATGTCAAGCCGGTAAGTGCCTGCTGCAAGCTGCTTTGTCTGTTCTGCGCCGTAGTCGCGGATCGCTGTCGAGGATGTTGCGGGATTGTGCAGATAGCAGTCATAGGGATAGCTTGCGCCGCCCGAGTTTTCGCCGCAGGTAAACGTATACATGCCCGCTTCCGTCACCGTGACATTGAGCTGATACACGCGTGACGCCGGGAGCGGCGCCGCACCGATTTGTGCGCGGATCGTTCCGTCTGACTGATTCCACGTCCATGTCACCTCATCGCCTGCCGACTGCCCTCTGTAGCTGTCCTGCCGAAGATAATTTTTTGCGCCCGCATTTGCCAGCGTGCCGATCTCTCCGCTCTGCTGCTGCTGCGCAGCGGTGACTGCCGCGAGCGCCGCGCCCGTCTCCTCTGCAAATGCGTCGAGCGTGTCCGCATTCTCATTCAAGACGGAAATGTCGATCGGGTCTGGGAACCCAGGCTTTTTCAGCCCGAGGTATTCCGTTGTGGTCATCCTGCATCCCTCCATTTATACATTGCTGCTTCCGCCCATGTCATGCCGCCTGTAAACGCAGAGCCCCATGTCCTGAGCCGTTCACGTCTGCCGGACCGTCCGGTCTGCAATTCTGCGAGCCGCTCCGTCAGCTGATTGTAAATGTCCGTCACCGGCGGATCGCGCACTGCTTCGCCGTCCGTGATGCAGCGTGCACAGGGGATGCGTGCCGGCGTACTGGTGCTGAGACTGCCGGCATAGACGCCGATTTCGACCTCATCCGCATCGCGCAGCACAGGCACGGACACGCTGTCACCCGCAAACAGCACATCCGTATAACGCACCGCGCCGCCCATGTGATACACAAACCGCGCCGTTTTTGTCGGGCAGTCCGCCCATTCGCTGTCGAAGGAGAAGCGCACCGTATAATCGCTGTTGCCGCAGACGATGACCGGTGTGCCCGCCGCCTTCGCATGCTTGTCTCTGACTGTGACTGTCAGTTCCGGCATAGCGCCTCCTTTCATGCTCTCATATACAGCGGGTTTTCCGGCAAAAGTTGTACGCCGGCGTACAACTTTTTTTATTTAGCAAAAGAATTTCAGCGATGTGCACAATATGATAGATAAATTTTGTTGGATTTGCCTTGACAAACTGCCCCGCCCTGTGCTATAATAAGAGCACGAAAGCCGCTTCTGAATTTGGAAAGGATGATTTGTGATGGCAGATTTCGATTTCAATGAACTCAAAGACAAGCTCGAGGATATGAACAACACCGCAGACACCACCTCCTCGTATGATCCGGCAGATGTCACGAAGAACAAGGGCATGGCGATCCTTGCATATTTTTCGTGGCTGGTGCTGATTCCGCTCCTCTGCGCAAAGGAATCCCGCTTTGCAAGATTCCACTGCAATCAGGGGCTGCTTCTCGCGATCGTTGAGACAATCGCAGGCATCATCTTCGGCGCACTGCGCGGCATCCCGCTGATCGGCTGGGTCTTCGCGATCATCGGTGCCGCTGTGGAGATCGTCATGATCGTGATGCTCGTGATCGGTGTGGTGAACGCTGCGAACGGCAGAGCAAAGGAGCTCCCGGTCATCGGCACGATTCACCTGCTGAACGAACAGTGATTTTCCCGCAACAGAACACCGCGCCGCCGCACATTGCAGAAAATGTGCGGCGGCTTTTTTCTGTCTGCAATGCACACAGATTCTGATTTTCAGCCATTGCATTTTTCCGCGGAATGTGATATACTGATAAGTGAACGATTTTTGAACAGAAGGGATGTGACCCAATATGCTGGAATCTGCGCTGCCGACCCCCTGCTACCTCATCGACCAGAAAAAACTCAAACGCAATCTCGAGCTGCTGGACGGTGTGCGCAAGCGGACGGGCTGCAAAATCCTCTATGCGCAGAAGGCGTTTTCTTCGTTCCCCTTTTATTCTATCATTTCGCGGTATCTGGACGGTGCCGCTTCCTGCTCTGCCTATGAAGCGGAGCTCGCAAAAAACTTCTTCCACGGCGAAAACCATATCGTGCAGACAGCCTATCTGCCGGACGAGATGGCGGCGCTCGTGAAAATCTGCGACCATATCACCTTCAATTCGCCCTCGCAGCTCCAGCGCTATGCGCTCACAGCCCGCGCAAACGGCGTCTCCGTCGGTCTGCGCATCAATCCCGAATACCTTTCGCAGCAGCTTGAGGAATTCGATCCCTGTGCGCCGAATTCCCGCCTCGGCACGACTGCCGCGAATTTCCCCATGCAGCTCCGCCCGCTGATCAACGGGCTGCATGTCCACGCGCTCTATGAGCAGAATTCCGACGCGCTGGAGCGCCTGACAAACGCCGTCATCGAGAAATTCGGTCCCATCCTCCCGCAGATGGAGTGGATCAATTTAGGCGGCGGGCATCATATCACCAGAGAGGGCTATCAGCTCGATGTGCTCGAAAGCTGCATCAAACGCCTTCAGGATACCTACGGCTTACAGGTCTATCTCGAGCCCGGCGAAGCGATCGTCTGGGAAGCGGGCGATTTCGTCACAACCGTTGTCGATGTCTTCCGCAACGGCACGGATATTGCCGTGCTTGATTCCTCCGCGGTCTGCCATGCGCCCGACATCACAGAGCTGCAATACCGCCCGCCGCTGATCGGCGCCGACCGCCCGGGCGTGCTGCCCTATACCTACCGGCTCGGCGGCAGAAGCTGTCTCCCGGAGGATGTCTTCGGCGACTATTCCTTCGACCACAAGCTCCAGATCGGCGAGCGGCTCGTCTTCAAGGATATGGCGATCAATACGCTTACAAAAGCAAAAATGTATACCGGCATGCCGATGCCCGCGGTCGCGCTCCGTGAGACGACCGGCAACTGCAAGATCTTCCGCACATTTACATTCAGCGACTACAAAAACCGCTTCTGAAAGGACACCCGCCATGTATATCTCCTACACGAGGAGCGACTTCGAGCGGCTCTCCGGGCAGCACAACATTATGGTGCTGGTCGGGAACGGCTTTGATATGGCGGTCATGCACCGCTACTGCTCAGACCGTCTCCCCGGCAAAATGACCTCCTACGCTGACTTCTTTGAGTATGTGCGCTATTTTCATCTCTGCCGGGAGGACAACCGCATCTATACCGAGATCTGTGCGCAGAAGCGTGCGGAAATGCAGAACTGGTGCGACTTCGAGGGCGTGATTGACCGCCTCACAACGGAGGGACAGGCTGCAAACCGCTCCGAGAATTATTATAACCTGCTGGAAAACGACCTCATGGAGCTGCAAAATGCGTTCATCCGCTTTCTCAACGATGTGGTCACGCCGGATGTGATGCTGCGGCTGAATGCCGATGCGATGGAGAACCAGTGGGCAGGGCACAGTCTCTCACGGTTTCTGCGCGATCTGCCGGACACCGCCTCCGGGATGCGCTTTCCGCTCGGGCTTGAGCATTACAATCTGTTCAATTACCAGCTTTTCAATTTCAACTACACCTCTCTGCTCGACAACTATCTCTACCCCGACCGCTACCAGTTCGACGCACATCTGCATCACAATGTTGACACCAATTTCCGCTTCGAATGCAATCCGAATGCGCTGTTCGGCTCCTATCACGCAGACTGGACGCTCTCGGGATATATGCTGCTCAGCATCATTCACCCGAACGGCATGCAGAATGTCCCGCGCTCGATGATCTTCGGCACGGAATTTGCGGATTATCAGAAGAATCACCCGGTCAAGAAGATGGTCAAATCCTTCTGGACGCTCAACGATTTCAAATACAGCCGATACTTCCCGGAGACAGAGCTGTTTCTCATCTTCGGCATGGCGCTCTCGAACACAGACGGCTGGTGGATGTACCGCATTGCCGAGCGGCTCTGCGACGCATCGCCCGCAGAGCTCATCATCTATTTCTTTGCGCCGGGCTGCACGGATGACGAGATCCGCGCAAAGTTCTTTGATGCCTGCTCAGGCGGCGGCACGCTCACGGAGGAGCAGAAGCAGGCTGCCGCAAAAAACATCTATGTCATACAGATGAACGGCGAAAACAATACGAATTTTCTCGGCTTCACAGAGCTGAATCCCGCAGAGGAAACATAACGCAGTCACAGGCGCCCTTTCTTTTGAAGGGGCGCCTCAGTCTGTCGATAAAGTCCAAAAATCGCGAATCGCAGGGCGATTCGCCTAGGGGCGCCCTCTATCGCAGGGCTCCCCTCTCTCAAAAAACATTCACTGGATGCTTTTTGAGATTCACCCTTGCGGAGCTCCTAAAGTCAGGGGATTTCGCCCTCTGCGGAGGGCGACCAGAGGCTGCTCGCCTCTGGACTCTCGCAAGCCTTTGAAAAGGCTTGACCGAAACTTTAATCATAGG
>JAEEGL016515719.1_pt1 | contig 62225 bp, 62 predicted proteins | sample 9134231 | NCBI WGS metagenome assembly JAEEGL01 (sample SAMN16246548, study PRJNA631951) | gut metagenome | biome: gut microbiome; feature: rumen; material: fiber-attached | host: Bos | place: Iran: Karaj | collected 2018-10
CAGGCATAGAGAAAAAATCTATCCACTTCTCTGTCTCGAAATAGCTTTAATCGCCGAACGAAGAAAAACAAGGAAAGAAAGTGCATATGGAAAAAACAATTAAAAACATCATCCGATTAATTCGCGGAGAGGTATCTACGGGTCAATTGATAAAACGCGGTCTTACTGTGGGAAATAATTTCAATCGTCAGGGCCATTGCATCATAGACCCTTCACACTGTTGGTTAATAGAGATTGGGGACAACGTCACGATGGCTACCGGTGTTTATCTGTTGGCTCATGACGCTAGCTCCAAAAACGTTTGCGGATACACCAAAATCGGAAAAATCATAATCGGTAACAACGTTTTCCTAGGAGCTTATTCAATAATTCTTCCAAATGTTACGATCGGAGACAACAGTATAGTAGCATGCGGAAGTATCGTAACAAGAGATATTCCTTCAAATGTAATTGTAGCGGGGAATCCGGCGAAAATTATTTCCACTATAGCAGACTATAAAAAGAAAATGAAAAACAAAATGAAACAATCAATTATATATGACGATTCATATTTGATAGGACGAATTACAAAAGGCAAGAAGGAACAAATGAAAAAAGATCTGGCCAACAAAATAGGGTTTATAAAATGAAAAAAACGGTACTTCATGTTTTATCTAGCAATAGTTTTTCTGGCGCAGAAAATGTCGCGCTAACAATCATTAAAGCTTTAGAAGGACAATTTAACTCTTGTTATTGTTGCCCAGAAGGCCCTATCCGAGACAAATTAGATGCTGAAAATGTGCAATACGTAAGCATTAAACGGAATTCTGTTCTAGACTTGCGCAGAGTAATAAAAGAAATACAACCAGATGTCATTCATGCGCATGATTATAAAGCGAGCTTACTCTGTGCCTTGGTATCAAAAAACAACAACATCGTATCCCATATTCATTCGGACAATCAAAAAGTGAAAAAAAATAACTTATTTTCGCTAACATTCAAATTGGCATCAAAAAAATACTCTAAAATAATCTGGGTTTCAGAGCAATCTTTTAAAAACTATGCCTATAGCAATAGCATTGCCAAAAAAAGTATTGTCATTAAAAACTGTATAAACCAAAACGAAATACGTAGAAAAGCGACAGCAAAAAAAACGAGTTCCTATGACATCTTATTTCTTGGCAGAATGTCAGATATAAAAAATCCTACCAGATTCGCAGATATAATAAACATCATCCACGATAATATAGATGTTAAATCAGTCATGATAGGCGGAGGAGAATTGCTCGACAGCACAAAAAAGTATATTTCTTCAAAAAAGCTCGATGATGTAATAGCGGTAACTGGTCCGCTCGAAAACCCATATCCATATTTATTGCATTCAAAGATACTACTAATGACATCTAAAATAGAAGGGGCTCCAATGGCTACGCTGGAAGCACTATGTCTCAAAAAACCCGTATTCAGTACGCCAGTAAGCGGGAACAACGAGACGATAATCAACGATTATAATGGATATCTAACAGATGACAACAAAACGATGGCAGAAAAGATAATCTTCTACCTAAACAATAAAAAAGAATATGACAAATTATCAAAGAATGCATATACCACTTTTATGAAACACTATTCGTTCAGTAAATACTCCAACCAAATCAAAGAAATATACGATACAATAATTGCAAAGGAATAGCAGAATATGAAGACGCAAGTACCAGCAAACAATCCCGACCGTGCCGAACAACACCACCAAATAATCAATTTCAATACTTCATTTGGGACAAAAAACATAGGTGACTACATAATTGTCGACTCAGTCTTTCGAGAGATGGATTTTCTCTTTAAGGATAAATTCGTTCTGAATCTCCCAACCCATACCCCGGTCGCACTTCCGCGCCAAACCATTAGTATATCTCCATTATCCAAATCCTGTAACACAAACGTTCTAAAATTTATCGATGGAACAAACATTATAAAAAAATCTCTGTTTAGGCCATGGCCAGATTGGAACATTAGCTTCTTTACGAAAAAGCCTTACAAAAACGCAATACTAATCGGAGCGGGCCTAGGAGGAAGCTTTACGAAAGTTGGGCCATATACAAAATACATGTATAAAACCATACTATCAAAAAAGTATATTCATTCTACTAGAGACGAACAGACAAAAAAATTCCTAGAAAGCCTCGGTCTGAGAGCAATAAACACGGGTTGCGCAACGATGTGGGGCTTAACCAAGGAACACTGCAAAAAAATCAAAGAAACTAAATCCGATAAAGTCGTCTTCACAATCACAGACTATGACAAAAACCCAGAGCTTGACTCAAAGATGATCGAAATCTTGCGTTGCAACTACAAAAAAATCTTTTTCTTCGCACAAGGCATAGGTGACCTAGACTATTTAAATACGATCTCCAAAAACAAGGACATAGAAACAATATACAATCTCGAACAATACAAACAATTACTTGAATCAAGCAATATAGACTATATTGGAACGAGATTACACGCGGGACTATACGCACTTCAAAAATATGCTAGAACAATAATCGTCATAATAGATAATCGCGCGAGAGACATTAACGCAGACTACGATCTACCATCCATTGAGCGAAATAACATTGCAGAATTAGAACAAATGATCAATAATAACATCAAACCAGAGATAAAGATTAATACTGAGAATATAAACGCGTGGAAAAAACAGTTCATTAAATATGCCTCCAAAAAAAATAGCAATGAATAGCCATAAGAAGAAAATCAATTACAAGATAGTAAGTCTTCGGACAATTTGCATTGCACTAGTAGTACTAGCACATTCTATCATCATATACAACGGACAATGGGATACATACACGACCAGCCAGTCTTCTGTGTTTTTTAAATTCATTTGCAACTTTATATATATATTCCATATGCCACTCTTCTTTTCTATATCTGGCTATTTAGCATATCATTCATACAAAAAAACAACCTCGTGTAAAGAGCTTCTGCGAAAAAAGAGTTCTAGACTATTAATTCCATTTCTAATAGTAGGTTTGCTATATATGATACCGATCAGATACATAGCAAACTATCCTGCATATCAAAATCAAAATCCACTAATCGTCTTAATGAGATTTTTAATCGGGCTTGATAGTGGTCATCTATGGTTCCTTCCGAGTCTGTTTATTATATTCATAATACATTTTCTCTTGACGAAAAAAATCAAAAACACTACACTACGTTTTTTGATGGTGCTATTCATTTCGGCAATTGGGCTAATAATACCCACTTACATTGGGTCCGGGATGGTAAACCTAATCTGGTTTCACCTGGGCTATCTAATCTGCAGCAAAAAGCTTGATACAAACAAAAAATGGATAGTTTGCCTCAGCATGGCGTCAATCTTATCCGTCACGCTATACTTCCTCCTTCCGATAATAGTCAACAATAAATACCTCTTGTACGTGCCAAAGTATATTGCAAGTTCATCGATTATTCTCTTAGCATACAAAATAATTCCCAATTACAAAAACGTAATTATTAATACGCTCAGCGAATACAGCTTTGGTATATACTTATTCCATTCTCCGCTTATATATCTATCATTCAACTTCTTCCCCGAAATCGCGCCAGTATTAATGCTAATCGTAAATTTCGGATTACTCGCACCGCTATCCGGATTGATCACATTGGGCATATCAAAAACAAAATTAAAGTTCATTTTGGGTGGTTAAAATGTCTAAACAAACAGAACTGATAAAGAATACGCTGATAATAATGGTGGCAAAAGTTTCTACTCAATTAATAACATTTTTGATGCTTCCATTGTATACAAACGTGCTTTCCTCTGAAGAATATGGCCTAGTCGACCTGATCACTACGTACTCCGCTCTTGCCATACCAATCATCGGATTCCAGCTAGAAATGGGCGCGTTCAGATACCTAGTGGATAACAGGAAAGACGAACGAAACAAAACCACGATTATTACCAATACTTTATTAACTGTCTTAGTATCAGTCTTCCTATTCTCTATTTTATATCTCCCCATTGCGCACATCATAGTCCTTCCGCATTTATGGGTCATACTAACAAGCACTGTAGCAATGTTACTTTCAAATTACTTCTTGCAGGTCGCTAGAGGGCTCGGGGATAATATCGGGTACTCAGTAGGCAGCATAATAACAGGACTTTCCACGGTAACTATTAATCTATTCTTATTATTGGTGCTCCATCACGGCATAGACGGAATCTTATTGGCAACTACAATAGCAAATGCGCTATGCGTGCTATTTCTAGTCATACGCGAACACGTCCCGAAGTACTTCAAACCCGAAACATATAGCAAAAACGAGATCGCAAAAATCCTCAAATACTCAATCCCTCTTGTTCCGAATAGCCTTATTTGGTGGATTATCAACGTATCTGACCGCACTATAATATCCATATTCTTAAACATGTCGGCAAATGGCATCTATGCGGTATCTAACAAATTCTCAACTATAATCAGTGCAGTGTATGCGATTTTTAATCTATCCTGGACAGAATCCGCCTCACTACACATTAACGATAAAGACAAAGACGCCTTCTTTAGTAAAACTTTTAACACCACCATTAAAATATTTGTATCACTTTCAGTCTTAATGCTGGCATTTATGCCAATCATTTTCAGAATTATGGTCGGAGAAGGATACGAGGAAGCGTATGCTTACATCCCGATACTAGTCATAGGAATGATATTTAACATAGTCGTTTCATTTATTGGTGCAATATATATAGCCAAAAAGAAAACGAAACAAGTCGCCATAACATCTTTATGGTCCGGCATACTGAACATCATTATCAACATAGCACTAATAAAAGCAATTGGCATTTGGGCTGCAGCACTTAGTACATTATTAGCATTTCTCATTATGTCCATCTATCGCTATTTTGACGTTCAAAAATACATAAAGCTCAAATTAGACAAAAAGCTCAGCATATTCCTACTCTTATTGATTACGATTTGCACAGGGCTGTATTACGTTAACTCGCTGCCAGCTATCATTGCTAACATTATAATCTCCGTAGTAACATCGATCTATATCAATCGTGGTTTTATCAAGACTACCGCAAAAGCAATCAAGGCAAAATTCTTGAATTAATTATTCAATACAACCTCACTACGAACACCCCACATCGTTATCTCTACATATCGCATATTTACTTGTCCAACACCTAAAAAGCCCCCTTACGGGGGCGTTTATGTTTAGGGGGAATTAAATCTTGAGAACGGTTCCAGGTTTTACCCAGATAGACCTATAGGGCCGTTCGCTCAGGCTCAGATTCATGGTATCAGGGAACGATCCCATGCGCGAATCAGCCGTACTCAGACAAACGTGTCCAAAATACACTTTGGCGCGTTCTGACAGCTGAAGGCGAAGTTCAAGAATTTTCCTTAACGCCGCTTGCCTTCTGATGTCTGTATTGTTCGGCATCCAGAAAGGGAATGCCTTATGGACAGGTGAAAGCACCGGCGGATAGTGAACGATTACTTTTGAAATCTTTCTATTGACTAAGCCATGTGACTGAAGCATGTAATCGAACTCCCAATCTTCCAGATCGAGTAAGTTCACGCTGATCAAAGCAACATCTTCGGCTAGCAGGTGCGCATACGGGATATACTTTACGCCATAGTCGGCGAAGCAGCCACGCTTGGCCAATATCTGATAATATCGTTCAGCAGGATGCACGCTGCGTTCGACAGTGATGTCTTTCGTGGAAAGATCATCAAGGACAATTTCACCGTTTCCAGGCAGATAAATCAGACTAACGCCGCTGGATTCCGCAGCCATCGATAACGGTCCCAAAGTCTCTTCCAAAACATCGAATTGTTCATGCAATGCAAGTTCGCGAAACTTCTTGTAGCGATTTGACACCAGTTTCAGGAAAATCCCAGAATGCACAGTGTCGTAAATCCACCACGGGGGAATCTTGGGTTCTTTGCCGATAATATCAGCAATCGCACAGAACAGATCTCTCTCCAGGGCTTCGTCACGAATCACTTCGTAATACAGCTTGACGATCCGGTTCATTACTGGGCCTCGCGAGCCAATACAATCTCCGTTGAGTATGAGAGTTTCACCACGCGGAAGTTTTGCAATGGTATCCGCTACCTGTTTTACCAGAGTGGGGTCGCCATGCAGGTCGTTTACGACGTACACTAATCCATACCTCCCTATCAAGTTTCAAGTAACCATTCAAAGGCAACTCAGAAAAAATTATACCAAATTTCTCATGCTTTGTCAATTATTTATCTCTGTTATTTGCGCTCAAATCCCAATTTCGCTTACGCTTTATATGCAATTAATTAGCTGTTAAAATCATTCTATGAAAAATTACCTTTTCGTCGACGATAGCGGTTCGAAGAATTGGGATACGCCGTTTAGCCAAGATTTTGTCGAAAACCCACCAGCACGTACGAATCAGAATCTCACTTTCTGGCGACAAAACTACTTTGTTCTTGGAGGTTTTCATATCAATAGTAGTTCCATGGCCGAACTAGACGAAAAAATCAATGCCAAGAAAGAACAAGTATTTGGTACCAAATACGTAGAAATCCATTCGACTGCACTCCGCTCACCTTGGGATCAAAAGAAAGAATATATCAACAAATATCACGTTACAGAAGAAGGCTTGCGTGACTTTATAGAAAATTTCTGGTACCCATTATTCGATGAGGAAAAAATGCAGCTTATCGCAATAATCGTTGATAAACGATATTATAAAAAGTTTCGCCCATCTAGAGGACCGCTAGAACTCGCAGTTGAAGCGTTGTTCGATCGAAACGAGCTTCACCCAAACAAAGAATGCACAGTAATCTTTGATCAAATGGAAGATGAAATTCGATCTCAGAAACGTGACCAAGGCAAGGTTCTTAAGGTCTCAAATACAAAAATTAATCTCGGCGACGGAAAATTAGCCGATAAATATCATCATATATCCGTATCGTTCGAAAAATCAGAAAAGTCAAATTTTCTACAGCTAGCAGATATGGTTGCGTACAATGTATGGCGTCAATTTGTGACCTTTGGTGATGAATGGGATAGGCATTCAGATATTGGCAAACATCGCAAACTGCAAACATACTCCTACTTCGAACGCATTTCTAAACAGTTTCTTCACAACCAAGAAAGTGGGCGCGTAAGCGGTTACGGAATAGTTAAACTTCCAGATCCATACAACAAATTAAAGGGTTGGAACATAGATAAAGATAACTCAAAAAACCACCCAAACCAGGTGGACTTTTGAGGTAAGTTCCCGTTCGGGTCCCGCCATACACTGAGAGGACGGCTTAGGTCGTTCGACCAACCTACCATCATCATTATATCAATTAAGTGTATAAAAATCAACTTCATAGCATCTAAGTCAAACAATTTTTAACAAAAATCGTAGTTATTTGCGCTTAAATCCCATCTATGCGATAATAATAGATATGAAGCACAGCGATGAATCACGCAAGACTAACAAAATTAACTTGCTGCTGCTCATTCCTTTGTTCGCACAAGTCGTCGCAAGCGTCTTCTTTATACTCGCATTAGTCAGATTAAACATCTTGCAAACTTGGCAATTAATACTAGTTATCAGCATCTTTGTTTTATTCCTCGCATTGAACGCGTATCTCTTTTTCGGGCATGGCCGAGGCAAGGTTGCCAAGACCATTGGCACTATCATTACTTTAGTTATTATTGCTGGCAGTTTCTTCGGCTCAAAATATGTCCGCTCCGCCACTAGCTTCCTCACCAATGTCACGGGCGAGCATTATTCTGCCCAAGTTTATCAAGTGCGCGCACTTAAAGATAAAGATATTAATAGTCTTGAGCAACTCACCAATCAGAAAATCGGCTTTATTAGCACGAACCCGAACCTGGCCGAAACCAAGTCTGCTCTCACTGAAAAACTCCCTGAATATGAAGCCGTCGATTACGAAGAAATCGGCAGCATGCTAAACGCCCTTTATGAACAACAAATCCCAGCTGTCGTCATCGGTTTAAGCTATCTCGGTTTTCTAGAGGAAGTTGACCCCGACTTCGAAACAAACACTATCGTTCTAAACGAAATCTTAATTACCACCAAAAACGCACCCGATCTTCACCAACCAATCGACATCGTTAAAGAACCTTTTCTTGTTTATATCTCGGGCTCAGATTCCCGTGGTACTATCAATGACGCAGGATGCACTGACGTAAACATTCTTGCCGCCATTAATCCAAAGGAAGGGAAGATTTTACTCGTTAACGTTCCTCGAGATTATCAAGTTCAAATCCATGGCACCACCGGCCTTAAGGACAAACTTGCCCATTCCGGACTATACGGCCTCGATGTAAGCAAAGCTACCATTGAAGACACTCTTGGAATTAAAATCGATTATACTATCAGGGTCGGATTCCAAGCTATTCAACAACTCGTCAACGCAATCGACGGTGTTGATATTGACTCGGACATGGAGATAGTCCTCGGAACCCAAGATCGAAGCAAAACATGTTTTATAAGCAAAGGAATGAACCATCTAGACGGAGCTTGTACGCTTTCATACGCGCGTCATCGCAAGACACTAAAAGATGGCGATCTCGACCGCGGGAAGCACCAACAACAAGTTTTGACCGCAATCATCAACAAAGTAACTAGCCTTCACTACGTTACACGACTTCCGCAAATTCTAAACGCTGCTAAGGATACTTTTCAAACATCCTTTAGCGAAAAGGAAATTACCGACTTTATTCGCTTTCAACTTTCCGAACTTAAACACTGGCAGATCGAAAGCATTCAAATCGGCACGTCAGAGCACGTTTTAGAGCCAACTTACACCATCAGCACACAGAATATGTGGATGTATGTCCGTGATGAAGCATCCGAAAACATCGCTAAACAAAAAATCGCCGAATACCTCGAGCAAACCTTTGAGCCAACCACTGAAGAATCTGCAGAAGACACAGCCGAACCGGAACAAGCCATACCAGAAGAACAATAAACGTGCATTAGAAAGCCGCCCCGAAGGGCGGCTATGGTTATATTCTGATGTTCGAATCAAACCTGAGCGCAACGGAAACGTAACGGAGTATTCTTTGCGTAACGGTATCCACACGTCTTAACTGTTACGATACCGTACATCTTAGTTTCTGACCTACGATTAAGTACAGAAACCCCAGGGACATGAATCGCAGACGCGCATACGCCGCTGCATTCAGTTCCAGACCAATACATTAAGCATTTACCCAGAGTACGATTGCAACGCACATTCGGTATCGCATCAGGCGCGGAATCAGGATCCATGTTCAACGTACGCAGGAATCTTTCTATGTCGGTATGTCCAAACGGGTTAAATTCATTAGTGATCTCGATCCATTCTTTTCTCTCAAGAATTCGCCATCCGTTCGGGATCAAGATTGATTCCTCAATCTCCTTGGCTTCATGGAAAGTAAAGCAGACTCTCTTTTCGCCGTTCTCGTCATACATATAGAAATCTTCGGGCGCAATCAAACGCCCCAAAGATTCAGAAGGAATCCCTTTCTTTTTCCACGACGCAAAGTCGGGACACTGGAACGGGTTGGGAGCAGAGTTGATCTTCGGTTCATCATCCTCCAAGTTAGCGTTGAATTCTGCAATCAGTGCGTTCAGTTGAATCGTTGCTGCAACATGTTTCTTGATCAAGGCCGCCAACTCGTTTTTGTCCATAGGAATACCCCCTGAATTAGTAATCTAGCGGAGAGTTTAACTCAGCCGCAGAACTGAGGGATCTTATAAAAAATCCACCGGTTCTGCGGCTAAACATCAGAAATCAAAGGTACTTAAGCCCACCAAAAATTACTCTAGTATTATACCAGAAAACACCTTAAAAGTCAATAACAGTAACGCTTATTAACAGATTGTAATAAATATGTTATAATTTGTTCATGAAATTAATCGTCGCTTTTGGTAACCCAGGCAAACAATATAATTTTACGCGCCACAACTTCGGCTTTTTGGCGGCTGATTTTTACTTTAAAGTCAAAGGGTTTGAATGGGAATCACACGAAAAGTTCAACGCTATCTATCAAAAAGTCGACGACTGCCTGTTTATTAAACCTCAAACCTTCTATAACGACATTGGAACGTCTGTCCGTGCTTTCGCTGATTTTTATAAGATTGCGCCAGAAAACATCCTTGTAGTTTGTGACGATTTTAATCTTGAATTCGGTCAACTTCGCGAACGACAGAAGGGTTCCGCAGGAGGGAACAACGGGCTAAAGAGCGTTATCCTCCATCTCGGCACGGAGAACTTCCCAAGGCTCCGCCTTGGTACCGGAAATGACGAACTGCGCAAGAGAATCGGCGATGTCGACTTTGTCCTCTCGAAATTCACCGAGTCAGAAAAAGCCAAGCTCCCCGAGATTCTCAACGCCGTCGTAGAAAAGATCGACCGGTTTTAAATAATATCCGGCCTGCTCGCTTGCGGTCGACAGTCCGTTCGTCGGCCTGTGTCGCGCACCTATTCCTCGGTCGTAACCTCCGGGATGCCGCCGAGACGGACGTGTCTTCCCGCTCGCGGGTCCGTTGAACTATTCTAAGGAATCTTCCGGTCTTTCTTTTGGGCTTATACGCAGTTCTCCCGATAATTTTGACGAACGTTTTCCTCATCCGAGCAAAAACGTGGCCGGTGCTACCCGAACGGCTTTTGCGAGGATTGAGTGAAACATGTTTCAAAATTATAGGGCAGAACGAGGACTAGCGAAAAAAGAACAGACGGAAGATTCCAAAAAGAGACAACAAAAAAGCCCCACGGTACTGGATAGGTAAGGGTGGGCATCACCTATCCAGTACTGTGGGGCTTTTTATAATCCCTACAACACTTCCTTAAGATACCGGGAGGACCCCGGAAGCGCGACCCACCTCACACAAAATTGGGGCCCGCCGGTTATAGGGGTTGCTATGCCTTCGAATGACCTCTCAAAGTGGAGGTAATACTTATAAGACTTAAAACCATTGAAGAAGAAAAATTAAAAGTCCGAGGGGTTTCAAAAGCACGCAACATCTGTTACACTAAGTGCAACATCTGTTATGATTTATTTAGGTACAGATTAAGGCTTAAGACAAGAAGCCTTAACTTGACATGATTATAGCACATGCAATAAAAAAAGTCAACACTTTTTTAACATTTTTTATGGAAATCAATAAACTGCGGCCCCTAGACAATAATTATACTAAGGAATTAGAGTCCATTGCGCTTAAGCCTAAATTATTATATTACTATGGAAAATGGCCAGAAAAACGCATAAAAACGGTCGCAATCGTTGGCGCCAGACGCAACACTAAATATGGGGAAGAAGTTGCCTTTAACCTGGCAAAAACCCTGGCAGAGAAGGGAATTATCGTCGTTTCTGGGCTAGCTTATGGAATTGATTCGATCGCCGCACGCGGTGCGCTCGCCGGTGGCGGCAAAACTATTGCCATTTTAGGTACCGAGATTGAGCGCATTTATCCAAGAGAGCACACTAAACTGGCGGAAGAAATCATCGAAAAAGGCGGCGTAGTTGCCAGCGAATACCACCTCGGTGACGAATTATATGATCATCGCGCCTGCTTTTTGGCCCGAAACCGTATTATTTCTGGGCTTTCTGACGTCGTCGTGGTGGTTGAAGCACGCGAGAAATCCGGCAGTCTTAACACTGCCGCACATGCTCTCAATCAAGGGAAAGACCTCTTTGCCGTACCTGGCGACATTAACCGTATCACCAGCCAAGGTTGCAATCATCTGATCGCTTCAGGCGCCAATCCATATCTGGGAGTAGACGACTTTCTAAGATATCTCTTTCCAACCTCGCGTCGCAAATCTAAGAAAACCGCAGAGCAACAGATCTCGCTCTTTGCGAATACGCCAGAAGAGCGCGCTATTATGGAACTACTCGCCGCTGAAGTACGAGATGGTGACGAAATTATGGAACGACTAGGGATGGACGTTACTATCTTTAATCAAACTGTTACGATGCTGGAAATTAAGGGGGGAATCCGCCCTCTCGGGGCGAATTATTGGACTTTGGCTTGACAGGTATGATATTATAATAGATATGTCTAAAAACTTAGTGATTGTTGAGTCTCCTGCCAAAGCGAAGACTATTGAAAAATACTTGGGCCATGATTTTCATGTCTTGTCTTCTGTTGGACACATCCGTAAAGACACCAAAGTTGATGTTAAGAACAACTTTGCCGTCACTTATGAGATTGATCCCGGCCACACTAAAGTTGTTTCTGAACTTAAAAAAGCCGTAAAAGCCGCTGATACGATTTGGCTCGCGACCGATGAAGACCGCGAAGGAGAATCGATTTCTTGGCATCTCTTGGAAGTGCTAGGTTTACCAAAGGACACCCACCGTATTACTTTCCACGAAATCACTAAGCCAGCCTTAGAGGCCGCCATTAAATCTCCACGCACCGTCGACATGGCCATGGTTAGCTCTCAGCAAGCCCGCCAAACACTTGATATGCTCGTTGGTTTTGATCTTTCCGGTGTCGTTCGCCGCAAAGTCCCAGGCGCTATTTCCGCCGGCCGCGTGCAAAGCCCTGCGCTTCGCCTGATCGTCGAAAAAGAACGCGAAATTGAAGGCACAAAAGAAAAATATAGTTTTAAAGTTACCGGTAACTTCGTTGCAAATACTCATGACGAATTCGCCGGCGCGCTCGAAAAAGGCGCTCCAGCTACCGAAGAAGAGGCGAAACAACTTCTTGAATCCCTTAAAAATGCCAACTATAAAGTTTCCGCCGTTGATAAAACCGAGGCCGACAAACCTAATCCGGTTCCGTTCGCAACCGCTGCGTTGCAAATCGAGGCCAACAGTCGTCTTGGTTTTAGCTCCTCAACTACTATGCGCGCCGCCCAAGGCCTTTACCAGTCCGGCCACATTACCTACCATCGTACAGATTCCCTGAATCTATCTAAACAAGCGCTTGGTTCTATTGCGCACTATATTGAAACCACATTTGGCAAACAATATCTCCATGTCCGTCATTTTAAAACCCATTCTGCGGGCGCACAGGAAGCCCACGAGGCTATTCGCCCGACCCACATTGAAGTTGAAGCGGCTGGCGCCAATGATTACGAACGCAAACTCTATAAACTAATTCGCGCTCGTACGCTCGCTACACAAATGGCCAATGCTCGCGTTGCTAAGACTACTATTTCTCTTGAGCCAGATAAAAATCCCTCTAAAGTCTTTGTCGCCCGCGGCGAAATTGTTATCTTTGACGGTTTTTTAAAAGTCTATGGTAAGTCTAAAGATCTTGAGCTTCCTGCGCTTTCTGTCGGGGATTCCGTCCGCGCTTCGTTAATTACGGCGCGCCAGAACTTTGCAAAACCGCCTGCAAGATATACCGAAGGTTCGCTCGTTAAGAAACTTGAGGAACTTGGCATCGGCCGCCCGTCAACTTACGCCACCATTATGACCGCTATCCAATCCCGTGGCTATGTTAAAAAAGGCGAATCCGAAGGCGAAGACCGCGATATTATTGAACTTAAACTCACGGATAATAATATATCTCGTGAAATCGTCCAGGAAAAAACGGGCGCCACCAAGGGCAAGCTAGTGCCAACTCCAATCGGCGAACTCGTTTCCGACTTCTTAACTGATAACTTTGATCAGATCGTTGATTATGGCTTTACGGCCGACGTCGAGCAAAAACTCGACCTTATTGCCGAGAAAAAACTCGAACGCATTAAGATGCTCCGCGACTTCTATACACCGTTTTCCGAGCTGATCGATCACTCTTCCTTCTTAGACCGCTATAATTCCGCCACCGAACTTGGCACCGATCCAAAAACCGGTAAAAAGATTTATGCCAAAATCGGCAAGAATGGCGGGTTCATCCAACTTGGCGAGAACGAAAAAGAATCCGGCGAGAAGCCACGTTTTGTGCCTCTGCCAAAAGGGAAGACCGTTAAGGACGTTACACTAGAAGACGCATTGAAACAGCTTGCCCTGCCAACTTTGCCACGTACGCTCGGAACCGCCAAAGACGGCGCCGAAATCATTGCCGCCGCCGGACCGTTCGGACCGTATCTCAAAGCCGGTAAATATAACATCCCGATCAAAGGCTACGACCCATATCGAATTACGTTTGACGAAGCTGCTAAATTGTATGATGAAAAACTAAAAAGCGTCATAAAAGATTTTGAAAATGGCATCATGATTGTTAATGGTGCGTATGGACCATATATAAAAGGATGTGGCCGCCGAAACAACTTGAAAATTCCAAAAGAAATGGACGCGAAAAAAATTACCAAGCGCCAAGCTGAAGAAATGTTACTAAAAAAGTTCGGCACAAAGGCTCTTCCAGGTGCTGATGCACTAAAAAAGACCACGAACAAAGCGCGGGGGAAAGTCGCGACAAAGAAAACCGCCAAAACCCGCTCCACCTCTGTTAAAAAGACTTCAAAAACCAGAAAATAGGCCATAAAAACCACAAGCGAAAAACAATAATAAACATAAAAAGTAAACTTTTTTACAATTTTCTTGCATTTTTTGTAAAATTTGTGCTACAATAATCCAAAAGATAAAATGTACATTAAATCCAAGGCATAAAAAAGTTGACACGTAGCCAATTTTATGCTATTATAATAACAATTTTTTCAATATTAACCAGGGTGGAAAATAAGGAAAAAGCCAATGGAACAAAACGCTGACCTTATTGCGCAAGCAATTAAAGGTAGTCTCAGCATAATCGATCAAGACCGCGAGCGCACAATCGTCGAAAAACGATTCGGCCTAAGCGGGACAAAAGAGACTCTCGAGCAAATCGGAGAGACACTTTCGGTCACTCGAGAACGCGTACGCCAATTGGAAAAAGTCATTCTCGTCCGCCTTCGCATTGCAGCGAAACAAAATCAAATCCCAAATCTTCCGGCGGCCGAAAAAATCATCGTTCGTAATCTTGCTGAACTCGGACGCACCGCCAGAGTCTCCGACCTCGCCAGCAAGATTTTTGGTAATACCGCTGACAACTCCAACCGCGCCGCACTTGCCTTTCTAGCCGACATTTCTGCCGGATTAACTGTCGTTTCCGAAAACGATCAATATCACAACGCAATCGCTATCGCCGATGTTGGCGATGAAAAGGGAATCAAAGCCAAAGTTGACGAAGTCGTCAAACTCATCAAGGCCAACAAAGCCCCAATCACTCTCGACGCACTCGATGCGCAACTTGATTATGAACACCCCTCCCAAATCGCTGCTATTGCTTCCGTATCTAAACAACTCGCAACATTGAACGGTCTTTGGGGCCTTTCTAAGTGGCCAGAAGTCAACCCAAAGAACATTCGCGACAAGATCTATGTCATTCTTGAATCTAGAAAAGAGCCAATGCACTTTAATGACATCGCCCAAGCCATTGCCGAATCTGATTTCAAACGCAAAAATGTCACCACTCAAGCCATTCACAACGAACTTATTAAAGACTCTCGCTTTGTGCTAATCGGCCGCGGAATCTACGCGCTCGATACTTGGGGCTATAAGAAAGGAACTGTTTCCGAAATCATTACGTCCGTTCTTAAATCTGCCGGCAAGCCTCTCACTCGTGAAGAAATCGTTGCTGAGGTTATGAAATCCCGTAAAGTTAAAGAAACGACTATTCTTTTGAATCTTCAGAATAAACAACTCTTTGAGAAAGTTGACAAAAACTCTTTCAAACTCCACGAACAATAAGCTTTTTCACCCCAAACCAAAAAACCATAGACTTTAGACTTTTTCTCTAGTTTATGGTAAAATTGCTTTAAATGCTATCGCATATTATTCATATCATTTTGTCCCCCCTTATTTGGGTCCCGCTCGTTGGCGTCTTTGGCTACTTAACTTATCGTAACTATAAAAAATCAAACCGCCTTCAAGTCTTAAATGTCGACTCGGTGCTTTTGATGCTCGAAATTCCACGCACTAACGACAAGAAGGAGCTCGCCGCCGAACAGCTCTTTGCTTCACTCCATGGTATCCTACGTGATAAAAACGAACTAAAAAGCTCTGGCGGAGTCCAAGAGCATTTGAGTTTTGAGATCGTCTCTGCGAAAGGCCAAATCCGTTTCTATGTCTGGGTGCCAAAAATCCTCCAGAGCTTTGTCGAGGGGCAGATTTACTCTCAATATCCAACCGTCCAGATTTACAAATGTGACGAGGATTACGTCGACAACCGTCATAAACACACTGTTGTTTATTCAAGCGAGCTGACCCTAACCGAAAACAGTGCATTACCAATCAAAACTTTCGATAGCTTCGAAGTCGACCCACTCGCTGGCATAACCGGTACACTTGCCAAACTCGATGCAGACCACAACGAAGAACTATGGATTCAAATCCTAACTCGTCCACTCGCCGATGACTGGCACAAAAGCACTACAGATAAATGGATCAGCGTCATTAAAAGTGGTGGCAAAACTGGCTTCCTTGGTACTGGCTTTGATTTAACCTGGATCGCACAAGTATTTGGCGCACTTTGGAAACCACCTGAGGGTGGTATCGGTGGTACAAAAACCACCACTGTCGAAATCTCCGAACGCGATAAAACTCGCATTTCTAAAGCCGAAGAAAAAGCCACTAAACTTGGTTATGAAGTCAAAATCCGTCTTGCTTACCTTGGCTCCGATGAAATCAACGCTAAGCTCAATATGCAAGCTCTCGTTGGTACTTTCAAACAATTCAACTCCACTAACCTCAATGGTTTCAAGGTTCTTGGCAGCACTTTTGAACCTGAGGCTCTTGACTCTTACAAACTCCGCCAATTCACCGATAATGGTTTTATTCTAAACATCTCCGAACTCGCCAGCGTTTATCATCTCCCACACACTTCCGTCGAAACTCCGAATATCGTCTGGGCATCATCAAAAACCGCAGAACCTCCTGCCAAACTCCCAGTCCTAACCGGCAATCCTGCTGAAGACGAAAACGTCTCCGCCTTTGGTCTTACTAATTTCCGTGGTATCAACCATCAATTCGGTCTACTTCGCCGCGACCGCTCACGCCACGTCTATATCATTGGTCAAACTGGCGCAGGTAAATCCGGCCTTCTTGAACTATTTGCGCTTTCAGACATCTTCTATAACCAAGGTTATTGTATCATCGACCCACATGGCGACTTCGCCATTAACAACCTACGCTTCATCCCCGAATCACGCGTTAAAGAAGTTGTCTACTTTAACCCAGCCGACACCGCTCATCCCGTCGCCTTCAACCCACTCGAACTCAGTGACCCTGCTCGCAAACCAAATGTCAGTTCCGAAGTTATCGGCGTTCTTAAACGTATGTTCGGCGAGTCTTGGGGTCCTCGTCTCGAGCACATCCTGCGCTATACACTTCTCGCCTTGCTCGATCGTCCAGAGACTACGCTCCTTGATATCTCCCGCATGCTTACCGATAAAGAATTCCGCAAGGAGACACTCGATTATTGTAAAGACGTTACTGTTCTTCAATTCTGGAAACAAGAGTTCGGTACATGGGGCGATAAACAAGTAACCGAATCCATTGCGCCTGTCCTTAACAAGGTTGGCGCCTTCACGGCTAACCCAATTATTCGTAACATTATTGGTCAACCAAAATCCAGCTTCGATGTTCGTAAAATCATGGACGAAGGTAAGATCCTTGTTGTTAATCTCTCGAAAGGTCTTATTGGCGAAGACAATGCTAGTATTCTTGGCGCCTTCCTAGTCACAAAAGTTCAGCTTGCCGCTATGTCTCGTTCTGATATTCCTGACGTTAAAGACCGCCGTCCGTTCTATCTATACGTCGATGAGTTTCAAAACTTTGCAACCGACTCGTTTGCCGTCATTCTTTCCGAGGCTCGCAAATACGGCTTAAACCTCACTGTTGCTAACCAATACATTGCTCAAATGACTGATAGTGTTCGTGATGCTGTGTTCGGCAACGTCGGTACTACCATTAGCTTCCGTGTCTCCGCCGACGACGCACCGCTTCTCGTAAAACAATTCGAACCAACCTTTGATGCTTCCGATCTCATCCAAATGAATAACCGTCATTTTATCATCAGTATGATCATCAACGGCGAAAAAGTCCCAGCCTTCTCTGCAACCACTCTTTCGATTCCTAAATCTCCCAACGACAACTTAGACGCCATCATCGAAAGCTCGCGTGAATTATATTCCCGCCCTCGTGCGGAAGTTGAAGAAGAAATCCGTGAAACCATAGAAGCTTCCGAAAAATACAAGAAAGAGCTTTCGGACTCTGGTCGTAACGCTGGTGGGCAGAGTGATAAGAACGACTATTCACGGGCTCAATTTGTATTCCAAGCACAAAAACCGCAAGAAAAACCAAGAAGAGAAGAGTCAATCAAAGCAGAATACAATGAACGCGTCGCCAAAAACGACAACGCCAACATGCATACAAGACCAGAACCAAAACTGTCCGAAGGCAAAGACATCATGTTCCATTCTTCTCAAATTTCCGAATCAAAATCATTCAACCCAGCCGCAGCGCATGTAAAATCCCTCCAAACCGCGCATAAGACGACATACGAAAACAATCGATTGGCCCAAAGACAAAACGACGACTCAGAACAAAACGACAGGACGACCGAACAAGAAAGACCCATGAATGATTATTCGGCCATCCGTAACTACTCAAGCCCACTAGAAGAGCAAGATTCAAACTTAAGTATTAACCACGAGCCACCACACATCAATGAAAAGCACGACCGACAGTCTAATGATGGTTTTGAACGCAAAGATAACACTCGCGATCAAAGAGTGAACAACCAAAGGAATAACAAGAAATCGAACAAAAACCGAACAAAGCGCAAGAAGTCTCAAACCCCACAAGAAGCCTTTCGCGATCTAAAGATCTCCCCGAACACCGCTGAAGAAAAAGACCGCCCAAGTCTAAAAGATCTCGGACGTCTTGTCGAAGAACAGCAAAAAGAAAACAAAAAAGAAAAAGATTCCTAAAAGGGAAAAATGCAACTATTCATTACGCCTCTCCACGGAGAGGTTTTATGATATCATAGAAAAAGAGAGGGGGCGGACCTTATAGAGGGAGGAATACATATGAATATGAGATTCGGGATCGAAGAATTTCCCATGTCATTGCTTGATACTATGAAATCAGATCTCGAACGTTTCGTAAAATGCGAAATCCAACAACTCGGCACCGACGTTCAAGTATCTTGCTCTGGCGACGTAGTTCAATGCATGCAAGTAGTTGCTATTGTGGATAAATATAATATCCTTGCCAAAAACAATTCCTCTAACCGATAAACACAAGCTCCCTCTTTTTCTTTTTCAAGAGCGCCCATCGCGCTCTTTATTTACCAGTAAAGAAACGACTCATTGTTTTTCCTGCAAGTTTCTTTATCTCGTTAGTCTGATCACCACTCGAAGTTAAAACTTTCTTCGCTTTTCCAACCGCATATATCGACATAATCACATCGATCATAAATAAAACTATCAATAGTATGGCGATTGCGTATGAGTTCTCACCTAGCTGTGCAATCAAATCTTCAACTCTAGGATGAACTTCTCTGACAATAAGGCATCCAAATATGCCAAAAACCAGTGAGTTTCTCAGGCAAATCCGGCCGTTCAGATGATATTTCTCTGTTTTTGTATAGTCCCATAACTTAATGTGAAACCATTTTTCTAGTAGTAAGCTCGTAAAATACTCCAATGCAGTGCATACGACCATCGAAACTAAAAAAGTCACAATGACATCTCCTTTTATGGATTGAGTTGCAATTAAAACGGCAATCATCCCAAATCCATAAATCGGCGTAATAGGCCCAAAAAGAAATCCTCGATTAACTAGCTTTTTTTCTTGTATAGAACAGTATATCACTTCAACAATATATCCAAACATGGAATACAAAAAGAATGAAAGTACGATTTGATCAAAGCTGTTCATGCTTTAATTATACTACAGTACCATTAATACGCATCTCTAACATTTTGCGACATTCAAATCACTCATGCTTGACCCCTGTTGTATCTCTGTTGTATAATATTAAAAAATTAAGGAGAGATCATGCCTTTAGTCTACCAACCAGCTGGCACCCCAGGAACTCGTCTCGGCGAAGCTAAGCTTTCTCGTGAAGCTCTCGAAAACATTTCGAAGAACATCGAGAAGCAAAACCAACTCCTGGAAAAAATCCTTGCCACAGTTTCAAAAGGGAAAAAATAACAATCAACAGAGAAGAATAGGGAATCACCAATTCCCTGACCCCTGTTAACTGTTTTTTATCTCTATTCATTCGAAATCCACCTCTGTTGCAACCCTATAAAAACCCACTCCGACCCCTATGGGCCGGATTTTTTATCAAATTTGCCAAATAACAATCAAAAATCCGACCAGAAATATACACCACATATGCAAACACAGAATCAAACATCAAAGCCTACCCGCAAAACTAGCCACAAAACCAGCAATCGTCAAACATAATCATTCTCACATTCCTTCATTTCCAATGTCGCACAATAACTCTTTTAAGACATTTAATATAGTAAGCAAAGACGATTGAGTTATCGTCTCCACGGGGAAATGCTCATGCTTTAACTAATAGTTTTCGCCATTCTGCCCGTTTATATATACTGCATTTACGCATAGAACATATGCCAAAACAATTATTATTATCAACTGCTTCACAACCCTGCTTCAACCCATATGCACTTCTTACGCCACCTAAATCATTTGTGTCAGCATCCTAATACAAATCAACGTTCAAATACGCAAAAACCACCCACATGCAAAGCCCAAATCCTTCAAATTAACATATATTACAACATATTTTCAAAAAAATCCAAATTTTTCCTCTTTCAGGGGTCGTCCCTATAATTTCCCCAATTTTCACGAATTTTTGCCCAAAAACCGGTTTTTTGCGTTTCCCTGCTTCCCCACCCCGTTTTTCGGGGTTTCAAAACGTGCAAACGCGCATCTCATAAAACACCTATTTCTCAAAAATCATTTTTTCATTGAACAAAAACCGAACACAAAGGGAAATAAACAAAATTAAACTCGCCTCCTTATTACTATCGCTCCCTATTCCTCTCGAGAATTGCCGATTCTATCGAACCACTTATATAGCCCTTGGATATGGTTTTCGAGGAAATAATAATGCCTTACATAAGCCACCGACAATACAACCATGATAAGGTCCAGTAGCCCCAGGAGAATCATCATATCAACGGTCGGCCTTAAACCCGCCAACGCTATCACCATCGTTCCAGCTAGTAGAATCAACGTCACACCCAAGAAGAAAAACATTACCTTAAGGTGGATCAATCTCTCCATCTGGAAGTTTCTCAACATCTCAGAATGATACGCAAATAATTCCTTTGCTTCCTTTTCTGAAAGCTTTTTCTTTGTTTCGCGTTCAATTTGTTTTTCGTATTCTAAAATTTTCTTTTCCATTTTTCCCTTTTATTTCCAATAAGCTTTGCGTTCTAAACGTATATCCACATATTCAACAGCATTAATTCCCTGGCCTTCAAGATACTTTATCATCCTGCCTGCATCTTCCGCTGTTACGGCCGCGTTTCGATCCGTTGAAATTTTCATCAGTCCAGAGAAACCCTCAATCTCAAGATCAAGCTCTCTTATCTTGTCTTGTGGAATATGCACACGAGTTATCTTATGCTCAATCAAAACAAACTCCTCTTCAAGATTCACGACCAATTCTTTTACTCTCGAACTTACTTTTTCTGCGGCTTTGCCGGTCGTATCATCAATAATCTCCACTGATGGCGTTCTCTCTAACACGACCGCTTCTTCTTTCGTAGATATCCACTTAATCCATTCCGTAAACGCTCTTACTCCCAAATAGATTAACAACCCGGCCAAAGCAATCACCGCAATAACTGACAAAACTTTACGTTTTCGAATAGTCTTACGCGCTCGCTCTCTCTCCGAATCTGGAGCGACTTTTTCACGCTTAGCAGCAATTGTTTTACCGGCCTGCATCAAGATCCTTCTTTCCTACTTCAAGCACAATCTCTGCCAATTGTTTTGCCGAATCAAGCTTTGCTTCTTCATGTAATTTTTCTGCCAGTTTTTTCCGTTCCGCCGGACGTCGCGCAAGCTCATGAATTATTTCAAATAACTTCTGCGGCTTCTTGAACATCTTTTCGTCATCAATCACCTTTACTGCCCCAATTTTCTCAAGCCGCTCGGCATTTTTAGTTTGATGTGCGCCGGGTAATTCAGCAAACGGCACCAAAATCACGGCCTTGGATAACGAAGCAAGTTCTGCAATCGTCGTTGCCCCCGCTCTCGAAACCACTACGTCAGCCGCGCCAAGCAATTCCGCCATATTCGAATTAAATTCCCACATCCTAAACCCACTCTTAAGTTTCGCATCTTCCCATACTTCATATTTCTTAAGCTCTGTCATATCTTCAAAGCACTTTCTGCCGGCTACCAACCCCACATCGACATACCTCAAAAGATCCGGCAAGATTTCCGCCATCGCATGGTTTAAATGTGCTGCGCCTTGACTTCCGCCTGTCGCTACCACTAGCGGTTTATCAGAACAAAAACCGAACGATTTCTTGAGATTCCCTTCCCTGGCGGCAGACACTTTTCTAAACTCTTCTCGAATCGGCGTGCCAGTCCATACCCACTTTTCCCTACCCGGAATCGGTTCAGTCACCATCTCCTTCTCGCCAGTTTCTTCGTTAACTTTCTCAACTTCTCGCGTCTCGTCGAACCTCGCTCCCATTGCTACTCTTGCTGCTCGTTTCATTAGAATTCGGTTCGCAAGCCCAGGCGTCGCATCGCTTTCATGAATCACATAAGGAATCCCGAACAATCTTGCCACTATTCCAACCGGAAGTCCAACAAACCCACCCTTGAGAAACATTACATCCGGACGCTTCGATGGCATCAATAATCTAAAGAAGCTCTGAATCAATCCAAATAGAAATCCAAAAAAGCCAATAAAATTCTTAAAAATTAAATCTTTCAGTGTTATTCGCCAAAGTCTAAAATAATCCACAAAAGACCATCCGGCGTATCTTCTAAATTTTCCGGATAGAACCTTTTTCACCTTCATGCTTATATCGCCCTTGCCAAGCACGGTCAATTTCAAGACATTCTTATAGTATTTTCGATCTGTCCAAAACTCTATTCTTGCTCTCGGGCTCATCTCTAAAATCTCGCGCACAACCGCAATCGCCGGAGTAATGTGTCCACCACTACCGCCACCAACCACTAAGATTTTCATGCTTGTTCCTTTCTCATCCGCCTTGCACCAATTCTTCGTTGATCTCTCGACAGACTCTTCTCGTCAAGTCTTCCCTTCTTGAGATGCAGATTGCTAAACTTAGCTTGCTTTAGCTCTTTTTCTCTCTTAGTATAGCATGAAAGTTGCTCGACTAATCCCAAGGCAAGCGTCACAAACATCATACTCGTTCCACCATAGCTCAGCAAAGGAAGCGTAATGCCGGTCAAAGGTATCAGACCCGTCATCGCCATGATATTAACCGCCATCTGTACTGCTATCCAACTAAACACACCTGTTGCTACCAGTTTTTGTTCATCATTAGATCCACGCTCAGCCACCCGTAAAACTCTCGTTAGCATCACTACAAACACAACAATCACAAGCCCAAGTCCTACAAATCCAAATGTCTCTCCCATTATTGCGAATACCGAATCATTAATACTCTCAGGCAAATATCCAGTAGCTTGTACGGAATTACCAACCCCAACACCAGTAAACCCACCTGTCCCAATTGCAATCATCGCATTTTCGATATGGTAAGTATCAGCACCTTCCCCATTAAAAAATGTTTTCACACGCTCCACACGGTGCGGACTCGTTACAATCACCAACACCCCTGCCGCCAATATTGCAGCCAATACTAAGCAAAATCTTTTTACTTCGACTCCACTTGCAAAAATCATCCCAAGGATAATTGCAATCAACACTACGCCTGTCCCCAAATCTTTTTGAACAACCACTACAAAAAACAACGATAAAAGGCTCATCACTCCAGCCGGAAGCCAAAAATCACTCTTGTTCAATTTCTTCTCTGCCTTTCTCGAGCTGGCTAATTGCGCTAAATAAATAACCAGCCCAAGTTTTAAAAACTCCGCAGGCTGTATGCTCCCAAAGCTACCGATATTAATCCATCTGCATGCTCCAAGCTCGCACTTCGCAAGCGACGAGCCAGCCTTAGCCAAAATCCAAAGTCCAGCAGAAAGTACAATTCCAGCAACTAATATCCACTTACCCCACTTTCTCGACTTCTCATAAGGAAACTTGAAGGCAACGATAAACGCACCAATCGAGATTATTACGTTAATAAGTTGTCTAACAAAAAAATGATTCTCAGAAATGTTTCCACCGTACGCCGCATTCAAAAAATTCGCTCTCATCGGCCCAATTGCGTATATTATGATCAGACCGGCGATCAAAAGAATCAACGTCATCAGGGCTATTACCCTATCGCCACGGTGTTTTCGCATACGCTTATTATACCACAACTCATTTCAAGTTGCTCTGTCTTAGATAGCCTTTAATCAAAACAACTAATTATGCAATTCCAGCCGCACTTGCAATAAACAATCCAAGCACTGCCGCAATCCCAGCTATTACCCAGAATCTCATCACGATCTTTGCTTCACCCCAACCCTTAGCCTCATAATGATGATGTATCGGCGCACAAATGAATATTTTTCGATGAAAAAGCTTTTTCGACACCATTTGGATAAGCGAAGATCCAGCTTCAATCACCAACATGATGCCAATCAATGGCAAAAGCAAGAAAGCATTCGTCATCATAGCTACCACACCCAACCCAGCACCAAGTGCGAATGACCCAGTATCACCCATCATAAACCTTGCCGGTGGCACATTAAACCAAACGTAACTGAGCAGCCAACCAACAACCGTCAAGCAGAACGCGAACAGCATCCATTGCCCCTGAAAAAGTGCAATTACGCCATACGCACCATATGCAATCATCATCAGTCCGCCGGCTAACCCATCCAGACCATCTGAAATGTTTACTGCATTCCCCGTCGCAACCACCGCGAACGTAAACAATAAAATCATCCCCACTACGCCAATCTCAATACTACCAACAAACGGAACCATTACCGCTGTCCATCCAAGTTTTGTCGCAAAGAACCATCCTAAAGCCAATCCGACTATCGATATAAGAAACATTTTCATAGGAGCACGTAAACCAGCCGCCCCTTCCCCAGTTCCAAAAACATTTATAAGGTCATCAATAAAACCAACCCCAGCACCACCAAGAAAACCTGCAAGCGGTAGCCATGTCTGTCCTCGGTCGAGATTGCACAAGAATGTCACGGCAGCTACAACTACCACACCGATAATACCGGCCATTGTCGGAAACTTACGCTTAAACTTATGGGCATGTAACTTTGTCATTATTGGCAAAGCACTGCCATCTGCTGTTACTTTTTTCTGTTTTTTCCAAAACTTATATTTATAGGCAAAATATGTATAAACCGGCGTTAAGAACATAGACAAAAGAAATGCCCCCAACGTCAAAATCAACCCAAAGAACATTTCATTATTAATATCTGTTTTCAGCATATCCCTCTATTTTACTCCATTCCTCTTAGTTTTACTATACGTCTACGCTCCAGGCTTTAATTTTAGATAATCTATCAAATACTTCGACAAATCAGTAAACACTGGTAAGGCTTCATCTTGTCCACTTGCTAATGTCCCATCCTTCCAGAGTCGAATCATAACTAAGTATTCTGGCAATTCTCCCTCAGCTCCACCAAATCCTATATATGTTGCGACCGTTTCGTCCATTACATATGCACCATCACGAATTACTTGTGCGGTCCCCGTTTTTCCACCTATAAAATAGCCAGGGGCATCATCACCAGTAATTCTCCACCAGCTCCTAGTTCCCCTCAACATTTCACGCATCTGTGCGCTTGTCGACTCAGACACTGCACGCCGCACTGGTTCACGTTTTTCTTCTTTTTTGACTAACACGCCATCCTCCATGTATCCCTTCACAATCGTAGGCGTATAATACTCGCCACCATTTATTAGAGCCGAGTATCCACTTGCTACCTGAATCATCGTCACTAACAAGTTTTGTCCGAACGTCATATTCGCATATAATGAATCGCGACCATCTCCCTCAACCGGATCATTGATTAAACCCTCCGCTTCAAACAATTCAATTCCAGTTGCTCTTCCTAATCCAAAATGATTCACATAATAATCAAATAAAATCTTTCGACCCTTTTCATTTATATTCTGTTCCCCACCCAACCATCTCAAAACCTGAATACTCCCAACGTTCAAACTCCAGTTCAAAGCCGTCTGCATAGTCAATACACCATCGCCCATTTTGCTCGCATTAGAAATCGGCCAACCATCGATATAGACCGTATCAGTATTGTAATAAGTCGTATCGGCTGTCATTACGCCTTCTTCAATACCGGTCGCAAAAGTAAACGCCTTACATACGCTTGCAGGTTCATAAGGATCATTTACGACGCCATTCACATATACATCAGCACCAGTCACATTGCCGTAGTCCGCCGGATCATAGCTAGGCAGATCCACCATCGCCAGAACTTCCCCATTCCTCGGATTCATAACCAACACGGACCCTTTATCTTTCCCATATTCGTCCAACTTTTTCTGTAATATCTCCTCAGCCTTTGCCTGAATATTCCGATCGACAGTCAAAACTACATTTTTGCCATCTTGAGCGGGGATACGAATGTTCGAATCACCAATCGACAAAGCCACGTTGTTCACATCTGCGATCGTTTTCAATCTGCCATCTACGCCAGATAAATCCTTATTTAACGACCCCTCGACTCCATATTGTCCTTCCCCATCCGCATTTACAAACCCTAGAAGCCTTGCTGCCATTTTCCCTTCTGGATACACTCTTTTTGTATTCTCCTGCATCCAAAGACCAGTTACATCTTCCTCTTGCAGCTTCAATGCTTTCTCTCTTGGTACATTCTTCGCAATCACATAATATCTCTTTGTTCTATCTTTCAGCGCATCAGATAGTTCTGTCGTAATATAAGGTTTCAAATCATCGGTGAATACCTTCTTCGAAAGTTCTTCTTCATCTACGGCCATCGGATCAATTATTAACGTAAAAACCTTTTCATTCATAACCACAGCAACAGGATCGCTACCATCCATCATATAAATCTCCCCCCGTTTTGCTTTTATTGTATTCTCAAGCGTATGCTGCGCTTCGGCCTTTGCAACCCATTCCCCCTTCTGAATGATTTGTATCACAAACAACCTTGCCAAAATAACACCTACAACGGCATAAAATCCCCATTTCAAGATTTTCAATCGATCATTCATCTTATGTTTTAATTATACCACCTATTAATCCTTCAATAAACTAGCATATCTATATAGTCAGAGCATAAAAAGAGATCTCCTCAAAGACCTCATTTCCGCCAACTCGTTCTCTCACGCTATTCCGCGTAACCAGAAACTGTCCCTACTTGCATATTCGAAGCAACCTCATTATTATCGCTCATACCTATACTCGTAAGCTTCGCTCGTTCAACGGCTAGGTCGTCCTTCCTCGCCTGAAGCTCAGCGATCTCTGACTCTATCTCAGAAAGCTCGTAATCAAAACTGGTTGCCTTTGTACCCTGAGTTACATAAATCAAACCAATCACAAGCACCAAAATTCCAAGAATCACACTCTGTGATACACTTCCAAGCGTTTTCGGAGTATGCCTGACGGTATTCCTGTTTCTAACCCAGGTTGAACTAGATTCTCGCATTTATTTTTCTCGCTGTTTTCCTTTTTTTGTTTTTATTTTGGTTTATGTAACTTAGTCCGAGGCGGTAGCCAAAGCAGAGCTACAAGTAACCTTGGCTCCTACCTCGGGAAGGTCATATATTTTAACACACTCTCACAACTAGCCACTCGCAACCGATGCAGTTGTGGTAGCCCTTCCGGGCCATGTTCAAAAAGTACTCCACCCCCAGTTAGAGTTCACTCCGAAAAAGAGTATCAATAGAAGTGAACTTTAACTTTTTGAGCTCTGCTTTTGTTAGAGACTACGATTTGCTTAGGCATATTGCCCTCCTTTTATTTTTATTTTTTGTTTTTATCAGTCCTAAAGCCAAAAACGCTCCACACTCTTCCAAATTCAAAATCTAGCGTTAGCGACGCTTCGCCGCCCTAAGTTTCGCGCTTCTTGCTCGAGGGTTGATAACTAATTCCTCACTGCCCGCAACAATTGGTGTCTTATTGATAATTTCAAGTTCCGACTCCTCTCCATATTCACTCATTCCTCTAAAATATCTTTTAACCAGTCGGTCTTCTAAGCTGTGAAAGGTTATGATTGCAACTCTTCCTCCATGGTTCAATACCGAAGGAAGAAGCGGTAAAGTCTTTTCTATCTGCTCAAGTTCATTGTTGACTTCAATTCTAATCGCTTGGAACACACGGGTAGCCGGATGAATCCTCGAATAGTGCGATTTCTGCGCAATAAAGTCAGCAAGTTGAAGCGTACTATGAAATGGCCTTGCGTGCACAATTTCTCGTGCCAATCTTTTCGCATTACCAGGCTTTTCCTCTCCATACTTGACAAATATTTCCGCTAACCTCCGCTCTGGATAAGAATTTACCACCTTTTCAGCAGTCAACTCTTGAGATCTATCCATACGCATGTCTAACGGACCGTCCTTTTGGAACGAAAAACCTCTTTCACTCCTATCAATTTGCGGGGAAGAAACCCCAAAATCTGCCAATACAATATCAAAAGTTTTACCACACTCTACTATCTTCAACACCGAATCGTAAAAATCATCGTTCACAATATCTATAGGTTCACTTTCGTACTTCCCTTTTAGATATTCCACTGCAAACTTATCCCGATCAACAAGAATCGAGTTCTTATAATTCCGTGTCAAATCCAAAATTTCACTCGCATGTCCACCATACCCTGCAGTGAGATCCAAATACGACTCACCTGACTCGGGTTTCAGTACATCGAGCACTTCTGATACTAAAACAGGTTTATGAAGCTCTTCCATATACCTCTATTATAACATAGAGCTATACGCTTATCTGTTCGTTTGAGAACGCTTAACAAGAAATTTTAGCGTTTTTGTGTTTGTTCGATTTTTGTTTGGTCCTTTACACTAGATCTACCACAATTCCCTGGATAAATCCGAGTTATATTGTGGCCGTTGAGAGATTATTGTGTAAATGGTTGCTAAGACTTTCCTTCCAACTCATAAAGAGCGGAAGTCGTCTTTTAGAGTTTTTAATTGGGAGGTGTTAGTTTTAGAATGTACAGACGATTTTGTTGACGCGTATCGCTAAGCTTAACCGCGCGCCAAAACTCCCTGTTAACCGTTCTCAAACTGATTTTAATGTACCTTCGGTAGATTTTTATGTTTAATGTTTATTTTGACATCTACTTGCTATTAGTATAACCACTTTGCAAACAAAAATCAAGTCCTTTTTGACACTTTTTTGCATTTTTTACAAAAAAGTTATCCACAGGTATGTGGATAACTTTTCTATTCCCTTCTCGCATCTTCTCGGCCGCCAGGAAAACTTAGTCAATAAATAATCTTTAACCTCTCGGTGGTTCCCCTTCCGGTTCTCCCATCAACTTCTTGCTTTTTATTTCGTAGCGAAGCCCTGTTACCGGCGAAACATAATAGTCCTCATTCAATAAGTTCACAAACATCGTCAAGTCCTTATCGTCCATGATAATAATCGACTTATCATCATCAGTCATCAAGTCAAGTTGCATATCGTCCGAATAATCCAGCATTTGTTCTTGTGTCATCGCTTCATTGATATCGAGATTCTGGATCTTCTTTAACAGAGGCTTTTTGTCTTGTAAGAGTGCATTTAATGTTAGCCCTTCTGCAAAGCTCAACTTATACTTCTCTTGAAGCTCTTTAGCCTTAGCGTCCGCCAACACTTGTGACTTATAATCATACTGAAAAAGCGCTTCGAACTTCGTCTGGTTGAAAACAATAATATTCTTATCAATAATCGCAACCTGATTGTCCTCAGGCATTTTAATCGCCACTTCAGCCGAGAACGGTTCAAAGCTTTCACCATTCAGTTCCCAACTCGTCGCACCTTTAAGCGCGCTTGAAGCCGGCAATGCTTTCACGATGTAAAAAGCTTTCGTTCCATCATCACCACCAGGATAACTGAACTTAGCCAAAATACCTTTTATCTTCTTAAACTCATATTCATTATCCGTGAAGAAATCGATGTCCTTATATTCATTCTCAATTAAGTGAATCAACGTCTCTGCACGTCCAACATTCTCAAGCTTAGTGCGATAGATCACTTTATCCTCACCGTCACTTTTTTCATACTCACGACACTCCAAACCTTTATCTGCTTCTTTAATGATGTAGCTAGTAGCCTCCAGCATAAACATCGCTTTGACCGACGCAGTTAGCTTATCACTATAGCGCACTTTATACGGCGTATAATTCTTATTAAACAAAAAGAGTTCAACACTCACATTGTTCTTTATTTCTTCCACCTCATTCGCCCACTGAAATACATCAAAAAAATCTCGCTGGATTTCTTGAGTCTCAGATTTTTCTGCATTCTCTTCCATATTTACCTCTCTTATTTTTCCCTATTATATCATATTTAATACTTAGCCTAATATTCATAGACAGGCAAGTCATCGTCCGGGAACGGATCAAAATCATCTTCAGAATCCGACATCTCGTCATAATCATTCGACCCATATGGATCAAATCCAAGTTCGGTCAGAAATCTCGACGGCATTGTATAATTTCGTCCACCAAATGAAAACCTGCTTTGCGCCCAAGTTAGAAACAAGTCTTGCATCGCACGTGTCATGCCTACGTAGGCCAATCGTCGTTCCTCTTCGATGTCGGACTCTCCTTCCGCGCGCGCGCTTGGGAACAATCCTTCTTCAAGTCCAACCATAAACACAACCGGAAACTCCAATCCTTTTGCCGCATGAAGCGTCATCAATGTAACACTATTCTTCCCAGAGGATTCATCGGCGCTAGACATCAAAGCCGCATCTGCTAAAAAGTCGTCCAGTGTTTCATATCGAGAAGCATTGTCTGCCAAAACTGCCAGGTTATTTATCCTTTCCTTCCCTGTCGGAGTTCCATCATCAAGCAATGCTGCAAAGTCAAAATACTTCACAGCTAGTTCAATAATTGCCGATGCGTCTTCATCGCCCTGTCTAGCCTGGCTTAAAAAGTTCGTCAACCTTATAAGTGAATTCTTGGCCTTGGCAGATAAGCTATCAGTGAGCTCTTTATCTGCAAGTCGCCCACCGGAATCAAGATGAACAAATATTTTGCTCAAGCTTTTTTCGCCAATTCCAGAAAGTACATTCTTCGCCACCCGCTCCAAGCTCACCTTATCACGCGGATTTATGATCAGATGTAGAATCGCCAAAACATCTTTTACCTCTCTTCGATCATAAAACCTTACTCCACCCACAATCTTATACGGAATTAAATTCTCAATAAACGCTTTCTCGAATGCATAGCTCTGCGCATTCGTTCTATACAGCACTGCAAAATCCGAAAAAGCTCTCTTTGCACTCATCTTCAGTATTTGACGTGCTACATAATTTGCCTCGTCCGTCTCATCTCGTGTTGTCTTTATTTCTATCGGATCGCCGTCGCCCGCCTCCGTAAATAACACCTTATCGGAACGCTGCTTGTTATTATTGATAATCTTCTGAGAAGCTTCCAGAATGTTACCCGTTGAACGGTAGTTCTGTTCTAGCTTTATAACCTTAGCTTCTGGAAAATCCTTTGTAAAATTTAGAATATTTGTAAAATCCGCTCCTCGCCAACTGTATATACTTTGCCAGTCATCGCCCACCACACAAATATTATGGCTCTCGTTTACAAGTAACTTAATCAATTGATATTGGACATTGTTCGTATCTTGGTACTCATCAATCAAAATGTATTGAAATTTTTCACGCCATTTCCTTCTGATTTCGAGATCATCATGAAAAAGCTTTAGTGTTCTTAGCAAAAGATCGTCAAAATCAAGCGCTACGGCCTTTTCCTTTTCTTCTTCATATTTCTTATAGACCTTAGCTATCGACTTTTGATTCGGATAATACGCCGTCTCCACATATTCGTCTGGACCGACGCCTTCATTCTTTGCCTTAGAAATTACGGCCAGAATCGACTTCGGCTTCAACGCTTTGTTATCAATCTTTAGCTCCTTTATTGCTCGCCGAACCAACGTTATTTGATCATCGGTATCATAAATCGTGAAATTCTTATCTAGGCCTGCCGCCTCATACTCTATGTGTAAAATTTTCACGCATATCCCATGAAATGTCCCCATATAAGGCATAAAACCTCTCGGAATATCCGCATCATCAAACATGCCATCACCATTTACATCTTTCGTTGGCTGCAAAATCTTCCAAAGTCGCTCTCGCATCTCTTTTGCCGCCTTGTTCGTAAATGTCACCGCTAAGATGTTCTGTTGCTGAACACAATTTTTGATCAGGTTTGCAATCCTGTGCGTTAAAGTCTTTGTCTTCCCTGATCCAGCGCCCGCCAAAATTAAAATCGGTCCGTCAAGCGTCTTTACCGCCTCTAATTGCTGCGGATTCAACCTTTCAAATATCGAATCCATCTAAACTGCCTCAATGTCCGCACCAAGCTCTCTCAGTCTCTCAGAAAAATCTTGGTATCCACGTTTAATCATATAAACATTCCTAAGTATGGACTTCCCAGGTGCTGCCAACATTGCCAAGAGCACTACAACTGCTGGCCTCAGTGCTGGCGGTGCCATCATCTCCGCCGGACGAAAGTTTGTTTCACCTTCGACATAAACCCTATGCGCATCTAACAATTCAACTTTTACGTTTAAATTTGACAACTCAGTTATATAAATAGCTCGATTCTCAAACACCCAGTCATGTATTAGTGTTCTTCCTTTTGCTGTTGCTGCAATCACTGAGAAAAAAGGCAAATTATCAATATTAAGCCCTGGGAACGGCATCGGATGAATCTTGTCCACAGGCGCCCTTAAACGTGCCTTTCTAAGTTTAAGATCAACCAACCTAGTCTTCCCATTTCTCGACACATACTCCTCGCTTTGGTCTATTACCGCGCCCATGCTTTTTAGGACTTCAAGTTCAACTTCCAAAAACTCAATCGGCGCTCTCAAGATTTCAATCTCGGATTTTGTCACAATCCCAGCTGCAATTAAGCTCATGGCTTCAATTGGATCTTCGCTTGGACAATATTCGACGTTTTTATCAATTTTCGTTACTCCAGTCACCTCTAGTGTTGTGGTGCCAATTCCCTCAATCTTTACACCAAGTTTTTCCAAAAAGAAACAAAGATCTTGCACCATATAGTTTGGACTTGCACCAACAATTCTAGTAACACCAGGATACTTAGCGGCTGCCATTAGCACATTCTCCGTCACCGTATCGCCACGCTCAATCATTACGATTTTCTTCTTTGGCCAACCTTCCCTTTCGTTTCTCCACACATTCACCGATTTATCTACAGAAATCCTGTAAAAACCACTCCGTTCTTTTGCATTTACTCTCAAGCCAAATTCACTCAATGCTTTCAAATGCGGAGTAATCGTTCGCGTCCCGAGCGAACAACCACCAGCATAAGGTAATTCGAATTCAGTAAACTTGTGCAACAGCGGACCCATAAACATCAAAATCGAACGAGTTCGTCGCGCTGCTTCTACATTAATCGTTCCGATCTTTAATTCTCTCGGTGATATAATCTCCAAATCTCTTCCATTATTCACCCAACTAATTTTCATTCCTATCGATTCAAGAACCTCAATAATCCTATAAACCTCTTCTATTTTGGCAAGCCCCTTAAGTAACGTCTTTCCCTCATTTAATAGCGATGCACAAAGCAATGCTACGGCTGCATTTTTACTTGTATTAACCGTTATCTTACCCTTTAGCTCTTTTCCACCGTGAATCACATAACTCTGAGCAACATCATCAGCAACAGAGATGATTTGCCTTCCTAACACATCACTTAACCGTTTCACCATATCAAGCGAAACGTTTTGCTGTCCCTTTTCGATCCTATGTATAGCAGACTGGCTTGTTCCGACTTTTTCTGCTAATTCTGTCTGTGTCCAACTTTTATCTTGTCGAGCTCGCTCAACCGCTCGCCCAATCCTCACCTGATAAGTATTATCTCCCCCTTGCATAGATTTCTTCTCCGTCATTTCACAAGTATATCACAACGCGATTAATTTTTGGAGACCACAGAAAACTAAAGCTAAGCTGCACCAATCAACTCGGAATATGTTTGAAGAACAATATTATTTTGATCAAGGCTCTCAAATGTCCTTAATATTTCATTTCTTAACACCTCTATAGAGTCTTTACTTTCAACTTCTACCTCAATCTTAACGTAGTACCCTGACAACCCCTCCACTTTATCAAGATACATTACCGTTCCCTCTTCCATCTTTATCTCTTGTCGTCTACGCGATATCTCTGCAACCTGCTTAAACCCGAGTTGTAAAATAATGTTCGCCGCCTCTGTATAATCCTTTACGGTAGTTTCATCCATAACTTCTGAGTTACTATCTTCTATATGGCGTTTCAGAATCATATAGTATTTAGCAGGCCTATCCACTGCCTTCATTTCGGTCCGCATTATCAATCTAGGAAAACCGCCACCACGACGATAGTTCCTTGGTACAAATACCCGATCATGCTGCCAATAGATCGGAGCGAACTCCATACCCATTTCATCAAGTTTTTTTTCAAATTCTTCACGGCTTTTCAACTTCATCTTTACGACAACTTTTTTCATAATTCTCCTTTCGGTATTTCTTCGCCCATCCGCGCCCTATTGGCCCATTTGTCAGCCAATTCATTCATTTCAGTCCCCACATGACCACGCGTAAAATGCAAGGTCACCGGATAACGCGAATAGAGCCCCCATAATTTCTTTACTATTTCTAAGTTCTTTATCGGGCCAGATTTTTTCGTCCAACCATTTGCCTCCCATCCCTTTGCCCATTGCTCTAAAACATTCACCCAGAATTGTGAGTCAGTATAGATCTCGCAGCCTTCATCTCCAGCATATTCAATAGCATCAATCAATGCAAAACCTTCCATACGGATATTTGTTGAATCCTTTTCTCTGCCGAGCTTGACCGGCTTGCCGTTTTCAATCACTGCATACCCGCCAGGACCTGGATTTGGGTCTGCACTTCCATCTGTCCACAATACTTTTACCATGCTATAATCATACCATAAATGCAAGAAAACCGGAAACATCCAGAGATAGATAAGCCACATAACTCAGAGCACGTCAAGCATGAGGACTCTGAACGAGTTAAACTTGCTGTACAAATTGCAACTGATGCCCACAAAGATCAGCTCCGTAAATCTGGCGAGCCTTACATCAACCACCCACTTGCTGTTAAGAAAATCCTTGAAGAATGGCGTATGGACGAAGACACCATTATCGCCGGAATTCTCCACGACACAGTTGAAGATACCAGTTTGACCCTAGATGATATTAAAAAACAATTTGGTGAATCCGTTGCTTTTCTCGTAGACGGCGTCACAAAACTCGGGCAAGTACGCAAAAACATGAAAGACCTTGATACGTACCTACCGGAAACTCGAGACAATTTCCTCAGGCTCATGATTGCAACCGGCAACGACATACGCGTTCTCATCATCAAACTCGCTGATCGACTTCACAACGCACGCACTCTTTCGGCGCTTCCTCCTGATAAACAAAAGAAAATCGCTTTAGAGACTCTCGAAATCTTTGCACCTCTCGCCGATCGATTAAACATGGGGCGACTTCGTGTCGAGCTATCCGATATAGCCTTTTCCTATGTCGACCCACGTCGTTACGAATATCTTAAAGACTTGATCGAGAAAAATAATCGCCTCGCATCTCGCGCTCTTAAACAAATCGAGCAAGAAGTATCCGACCTGCTCACTAAAGAAAGAATCGATTTCGAAATCTCGGGTCGCATTAAATCCGTCTATTCCCTTCATAAGAAACTAGCTAAACATAATCAAAACCTCGGCGAAATTTACGATCTCACTGCGCTTCGCATTATCGTTTCTGACATCACAAGCTGTTATCTCACTCTCGGCCTCCTTCATTCTCTATACACACCGATGAACGAACGTATCAAGGATTACATTGCGAAACCTAAGCAAAATGGTTATCAATCTCTCCATACAACAGTCATCACTCCAAACAAAAAGATCGTCGAGTTCCAAATCCGCACCCGCGAAATGCACGAATATGCTGAACGGGGCCTCGCTGCAAGCTTCTATTACAACGAACAAAAGCTCACCGAGAATTACAAAGAAGGCAAGATTCAACATCTTCCGACCAACCTCCTGTGGATTGCCGAACTACAAGATGCTGCAGCAAAACTCCGCGAAGGAAAAAAAGTCGATCTAAAAAAACTCCGTTTAAACCTTTTTGCTGATAAAATCTTCGTTTACACACCTAAAGGAGACATTATCGATCTACCAAAAGGTTCACTTCCCCTTGATTTCGCTTTCCGTTTACACAGCGAAATTGGCGGCCACGTTGTCGGCGTTAAAATCAACGGCAAAATGAGCAATCTTAACCGTCGTCTCGAACAAGGCGATGTTGTCGAAATATTAACTTCCAAAAATCAAACTCCACGCGAATCATGGTTTGAAAAGATTTTCACTTCTCACGCCCGTCAAAAACTCCGTCAAATGCTCCCAAAAGAATGATAAAGCGCCATCAACTTGTGTTATAATAGTGGATATGGCAATTGTGATTTGTATTACAAATCAAAAAGGAGGTGTCGGCAAAACTACTACTGCCGTCAATCTTGGATATTACCTTGCGAAGGATAGGTATCGCACCTTAATCATCGATCTTGATCCTCAAGGCAATGCCACTTCTGGTCTTGGAATTGACAAGAATGCACTAAAGTCCAGTATGGTTGAAGTTATGCTAGGTAACGCAACCATCAAGAGCGCCATTGCCGCCGTCAAGCAAAAAAACCTTAACCTCGTGCCGACCACTCCAGAACTCGCCAACGCTGAAATTGAACTCGTCGCCAAACAAGGACGTTTTTCTATTCTAAAAAATGCAATCTCAAAGATTAAACCAGAGTACGATTATATTATAATTGATTCCCCTCCTTCCTTATCTCTTCTTACTGTTAATGGCATGATCGCATCAAACTATCTATTACTCCCAGTTCAAACCGAATTTTATGCACTTGAGGGCGTCGCCCAACTCCTCGAAAGCATGAAACTTGTCAGGAAAGCCATGAACCCTAACCTTCAGCTACTCGGCGTTTTAGCAACTATGTACGACAAACGAACTTCCCTTTCGGCTCAAGTTCTCACCGAAATCCGTAAATACTTTAAAGAACGCACATTTAACACAACCATTCCGCGTAATGTTCGCATCGCAGAGGCACCAAGCCACGGCGCCCCGGTAGGAGAATACGACAAGTTTTCAAAAGGCGCACGTGCCTATCGCGACCTCGCTCGTGAAGTCGAACAAAGAACTCAAAAAGGAGAAAAATAATATGGCCGTCAATAAAGGTCTTGGACGCAGTTTTGCCAGTTTGATCCCAACAGATCTCGTCGATGAAGAATTCGACCCAACCATCACTGAAGACGAAAAACTCTCAAAACTCTTAGATATTCCCCTGGAAAAAATCTCTCCTGATACCGACCAACCTAGAAAGGATTTCGATCCAGAATCCCTCGAAGCACTTGCCAAATCTATCAAAGTCAGTGGTGTTCTCCAACCAATTGTTGTTACTCGCGAAGAGAACCAATATCGAATTGTTGCCGGCGAACGACGTTATCGCGCTGCCAAACTTGCTGGTCTCGACAAAATTCCAGCCATTGTCCGCACGCTTGACGCTCAAAACCGTCTTGAATTATCTGTCATCGAAAACGCCCAACGCGAAGATTTAAATGCCATTGAACTCGCCACGGCATATGCCAAACTTAAGAACCAGTTCAACCTCTCCCCGAAAGAAATTGGCGACCGCATTGGTAAAAGTGAACTTACAATCATCAACACTATGCGTCTCCTTAATCTTCCGGAATTCGCAAAAAAAGCAATGGTAGAGAATAGTCTAAGCGAAGCTGTCATGCGCCCACTAGTCGTTTTAGACGAATCGAAGATTCAGCATCTTCTACCTCGCATAATCGAAGAAGGCTGGACCGCCAAAAAAGTCGAGGAATACCTTAAGGCTAAGAAGCCCAAATCTTCCGCCACAGCACTTAAAGCATCACTGAATTTTGAGCGTGAAGAAGCATTTGTTAAAAAGTTCAAAGCAAAAAAGGTCAAAATCACCAGCAAATCTATTACAATTACCTTCAAAAACAATAAGGAACTAAACGAACTATTAGATAAACTATCATAAAAAATCCCCCACTTAGGGGGATTTTTTATTTGATGCTCTCAATTTTTATTTCAGAGTATCTCTGGCGATGACCATTTTCCTTGTGAACGCGCTTTTTGGAATGATAACGAATCACACGAACTTTATCACCTTTGACTTCCGGCTCGGTTACCTTCGCTTTTACTTTCACTCCTTTGACAGTCGGCGTTCCAACTTCAGTTTTATCGCCGTCAATCACGAGCAAAGCGTCAATCTCGAGCTCTTTAGTTCCTTCCGGGAGGAGGTCCACCCGCAGGGTCTCACCTTCGGTAGCAACGTACTGTTTACCACCTACTAAAATGACTGCTTGTTTCATAATTTCCTTTGTTTATATCCCGTAAATTCTATCACAAATCCTAAGATTAATCAAGAGAAGAATCTTCTATTTCTCTTTGCCAAGCTCTTCTTCCTCTTCCTTTGCCTTTCCCTTCACTTCGGCTTCAAGTCTACTTAACGTCCTCTTGCTATTAACGTAATAGAACACACCTACGATAAGACCAGCTACAATAACAACCGCTAGCACAACCTCTGCAGGCCCAGTACTAGGAATCTCTGGTGGCAAGCATGAGTCGTCATCACGCGTTACTTCAATCTGAACCTTATCATGCAAAGTTGCCACCCCAACCTCTTCTCCAGCTTCATTATCCGACCTCTTCGCACTCACTCCCGCAAGATTGTACATTATAGTCTTACCGCAAACAAAATCTTCCAATTCTTTAATCTTGACTTTATAACGAATCTCTACTGTCTCGCCAGGAGCAACTACGCCAATATAAACACCGCCGTCAAATAACTTGCCCTTTTCACCTTCGTCAACCACCATAGTCTCTGTGCCATTTGCTACGATCACAGTACTATTAAGCACATATTCCATGCCAATTCCATCTTCAAGCGTGTCAAAAGCCGTAACGGTCTGTGGCACGTTGCCAGTATTACGATAAACAATTTTGAAACTTAAATCCTGACCAGGTTCAGCCGAAACATTATCAATCCATGTTTCCCCACCATCCACACTGACTTTCTTTTCCATTTCGAACGACGAACTCGGCTCAATAACTTTCTCAGCACGTATTCTGAACACAACTGTACCAGAATATTCATCGCATCCAGGTATTAAACCGTTCAGCTTTTTTACACCAATCTTAGTTCCATCCGGAGAGAACAATTCCTCGCTCGGCAAAACCGTCCCAGAAAGGTCATCCCAATCATTGTAAATCTTGGCGCTGTCAATAATATAACTCAACTTCACTTTCTCGTCAGCAATCAGAAACGCTTCATCCCAAACATCGGCAGGATCCGTAGTCGAAGAATGAATTGTGCCGTCTATCTGGCCCTTCTCCCCCGCTTCTAGAGCATCTGGAAACTTCGCTGCCACATACACTCCCTGAGCAACACCTTTGTAATTGTGAGCAGAGTCATTAAATGTCGAGCTGGCATCATTATGATAATAAATCGAGACTTCGTAATCTTTTCCTCCTACAACATGCACCTCGTTTTCGTAAATGTTATGTCCACCTTCCGTATTAACCTCTGTCACTCTTACAAAGTTTCGTTCATCTCCAAGCGCGGAATTGTCGATAATTGAATTAAACACCGCATGATCGGCTGGTTCAGCCATGGTATAAGTGTCACGATCCACTGGCCCCCAAGCCAATACACTTACCACCTTTATGAAGTTAAGCATAACGCTAGCAAGTAATACTCCGACAATCGCACTTACAAAGATTTTTTTCTTATTATGTTCTTTATTTTTCATTTTTTCTCCTACTCAATTCCTAAATCACCTAATTGGCTCGCTAAATCATCCGGCGATTCCGTTTCGTCAGGCTTTGTTCTGCCTCCAGTTCCTGGACCCTCAGTGCCACCGTGTGGATCCACGGTTTGTTGAGTCTGAACTCCTCCTCCTTCTTCTTCACCCGGCTCGCCCGCAATATGTTCAATATTCTCAGGATCCTTTGTTGCTGCCGGCGGAGTTTCAGTCGCAGGTGGTTGTGTTGGGGGTGCTGTTGGAGTTTCTGTCGGAGGCGCCGTCGGGGGTGTTGTTGGAGTTTCTGTCGGAGGCGCCGTCGGGGGTGTTGTTGGAGTTTCTGTCGGAGGCGCCGTCGGGGGTGTTGTTGGAGTTTCTGTCGGAGGTGCTGTCGGGGGTGTTGTTGGAGTTTCTGTTGCCTTCCCGCCCGCCTTATACTCAATATTTCCCGCTCTCCCCTCTTCCCCGTTCTCTTCGCCAATATTTATCCAAGCTCGACTACCAATGACATTATACTCTCTCGCTCTAGCCTGTTCTTTCGCTGTTAAAGTTGCGAACTCATGATTAAACGCATCACGATCCGATATAATATTCTTTCCGTCTGCACCAAAGAACGTTACTTGCAATGCTTTATTGTTGCCACGCAATTGCGCAAAGAGCTTAATTTCATCCTGTTCACCTTCAGACGACTCTCCGGTTCGGTCCATCATATCCCTTGCCATGAAGCAATTCCTCGACGTTTCCGCTCTTGCAACTCGCCCATAGAACTGTTGCAAGAACTTATTTGCAAACTCGTCGTAGTGATCCGTATCATAACCTGCGATCTCATCAGCCATCGCGTTTTCATCATCCATGCTAGTAAACTCTGCGATGCCCATTTCCGATTCTATATTCATATGCGAAATCATCGTTACCATTGCCTTCGGCGAAGCAACCCAACGTTTCGTCAAACTTTCCACTCTCTCTGCAGGAGTTACTCCTTCAAGTGGAGCGCCAAACGAATCCTCCGTTGTTTTATCCGCAAAATCCACATAATACGGATCATTTCCGCGAATATATCCGCCATGGTATTCATACATCTCAATCGTGCCAAGACCTTCAATTTGCTTCTCACCTATAACCTGATATTCTGCTGTTCTTTCAACTTCGGCCTCTCCTACAAGTGACGCCGCTTTCACCTCTGGTTCTCTTTCTTCGCCATGGTCTTCTTCTACCAAATCAGCTATATGCAGCTCTTCTTCGTCATCAGCCTCCGTCGTAACTCCTCCCGCTTCCGACGCATCACCTACCACTGGGATTTCCGGAATCGCGTCCGGTACACTCGATCCTACCTGTTCGTTCTCGTGCTCTCCGACTACAGTCGCTTCATCATTTTCGCCCTCATCACCACTTCCATTCTCTCCCACAACTACAACATTATCAGCTTCATTTAATGTTACATTCACTCCGCCAATGTTCATCTCATCACTCAAAGACGGAGCCTCACCCACTTCTGCAATGCTTACTGGTAATTGCGCGTCATCGTCATGCTCATTTCTTCCAACTGCCTCACCGATATCCGCACCAGTACCACCAGCCGTCATCAAGACCTTACCAACTAGCGCAATCGCAAGTGTCCGCCGCGCATACTTCGACAACAAGCTCGTAAGTTCACTTCTCTTTTCTTTATTACCTTTAGCGCGTTCGCTTTCTGAAAAAGCATCACTATACATTCCCCGTATTTTTTCCCCAGCGATTCTTGATGCATCTCTATCAGGCGGTATCCGCTCTCCGACTTCTCGCTCCACCGGTGTCAATGTTCCGTCTTGTTCCTGTATTTCAAATCTACCATAATCGCCAAAACTACTCATCTATTCCTCCTCTCCCACTCCAATTAGTGCTTCATCGGATTCAACATTTTCAACGCCAAGGTATTCTCTCTCAACATCTTTAAATACTTTCCCAGTTATACTCTCTGGTTGAATTCCGGCTTCAGCTATTTTAGATAAAATCTCATCGACCATAGCTTCGTCATCGCCACCTAAACTCTTCTTCAATTCTTCAATAGCCTCATCTGGTAAAGCAGTCAAGATTTCGTTCATCATCTTCTGCTCTATCAACTCTTCAAGTCGAGCTCGCTCTGCTTCACGTTCCGGCTCACTAACCTTATTCCGTTCAATCAGCCCATTGATGAACTCGTTAATCCGTTTCTCCCCCTCTTCGGTCTCATTGTTTATTTTCATATTAATCTCCCTATTCTAACCCTACTTTACCATAAGCCATTTCAAAAAACAACCATAACAACCAAAAATAAAGAATGGTTCAAACAAAAAATGGGCTGGATATCTCCAGCCCATTTTTTATTTGTCTTATACTTTACCTTCTTTCTTTAAATAATACCTAAATAGTTTTAAATTTTACATCGGACTCTTACGCCACCTTTCCAACAAATCTCAAGGCTTTATTGCCAGTTCTTCGCAATCTCGCTCTTCTGAAAAGCACTAAGCGTCTTTCCAAATCGTCTTCGACATCACCTTGAGGACTCTCATAATTCCATTCTTTTTTAAAGAATTCGTAGCTGGTTTCTTCCTTTTTTTCTTCATCAGCCGCCTCAAGAGGAACGTCATCATGCCAATTTGCTTCTTTATAAACACCTTTTGGCAAGCTTAAAGTAACATCAAGCCCCTCATCGCTTGCGTCTTCCCTTCTCCTTTCTATAGTGTTTATTGTTTCTTCGCTCATTTTTTGCCTTTTTGTTTGTTTTATTTTTTATTTTTGTTTGTTAGGTTTTTTGTTTTATTTCCTAACTTGTTTTAAGTCTAGCACACTTTGCGTTTTTTGTCAATAGTGTTTATACTTATTTTTTGAATTTTGTCAAATTATCTCTAATTCCATACTACCGAAATCTGTTGACACCCTATTCCCCTCATGCTAAGATAAAACCATGGATGAAACTGTTAGATATGCCGTAGGGCTTGATGTAGGAACAGAAAATGTAAGGGCCGTCGTTGCAAGTATCGCTAAAGACGGAAAAATCTCCGTCATTGGCTACAATGAGGCTAAAAATCTTGGCATGCGCAAGGGCATACCAGCAAATCTCTCTGGTCCATCGGATGCAATCGATCACATGCTAGGCGAAGTAGAAAGAATGTCTGGATACGAAATTCACTCTGGCGTGGTATCTATTAACGGATCTCAGCTGCTCACAACGAAAACTGAGGGCATGATCGCCGTTGGCACCATCGAGCATGAAATTAACGAAGAAGATCTTTACCGAGTTGAAGACGTCGCCGTAGTTGGCCGCATTCCGGCAAATCGCGAAATCCTAGATGTAATTCCCTTTGGCTATTCCATAGACGGTGGTGAAGCCGTACGTGATCCGCTCGGCATGACAGGGGCTCGCCTCGAAATGCGCGCAAATGTTGTTTCTGCCCTCGCTCCAAACTGCGAAAACCTCCGCAAGGCTCTAGAAGGAGCCGGAGTCCGCATAGAACGCCTCGTTCCTTCAGTCGTCGCCGGCGCACGTGCTGTTCTCGACGAACGTCAAAAAGAAAACGGCGTAGCCGTCATAGACCTAGGAGCCGCAACTACTAGCGTCGCAATATTTGAAGAAGGAGACCTTCAATACGTCGGAGTAGTCCCTGCCGGATCCAATAATATCACCAACGACTTAGCCATTTGTCTCGAAACTAGCACTGAAATCGCCGAAGAAATCAAAAAACGCTACGTAACAGGATCATTCTCCAACGATAAGGACGTCGTTATTAAAGCTAATCGCGAAGAATACACCTTTAATCGTGAATTAGTCAATGAAGTCGTCAAAGCGCGCCTTGCTGAAATCTTCGATAAAATTAGAAAAGAACTTAAAAAAGCCGGCTACGAAAAACGCCTGCCGGAAGGTGGTATCCTTATTGGCGGCGGTTCAAAAATGCGCGACATTGAAGTATTTGCTAAAACAGCCTTAGAGATGAGCATTCGCCTTGGTTTACCAAAGGGTCTAGGCGGCGTTGGAACCGCAATCGAAAAACCAGAATATGCTGCAGCCATCGGACTTATGATATTCGCTGCAGAAAACGAACACCATTCTAACGACCAGTCTCATGGTAAGAAAAAGAAATCCGGCGGCTTCCTATCAAGTTTATTCAAAAAATTCAAACTCTAATTAAAGCTAAATTGATTTAAGTGCTCAATCTGGGAGCGTCAATACTTCATGCCCACTTTCGGTTACCAATATCGTATGCTCACAATGGCAACCAATTGATCCGTCCTTCATTCTTGCCGTCCATCCATCCGTTTTGTCAACATAGTTCCTAGGTTTTCCTAAGCAGCTCATAGGCTCAATACAAATAGTGTCACCGACCTTGAGCTTATATCCATGCCCTTTCTTTCCATAATTCGGCACCTCTGGTGATTCATGCATTTCTTTGCCAATTCCGTGACCAACATAATTTTCGATCACACCAAGTTTGCCCGCTCTTAAAACTTTTTCTACCGCTGCACCAATATCACCCAAATGAGCGCCAGGCTTAACTTGCTCAATCCCCTCCCACATTGCGCGTTCAGTCACCGAAATCATCTTCTTCACCGCAGGATTAGCCTTTTCACCCACAATCATCGTAAATGCCGAATCAGTAAAATAACCCTTATAGAAAATATCCAGATCAAAAGAAACTTTATCGCCCTCGACGAGCGGCTCATCGTTCGGCGCTCCATGCACCAAAGCGTCATTTATAGAAATACAGATTGCTCCTGGGAAAAACTCACTCTTCGGTAACATATCATACGCTACCCCAGCACCACGCTTCGTAATCTCCTCTCTCACCCACGCATCAATTTCCTTCCCTGTCATGCCAGGTTTAACGTATGCCTTTAGATCGCGTAAAAGATTTCCGAGAATCTTTCCGCCCTCGCGCATTGCACAAATCTTTTGTTCATTCATATATAATATATATTATATCCTAATTACAAGTTTTGTTCAAACCAACCAAATTATTTATGCGAAGTTTTGCGCATGACTCGCTGCCTTTGCATGCGCCTCGCCGGCAACCTTCCACGGAACAATTCTCGCTCCAATCGTTTCGTTACAGTAGGAATATCTCCAAGCCCAGAAATACGTACAATCTTTACATTCTTCTTTGCCAATTCGCGCAAAATACCATTTAGATTTTTCTCTACTATTTCAAATCGTCTTTCTATTACCTCACGAGTATCGTCTTCTCGTCCTCTTGCCATAATTCTAACCATCAATTCATCTTTCGGCACATCAATCACTACCGCACGCCTAATATCCGAACCTATTTTTTTTGCAACCCACTTCGCCTGCCATATATCTCTTGGAAATCCATCTAGAATAACATCTTTGCCACTGTTCCTAATCTCCTGGATCTTCTCATGCATCAATTCAACAACCTTTTCGTCCGGTACTAACTCGCCTTTTTTTAAAATCTTGTCATACTTTCCAGTATCACGCAATACTTGCCCTACCGACAACCACACCAACCCATACTTTTTTGCCAATAGTTGCCCTTGTGTACTTTTTCCACTTCCTGCTAAACCAAATAGTATAATCATAAGCTCATTATAGCACACAAATAATAATCAAAAGAACATCAACTCCTACGCATACAAAAAATAGACCGCCCGAGGGGCGGTCTATATAATTTTATCTAAGTCCTAACTTAATTTTCTCAGTCTTCTCAGCTTTTCTAGCTTCCCTGAGAATAGCCTTAACTCTACGTTCACGCTTAGAAATTGGTTTTGAAAAACGAAGTTGTGCCTTAGCCTGTGGCATCACACCACTTTGGAGAACCTTACGGTTAAAACGACGAATAATATTCTCGTTCGCCTCAGATTGATCTTTTCTAGTAACTTTTATTGCCATATTGAAATTATTATACCAAATTTACTCAATTTTAACAACCCCTTAAATCCAGTATCCTTCCCTCTATACTCCTTAAGCCATTCCACTCATTTTCATTTATGTTTATCAGAGCGTTTACTGATTCCCCACTCTTTAATTGTTTCCATGCATCTGGCGCATTAAATGCCATTAACTTCAACACTTTACCATCTTGACCCCGCACCATCAACCTCAGATGCTGTTCATCCACCCCCATCAATTTGCTATCTAGCACAAAAACATTTCTCAATCCAAATACGGGCATTTCATTTCCCACTCCAAACGGTTCAAGCTGTTTCAATTCATCCAAAAAATCCAATGTAAACTCCCCCAGGTCTTCAATTTCAAGATCTGGCTTAATATCAAAAAAACGCTCTTGATCATGTATTCCAAGCGATGCGTAATAGGCATTCATACTGCTTCTAAATCTTCCTAAATTTTTCTTCAACAGCTTCACTCCAGCTGCACCAGCATGTCCCCCACCTCCCATAATAGAATCAGCGCATGCCTCAAGCGCTTTTGCTAAATTAAAATCACCAAAGCTTCGGCCCGAACCCTTCAGTATCCCATCTTCCGACTCAGTCAAAACAAATGCCGGGCGCCTATATTCTTCTACCAACTTTCCTGCAATAATCCCAAGTACACCTTCATGCCACTCCCCTTCTAAGACTAAGACCTTATCCTCTAATAATCCTTTTTCTTTAAACTCAACCATAGCCTTTGTTTGTTGATTTCGTCTCTCTCGATTATACTGTTCAAGTTCCATTGCCAACTTCGCCCCCTCTGACTTGCTCGAAGCTTGCAACAAACTTAAGGCGACTTCAGCATTAGCCATTCTTCCTGCCGCATTCAATCTTGGCCCAATTTGGAACCCAATCACGTCTGAATTTATCTTATCTGCACTAGCTACGCGCATCAGTTCTTTTAATCCAACGCGTCGAGTTTTCCGGATTACCTTCAAACCAAAAAAACACAATATTCGATTTGTTTCACTCATCTGCATTGAGTCACAAATTGTCCCAATCAAAACCAGATCCAAAAACCACTTTTCTTGACCAACCGGGATCATCTTTTTCTCCATCATCGCTCTCGCCACCATAAACGCCACTCCTACACCAGCAAGATCATGAAGCCCTCTCGACGACTTGCTTTTTCCATCACTCAAGTGTGTATCAACTCTTTTTGGATTCACCACTGCTACCGCTCTAGGCAATACGTCTGGACATTCATGGTGGTCCGTCACAATCGTGTCTATTCCTTCTTCAGACAATAAATCGATTATTTCAGCATTTCCGCTCCCGCAATCAACAGTGATCACGAGGGTAGCGCCCAACCCCTTCGCGCAATGAATAATCTTCTTATTCATCCCATAACCATCTTTAAATCTATCCGGCAACATCGCTTCAATCTCTTTCGCCCCAGCCAGCCTCAGTGCCTCCATCATCACAGTACTTGCAGTCACTCCGTCTGCATCGTAATCGCCATAAACTACTATCTTTTCTTTTTTCTCGATTGCCGCCTCAATGCGTTCAATTGCTCTCCGCATATCTGGCAATAACCATGGATCTGGCAGCATATCATAATTCGGCCTCAAAAAACCTTCATTAACTCCTCGTTTCTTCAGCAATTGCTCAAACAATTCAGACATAAACCTCCTCTACGGCGTCCCTCGGCGTATCCCAACAAACAAAAACAATCAACCAATAGTCTTATTAGGCTTATTGTTCGCTGAAAGCTGCTGGCTCTTTATCACCATACTTTGCAGTTCTTTAAGAATCGGGAACTGCTTATTTGTTTGATAAATCTTCGTATTGCCCTTTTTTGTCATTACGAGAAACTTCCCTTTTTCGAGACGATTTAGCTCACGCTGAATATTCCCCGGGTCCTCTTTAATAAGCTTAGACAAACCCCTAACATGCGTCTTGAAATCAGGATACTTTGCAAAGACTACCAAAATCTTTCTTCTAACCCTAGACGTAATGAAGACATCCAACATTTCTTACTTTTCTACCTCTCTTACTTCTATAAAAATTATATATCAAAAATGTTTTTTTAACAACAGTCTTTTGCTATTAAGCCACTTGGATTAGCGAAACAAGGGGTAACATAAAGCATGTTATACTATTACTATGTTTTATGAGGTAATACCCACTAAAATCTTTCGCAACGGTTCCGATGTCTTGACCTATCATTCAAATCTAAACCTAAAACCAGGCCATATAGTCTTGGCTCCGTTTGGAAAATCATCTTGTATCGGCGTCATAAAACAACGAGTTGAACAGCCGAACTTCGAATGTAAATCAATCACCGACCTTCTATACGACGTCCCATTGCCCGAACATTTAATGAAATCCGCACTCTGGCTTTCTCAGTATTATCTCTCGCCTCTCCCTTCAGTCATGTCTCTTTTTCTCCCAATTGGAGTAGAAAAGAAACGCCGTAAGAGAACACAGAAAACTAAACGCGAAATCACCAAACAGCCATCTATAATTCCGCTGAACAAAGCTCAACAAAAAGCATTAGATGATATTAAAACGACTAATAGTCCGACAAAACTACTCTTTGGCATAACCGGATCCGGTAAAACAAATATATACCTAGAACTCGCAAGAGAAACCCTCGAACGGGATCAATCTATTATTCTTCTTGTCCCAGAAATTGCTCTTACGTCTCAATTAGTTCAAATATTCGAGTCAACTTTTACGCACCAAGTCACTCTCATGCATTCGAAACAAACAGAGGCAGAACGCCACAAGGCTTGGGAATCTTTGCTTCATTCTGATCGGCCAGAAATCATCATCGGGCCTCGTTCTGTTTTGTTTGCTCCCCTAAAAAACCTCGGGCTCATTATCATCGATGAGGCTCATGAGGCGACTTATTATCAGGAAAACACCCCTAAGTACTCGGCGCTCCGTCTTGGATCTTTCATTGCTAATTACCTCAATATACCCTGTTTGTTTGGGACCGCAACGCCACTTATATCAGACTATTATTTAGCAAAAACAAAAAACTCTCTCATAACGCTAACTGAAAAAGCAAAAACCACCGCTATTTCACCTACAATCGACGTTATCGATTTTACATCACGAAATAATTTCACACGTAACCGCTATTTTTCCGACCAACTATTAAATGCCATTAGTGATAATTTAGCAAAAGGGTATCAAACTCTCATCTATCACAATCGCCGCGGATCTGCGCCAATAACGCTTTGCGAAAACTGCGGCTGGCAATCTCTCTGCCCGAATTGTTTTCTTCCTCTAACCCTTCATTCAGACTCGTATTCTCTCATCTGTCACACCTGTGGCCATCATGAAAAAATACCCACTTCCTGTCCAGATTGCCATCACCCAGACATCATACATAAGGGATTCGGAACAAAACTCTTAGAAACCGAAATAAAAAAATTATTCAAAGATGTCCCCATCGCTCGCTTTGACGCCGACAATAAAAAAAGCGAATCTCTTGATAACCTCTACTCGAAAGTTAAGAATGGCGATATTAAAATCATCATAGGTACACAAACCGTTTCGCGCGGTCTTGACCTTCCCCACCTTGCCACTATCGGCATCATACAAGCAGACTCCGGCCTATTCCTTCCAGATTATTCAAGCGAAGAAAGAACTTTTGAACTCCTTACGCAAGTAATTGGTCGCGTAGGCCGTGGTCATATCGACACGGCTTCAGTAATAATCCAAACTTATCAACCGAAATCACCAATTATTAATTACGCGATTAATTCAGATTACCAAAGCTTGTACGGTCATCTCATAAAGAAACGTCAACTTAGCTTTTTACCACCTTTCTCATATTTAGCCAAACTGGTAGTAACTTACAAAACAGAACAAACTACTCTTCGCAAAATTCGTTCTCTTTCAAGACTCTTAAACGATTCTATCGCTCGGGACAATTTACGCAGCAGAATTATTGTCTCTCAACCAATTCCATGTTTTCACGAACATACAGTTTCAGGATATTCCTGGCAAATAATTATCAAATCATCTTCACGCTCCGCTCTCCTTAATTTAGTCGCAAACATAGACGCTAAGCTCACATTGGATCCACCATCGCTGTTATGATATAATATAAGACATGAAAATCATCACTACTCCGGACCCACGCCTACGTACAAAGTGCCGCAAAGTCAACAAAATCACCGACGAGTCTTTAGATATTATCGCAAAAATGCGTGAAGCTTCGCTCGAATGGGAAAAATCTCATCCTTTCGAGCTGTCCGCCGCTATGGCGGCACCTCAATTAGGATTCGATCGACGCATCATTATCATCCGTGATGATCTTGAAGATAAAAAGAACATCAGTTTCACAGCTCTTATTGACCCAGAAGTCATCAAGACCGATGGCAAAATCGAAAAAGACTATGAAGGCTGTCTTTCCGTTCCCTCAATTTATGGCCTCGTCCCTCGTCCCTCCAAAGTCAAAATCAAGGCTACTCTAGAAGATGGTACGCCAGTTCGTATCAAAGCAGAAGACTCTCTTGCTCGTACTCTTCTCCATGAAATCGACCATCTCGACGGCATCCTTTTCATCGACCACATCAAGAATGATCGCAACGCTTTCTTCCGTATGAATGACAAAGGTGATCTGGACCCGGTTAATTACGACAAAGAAATAAAAGACAATAAAAACCTGTGGGGCGAAGAAGATGACTAACCAAAAAATAATCTTTTTTGGGAATGGGCCTCTTGCCGAATCTGCACTAAAAGTCTTAGAATCAACCACCGACATCATCTTTCACGCAAAAACTAAAGAAGATCTGACAACAGTAAAGCGTATTAAACACGAAAACCCAGACGCCCTAGGCATTCTCGCTTCTTTTGGCGTCCTCATAGATACCGACATCCTTGAGCTATTTGAACCCGAAGGAATACTAAACATTCATCCGTCTCTCCTCCCCAAGTATCGTGGAGCATCACCAATCGAATCCGCCATCCTAAATGGCGATAACGATTTTTCAATCTCGATTATGAAACTAGTAAAAGCAATGGATGCCGGCCCTCTTTATTACCAAGAAACACTTTCAAATCTTCCACTAGACAAGAAAACGATATATGATTCCCTTGCTACTAAAGGCGCAACCTGGCTGGTTGAAAATATCCCCAATTTCATAAACCTTCATAAGTCCAAAGAATTATCAACTACTTTATTTCCTAACTACCATCTCCAGAACGATGCAGAAGCAACCTTCACTTCTAAACTAGATAAGACCATGTCAATGTTGACACCGTCAATCGACTCTTCTTGCCGAACACTACGCAAGATCATCGCTTATCAGGGGTTCCCGAAACCAAAATACACTTTTTTTGAACAGGAAGTCATAATTCTATCTGCACACATTGAGGACTCGTGTCCCACGGGGACAAAAAAATTATTCATCAAATGCGCCGACGACAAGTACGTCATCATCGACCAGCTTCAACCACCTTCACGCAAACCAATGGACACCCGTTCCTTTCTCAACGGTCTCAAAAACAAATAATTAATCACCTAGAATCTTATCGCGATTCCGGCTTATTTCTTCTTTGAAATCATCAATGGTGTTTTTAACAATCTCGCGATAATTCGGCTTGTTCTCATTTAGCCATTTTTCTGTTTCCTCATCAGTTGTAGCACTCTCGAATTCCTTCATTTTTTCCTCAGTCATTCCCTCGGCAATTTCTTCGCCAACTCTAACTTCAAGCTCCTCCTGTGCATATTCAAGAAATGCTCTCTTTTGATCGTCTGGCATTGCAGCAAGACCAACTTCTCTTAGAAATCCCTCTGTTAACTCCATAGAACCTCCTTTTGTTAACTATATTCTATCAAAAAAAAGCTTATGTCTCAACAAACAAAACCAAATCAAAAACCTAAAGTTTTCTTTTCTTTATTTCCCTCGTAAAGAATCTCAAACGATCGTTAATTTCAATTGTTAATTTCTTTTCCAATTTAAGCGCAAGCCCACCAGTCTCCCCAGCCATCAATGAATCAACTGCTAGTTTCTCTTTTTGTACACTCTCGACCTCGACTTCTCCAATCAACTCCTTACCACGCATTACTCTTGCTAGCATCTTCGGCTTAACCTCACCTTTTAGTACTTCTCCGCCAGCAATAATCGACGATCTCTCAGTCCTAAACACACCGAGCACCTTTAATTCGCCTTTATCTTCCTCAATGACTTCTGCTGGCAACAATTCTTCCATCTCTCCTTTTGCATCATCCAACAATTCGTAAATAACCCTAAATGTCCTAATCTTTACGTTGTCTCTAGCGGCCATTTTCGCAATATTTGTAGGGACACTAACGTTAAACCCATAGATCACCGTTTCACCCCCTTCAGCCATATACACATCATTCTCGGTAATATCACCAACGCCAGTCGCAACAATATTTAACGTAATCTCACCCCTTGTATCAATCATCTTTAGACTATCAACAACCGACGTCACAGATCCCAATACGTCACCCTTAATAATTACATTAAATACTTTTGAATTGTCCGCCACATTCATCATACGAAGTAGATCAGTGGAAGTCACATTTGCACTCGCGCTTGCATTCTGGGCCGCTTGTGCATTAAGTAATGCCATTTTTCTTGCCGCCTTCTCATCCGCGACCTCAACAAACGAATCGCCAAAATTCGGGAGTTCTTTGAACCCGGTCACTGTGACGGGAGTCGACGGTGTTGCTTTTCCCTTCGGTTTACCTCTAAAATCTAGCATTGTACGAACTTTGCCATAAGTCGTACCAGCAACGATAAACTCACCAGTCTTAAGCTCACCACCAGTAACGAGCAAATTCACAACCGAGCCCTTGCCCATTTCCATATGACTTTCAATCACTAGTCCCTCAGACGGAATATCGACGTCCGCTTTTAGTTCTTCAATGTCGGAAGTGAGAAGGACCATATCTAACAACTTGTCGAGATTGTCCCCCCTCTTAGCAGAAACTGGCACCATCACAATATCACCACCCCATTCCTCTGGCTGCAAGCCATGTTGAGAAAGATCAGCCATCGTCCTCGGAACGTCCGCACCTTCACGATCAATCTTATTAATCGCAACTATTATTCGCGCATTGGCACTCTGAGCAAATTTAATAGCTTCAATAGTTTGTGGTTTTACACCATCGTCTGCCGCAACGACAATTATCACGATATCAGTCAACATAGCGCCGTGCTGGCGAATCGCCGCAAAAGCTTCGTGCCCAGGAGTATCCAAAAAAGTTATCTTTCTCCCTTCGTATTCAAGCTGATAAGCAGAAATATGCTGTGTAATACCGCCCGCTTCTCCCTCAACTGTCTTTTTATGAAGCAAAGTATCTAGAAGCGTAGTTTTGCCATGGTCAACGTGCCCCATAACAGCCACGACCGGCGGTCTTTCAACAGCTTTATCGGATAATTCGCGCCTCAAATCAGAAGTTTTCGTCGAAGTGTTCTTCCGTTCTAGCCTTACATTCTTTATTTTCAATTCATCCAGAATTATTGAAGCGGTGTCAAAGTCAAGTCGCTGATTAATCGTCGCCACGATTCCTTCTTTGAATAGTTCACCAATCAAAGAAGTTACAGAAAGGCCCAACGCTTTTGCTAATTCATCAACAGTAATTGAACCTGCAATTTGGATAACTTTGCTATCTGCATCTGCCATCAAAAACGCTCCTTTCCTAATATTATCCTTTAATTCTACCACAAACTACAATTTCTGACAAACAAACGTCTCAAAAATACAGATATACTGGCAATTCTATCGCAAACAGCCAAAACTTTATTTAAATAAATCTTTCAAAATCTTATTCGTGATTTTTCGCCCTGCTGCACTTCCAATTGAACCCACGACATTACCCAAAAACCTATCGGTTAGCGTCTTCGAGCTCGATTTGGCGTTACGAGCGGATGTTGCTCTTTCACGTTGAGATCTCTCCTTTTCGGCCGCTGCGCGTTCTTTCTCTGCCAGCTTTATTCGCTCTTTTGCTGCCTTTTCTTCCGCTTTCTCTGCTGCAATTCGTTGCTTCTCTGCAATCTCCGCTTCTCTTGCTGCCTCTTTTTCAGCTGCCGCAGTCTCAACTTTTTGCTGGATAATCTCCGCTGCAGATTCCGGATCTTCCACTTCATCATATTTTCCACATAAAGGACTTATATTGATTAGCTTATTCCTCGACATATCATCAATAGCGCCCATCTTACTCTGCGGCGGCAAAATCGTTGCCCTTTCTACAATTTCTGGCGCACCTTTTTCGTCCTGGAACGAAATCAAAGCTTCGCCTGTTCCAAGCTCAAGAATAGCCTTTTCGGTATTAAAGGCCGAGTTTGTTCTGAATGCTTGAGCTGCCGCTTTTACGGCCTTTTGTTCCGCCGGAGTGTACGCCCTAAGGGAATGTTGAACTCTATTTCCAAGCTGTGCCAAGATCTCATCTGGCACATCTGTTGGGCTTTGCGAAATAAAGTACAGGCCAATCCCACGCGAGCGGATTAATTTTACAATCTGCGCTATTCTCTTCAAACGATAGGCAGGCATCCCGTGAAATAGCAAATGAGCCTCGTCGAAGAAAAATACTAGTTTTGGCTTATCCAAGTCGCCAACTTCAGGTGAAGTCGTAAATAAGGTAGTAAGTAACCACAGGAGAAATGCCGCGTACATATCTGGGCTCTCAAACAACTTAACAGCGTGCAGAATGTTTATCACTCCACGCCCATCTGTATCGTTAGCAAAGAAATCCTTAGTGTTCAAAGCAGGCTGCCCAAAGAAATAATCCGCTCCCTGGTTTTCTAATGTCAAAAGAGATCTCTGAATCACACCTATACTCTGCGGCGTAATATTCCCATACTTAACAGTATATTTATCCTTATTCTCAATTACATATTGTAAGACCGATCGTAAATCCTTCAAGTCAATCAACGCAAGACTTTCATCTTTTGCAATCGCAAAAGCAATCGCGAGATTACCTTCTTGCGCCTCCGACAAACCAAGCATAATAGACAATACTTCTGGTCCGACCGACTCCACTGTAGCTCTAACAGGATGTCCACTTATTCCATATAGATCCCAGAATCTAACCGGGAAAGATTTAGCTTTAAAATTCTTAATTGCAAGTTTATCGAGTCTTTTCTGAATACTTTCGTTCACATCACCACTAATCGCCGTTCCAGCCAAATCACCTTTTACATCCGCCAAAAAAACCGGCACACCTGCATCTGAAAAACTTTCAGCCATCACCTTCAAAGTAATTGTTTTTCCAGAACCACTAGCGCCAGTAATAATCCCGTGCCGATTTGCCATCTGTGGCAAAATTACCAACTCCTTCCCTTTTTCCGTCTTTCCAATTAGCAATCTGTTATCTATGAACATTTTTTGCTCCCTTATATAGCTACTTTAATTGTAGCATAAATCATATAAAACAAAAAAAACACCACCAAGGTGTTATCTATGAATGAATGGCTCCCGGGACTGGGCTCGAACCAGCAACCTCGAAGTTAACAGCTTCTTGCTCCACCATTGAGCTACCCGGGAATATAACTAAAGAACCACTCCATTATATCCCAAAAAAGCCTCCATTTCAAGAGGCTTTTCTGTTCATCTTAAGATGAATTATTTCGCAACCGAAAGAGAAATCTTCCTTCCCTCTTTGTCTATATCGAGCACCTTAAAGCTCTTACGTTCGTTAAGTGTAAAGACTTTCTCTGGATCGACATCAGAACCTTCACCAAGTTCAGACACATGAACAAGTGCTTCAACCGCCGGAGAAATTTGAACAAATGCGCCGAACGGAGTAATACGGGTCACAGTTCCTTCAACTTTAGAACCCTTCTTGAGCCCTTCAACTTCAGACAACCATGGGTCTTCTACAAGTTGCTTCATAGATAATGACAGGCGTTCCTTATCAATTGCGATGATCTTAGCCTCAACGCTATCACCAATCTTTACATAATCAGCTGGGTTATTAACTCTTTCCCAAGAAATTTCAGAAATATGAATCAACCCTTCGATGCCATCGACGTTTACAAATACGCCAAAATCAACAACACCAGTAACAATACCCTTAACCACGTCACCTACCTTAAGCTCGGCAAATCTAGCAGCAAGACCGTCCTTTATAGCTTCCTTTTCGGAGAAGATAAGCTTGTTCTCTTTCTTGTTTGCATCAAGGATTCTGACCTTAATGGTCTTTCCGACCAACGAATTCAATCTTTGCAAAATCTCATCTTTATCAGCAGAACCAACTCTTGGATAATGTTCTGCAGACAGCTGAGAGACAGGCAAGAAACCACGAATACCTTCATACTCAACAAGAAGGCCGCCGCGGTTTGCATCGAACGGTTGAATCTCGACAATCTCAGCATTATCGAACTTAACTTGGATTTCATCCCAACCCTTATCTTTAACAGCCTTACGAAGAGACAATAAGACCGTTCCATCCGGCATCTCCGTATCGACAACAGAAGCCGTCACCTCATCACCGACATGGAGGCTACGAGCGAAGCCAGCTTCTTTTCTAGAAACTAGCCCTGTCCCTTGAAGCCCAAGATCGATCAGGATTTCGTGTTTTTTAACCGAAGTAACAACACCTTTCACGGTATCGCCTACAGCGGTTCTTTTTACGAGCTCTGCATTTTGTTCAAGAAGCTCATCAAAATTTACTTTTTTGGCATCAGCCATTTATTATATTTTCCTTCCTTCAGGCCCACTCAACAGCCATTCTTCCGAATAGCTCTTGAGCGAGCCCAAATATCCCCAATATTATATCAAAAACCGCCATCTAAGTAAAGAGATAATGCTCCTACCAAAATTAACGATAACTCCATTTTCTGATATAATGGAACTATGTTTTTGAGTATCGATATCGGAGGAACAAAAACTCTTCTCGCTTTATTTAGTTCTCGGGGCTCATGCATTAAACGCCTTAAATTCAAAACCGAAAAAAGCCCCTCCGCTTTCATTAAAAACCTATCGAATAATTTACAATCATTCCTGCCGAGTATAGCATCGCGCCAATCCATCAAAGCTATCACTGTTGCAATACCAGGCATCGTTAAAAACGAATCAAATTCTTATTCATTTAAATTCGGCAATCTCGATTGGCCAGACATAGACCTAATCTCCCCAATAAAAGAATTGTTCAGCTGTAAAATTTTCTTCGTCAATGATGCAGATTTAGCTACTCTCTACGAATCCAACCGACCACTTTGCAAGCACGGCAAATTGGTTTATTTAACTTTCTCGACTGGAATTGGCGGCGGTCTCGCAAAAAACGGCCATCTGCTCGAAACCTCTAGCTCTTTCGAACCTGGCCACGTCAAATATCATTATGCAGGCCATTTTCTCGAGTGGGAAGACATTGCCTCCGCAGGCACACTATCGAAAGCTTATGGCTCATCTTTCGAAGAACTTACGCTAAACGACACTATACTCGCCAACTTAATCATGCGCCTTTCTCTTGGACTAATCGATATAATCGAAAAAGAATCTCCAAAAACTATCGTCATTGGTGGTCCACTCGCATTTATTTTCAAAGACTTTAAGCGGCCCCTAATGAAGCACCTTATCTCTAAAACGAACAATTCTAGTTTTAGGATTAAACGTGCACATCGCCCAACCGAATCCGTTATTTATGGCGCCTTTCTTTACTCGAAGCGAAATTGCCAGGAATAATCATGCCCGCATCCTTTTTTACAGACAATGTCCGTGAGCAAAAAACTCCTCCCCGCCCTCCAGAAGAACCGGCCCTTCTTTCCGATCGCAATCTTGCCTTCCTAAAAGAATTACAGGAAAACTATCCTAATTTCGTCTTCAAACCAGGACACAAATTCCTCTTTCGTCCCAAAAAAACCATCTACTATATCGAAGCGAACGACAACTTCCGCCTACTGCTACTACATGAACTTGCCCACGCTCTCCTTGAACATTTTTCCTTTGATCGCTCTCTTGAGCGTTTGGAAATCGAAAGAGATGCTTGGGAAAAAACTCAAAAACTCTGCGTCATATATAACATACCATTCGACGAAAAACTAGCAGAGTCTGAGCTGAATACTTATCGCGATTGGGTACACCAAAAAACTCTCTGTAAAACTTGCGGACTTACCTGTCTCGAAGTCTCGTCAGAGAGTCTTTATTGCCCGTTCTGCCAAAAAACTTACAAACGGTCTTAACACCAAACAATTTTGCTTTGTCTATTAGTAAATTCTGGTCTGAACCAAAGTCTAATTGACCAAAGAGGTACTCTAAACATCATTATCGATTATCTCCTTCTCCGTGTAATAAATTTCTATTGCGTCTGCTCTCGAGCTTTTCTAGATTCATTTCCGCCACTTGCTCCAATGGTATTTCTAAATACCTTGCAATACTCGCGACATACCAAAGCACATCCCCTAGTTCTTTAGCAACTTCGATCTTATCGCTTTCGGAAATAATTCCATCCTTATCTCGTAGTATTTTTTTAATCTTATCAGCAGTTTCTCCGGCCTCGCCCACGAGTCCCAAGATCTTCTCGACAAACGCCACCGTATTATAATTCCCTGTCGTCTTAAACAAATCGTATCTAGATGCCTGCACTTGGTACTCGTTCATACTGACCTCCTTTCTTTATGCCATCATTATACATACAGTTTCAGATACTGCAACCTTAAAAGCTTTGCACAAAAATCACGCCTTCATAGGCGTGATTTTCAGTATTCTATACTTCTTCTAATAAAGAATTAGGCAGCTTTTTTAGCCGGGCCACGACGAGAAATACGTCCACCTTTGGCGCCTGCAATTTTAGCTAACGCAGGGTTAGCAGCAAAACCGCCGGTATGACCATTTTGGCCACCTTTGCGACCAATATTGGCATAAAATTCTTTACCATATTTAGCTTTGTTAGTAGCAGCAGCTTTAAGACCGCCAGCTTTAGTTCCAGCCATATGGATCTCTCCTTCTGCCCACCGTATATTAATAAACTAACCCACCCTTTTAGGATGATTATGCTTATTTTAACATACCGCTTTAGTTTTGTCAAGTATATTTTTGCTTGACATTATTCAAACGGTGATATATACTAGACACAGTTTGAACAAACCAAAACTGCGAGGTTGTTCAAATATTTGACCTTTCGAAACCGCTCCGAACATCGGGCGGTTTCTTCTTTCTAAAAAACAAGCCATAAAGGCTCATCAATCATTCCTCACAAAATTGGTGGGGGCGAATTGGGCAGGCATTAACAATCTATAAGGAAGATATACGGGCAAAATTAAACCATGTTATAATAGAAGCATAAGTAATATAGAAAGGATATTTAATGGAACAAAATGCTGAGACTGATACGCCAATGGCACCAGCAGTAGATAGCAAGCAAAAAAGTGGAAATAGCTTAAAAATTACTACGGCAATTGCGTGCATCGTGGCAGTCTGTGGTATTGGGTTTGGCGTCTATGGTATGATACAGAGTTTCCAAAAAGATAACCAGATTTCCGATTTGAAAGTTCAAATTATGGATTCTGAAGGAACAGCCACTACAATTGAAACCTCTGATGAGGTTGAGACTACAATGGAAAACGAAGCCGCAATGGATATTGCGGACTACATATATGTTGAAGATTGGGGATTAAAGATAAAAATGCCAGAAGATTTAAAAATGATCAGTTATATGTTCCAGCATTATAAGGATGAAGGACAGGAAGATAGAACGTCTATTGTTATTACTGGGACTAAGGAAAATATTGAGCAGCTACCAGATTATGCAAATCTTAATAAATGTCATGGGCTAGGCTCTATCGGCAGGCGGGCGAAGGGGTCTCAAGTAGTTGGGGGCACTGCCCCAGTTTTTTCGGATACGAACTGGGATTATTATTATGATGGCCCACAAGTAAATTGTTCCACCGATGCTGATGAGCTGGAACAGGAGGAAAGCATTGTTAGGCTTTTGAAAAATACTCTTACAAATCCAAACAACTTTTTAGCAATTTAGTTATACGATGCCCCAAAACACTATAAATTTAGTCTTTAGATATTTTTGCTGCAACCAAATTGTTTAGGGTATTAACAGACGATTTTATAGGGGTGAAACTACAGTTTTTGCCCCATTTTTCGTACAAAATTGACGTAAAATATTACCCTAAAACACATAAGGTACTTAACAGAAATCTACCACTAAAAAATCGGCCAAAATGCCGAGTTATATATAATCTGGTGGGGATATGTGGACTTGAACCACAGACCTCGTCATTATCAGTGACGCGCTCTAACCAGCTGAGCTATATCCCCACACGACAATAAAACTTGGTGGAGTAACAGGGACTCAAACCCTGGACCTCTGCCTTGCAAAGGCAGCGCTCTAATCAACTGAGCTATTACCCCAGCCCTCCTATTCTATCCTATTTTTCGTTTTTTTTCAACCCTAATCACTATAATTGCTCAAAATAGGCCACTTCTTGTGCTATAATATCATTATGTCATTTAGTCTTGGCTCTCTCATTATTGGCCTTATTATCCTTGCTGCGGGTGGTACTTGCGTAATTTTCTACCAACCGATTGCCGAAAACGTTGCTCATGGAGTCAGCTCATATGATCGCGTAAAACTCTTCGGTATCATTGCGATAGTTATCGGTTTCCTTGTCATGGCTAACCTTCACACGGTCGTTCTAGATTGGCTTGTCGGTCTAATATTCTCCAGCAAAAAATAAAGCCTTATTCTTGTCACGCTTCTTTTTCTATCACGCATTGTCTAACCCACTCATACATCGCAATCCCTCCTGCGACACCAACATTCACACTTCTCGTTGACCCAAAACTCTCTATAAAACGTATATCGTCCACTTCAGATAACAATTCCTGTGTAATACCATCACCCTCGCTCCCAAACACAAGAGTTGTTTTTTTGACAAATTTTTTCGTTGATAATTCTCTTGCTCCAGTTGTATTATTTTCAATTGCAACCACTTCCCTTCCCCGTTTCCTCTGATCATTTATAAAATCATCATGATTGTCCCAGTGGATAATTTCTAAATATTTATCCGTACACATCGCCCCACGACGATTATATTTCTTTTTGCCAATAATATGCACCTTACTCACGTTAAAACTATTCGCACTTCTAACAATTGTTCCAATATTAAAATCATGGCTCACGTTTTCGATTGCGACTTCAAGTTCATTTCTTTTCTTATTCAATTCGTCAAAAACTTGTTCATTCGTCATACCTTTATACTCATCTACTAGGTTTCTTGTATCTTCCATATCGACATCCGATTCTTATCCCAATATTTTATTCACATTATATATAAAAGACCATGTGCCCTGATCGTCAACAATGCTATACTTTTTCCACTCAATTTTATATTCTCCCTTCAGCGTAACTGGCCTACCCAATTTCTTATCATTAGTAATTTTTGCTTCATCTTTCCATCTCAACGTACCCTTCTTTATTATACCGTCCTCCAAAGAGAATTGTGCATAATGACAATCGTCATTTTTGGGCTTTTTTGCATATCCTAGATCATTAGTAATTATCACTGTATATCCAGCACTATAATTAGATATATTATCCCTAATCCTCTCTATTCTCTCAATGTCTTTCAGATACAAATACATACCAATGTCTCTCGCCCCTTGGTTCTTCAAAAAAAACGCCTCTCCGTCTACAATTTTTTGGCACTCCTTAGTTTTATACTTTAACTCTATAGGATACCATATATCATCAATCACCACCAAAATATCCAAATGGACACCAGGATCAAAGGTCGGACAGAATTCCAATCTAACTTTTGCATTCGGATATTTTTCTTTTATAGCCCAGGCCATCTCAAGCTGAAAATCAGCCTCTGAAACGAAAATCCTTCGTCTTTGTCTTAGCACTTCAATAACTGAATAAAAATCGAAAATCTCTCTCATATCCTCATTATATCACTAAAAATCACCCCCTCGGGTGACTCATAGATTAACAACTTAGTTGTGCAATTATTTCATCTCAATTCGTCGTTTTAAGCTTGAAGTCGTTCCCAAAAGGGATAATATTGTGTACTAAGCTTACACTACACAATCACGACCGACCTAGCTACACGTGGGCTTTCGCCTTCGTGCGCATCCATTCCTTCTCAAGAAAGGAGGTAATCCATCGACACGTTCTCGTACCGATGCCTTGTTACGACTTAACCCCAATCATCTCCCCCACCTTAGGCCGCCTAGACGGACTTCGGGTGTTGGTGACTCTCATGGTTTGACGGGCGGTGTGTACAAGACCCGGGAACGTATTCACCGCA
>JAEEGL013209478.1_pt1 | contig 62215 bp, 61 predicted proteins | sample 9134231 | NCBI WGS metagenome assembly JAEEGL01 (sample SAMN16246548, study PRJNA631951) | gut metagenome | biome: gut microbiome; feature: rumen; material: fiber-attached | host: Bos | place: Iran: Karaj | collected 2018-10
ATTAACGCTCCTTGCCGCCTCAGATGTTTTCTACTATCACAGACTACATTGGGGAAATGGTACTGGCAATGAAAATGATCTTGAGTATGCATACAAATATAGCGAAGTGGCATACACAAAGTATAACTCTCCTCAAGCCGCCTGGAACTTAGGATATGCCTGGTATATGCACAACGGAGATGACGCCGACAATAATGCGAAAATGAAAATTGAAGCCTTTAGAAATTTCAAAGGCTCTGATGAAGATTATATGTTAAAAGCACTTCAATACTTCATTTTTGCAAGTAGGCGTGAATTTGGAGAGGCGTTTTCTTCAATAGGAAATCTATGCAAAAAAGCTGATGAAAATCCAGGCAAATACCCAAATCTTTATAAAAAGCTTTCCCAATATGCCTCAGAGTTAGAACCAGAATACTCCGCTTCGATCCACTATTCTGAAGAAAAGAAAACTTCTGAAGCTCTCATTGAAATGCAAAGAATCTATTATAAGAAAGCTGCGGAACACTTTAGTTTAAGCGGAATGTCAAATTACTATAATCTCCTTCTAAAACATCTTAGATTTCCAAGCGCACCAAAACCCTTAAAAGCTGTTATAGAAGACAATTCTTTTGAAATCAGCGAAATCAAGAAATATTTAGAAATACTATGCAATCATAATCTGCCATCAGCACTTACTGATGCAGCAACTCTTTCACTCCATAAACATCGTGTCAACGAAAGTCTCCACCAATCCGGTGTTACGCAGAACGGAAATGCGATAGACGAAAACACTGACTATAATTTTATATTTGATTATTACAAAAACAATTTCAGCAAAGAAAAAGATCCTATTCTATTGCTGAAAAAAGCCACAAAAATCGAAATCCCATCGCTTCAGACACCCTGGCCATGGTACTATCTTTCACAAATCTACTTTGACGATTTGAAATACTCTAAAGCATATGATTGTATCCAAAACGGAATAGCAATCATTGATAAAGACAGCCATGTTAATCTATCTCCAAAACAAATTAGATTATTCTCAAACCAATCAAAACGCTGCAAACAAATGCTTAATAACATAAAAAAAGCCAAAAAGTAACCCAAACAAAATGTCATTATCGTATCTTATTCATCCAGATCAAAGTCCTGATAGCACAATAATGGCTCATTATTTTCATAATCCCAGGTATGAGCTGAATCACCACAACATATCGCTCTCTCAGAACAGTTCCTGCATTTATTGGAATCCGAAGTCCTATCACGCCTGAAGACACCAAAACGCGTATTCCAGACTTCCATGAAATTGTCTGTTTTTATATTTCCTTGTACGAGCTCGGGATTATTAATTACATCCAGACAACCACAAATATCTCCATTGCATCGAACACTGGCAATCAATGTACCTGCGCCACATAAGAAATAATGATCGCGTATCATTCGCTCATAATTTATGCCCAAATAGTGTGAGCACCCAAATGTAACCTCCATTTTGCAATTTTGGTCAAAGCGTTTCTCATGAATAAAATCAAATAGATACCTGATTTGCTCTGGCGAAAGCAGGATGTTGCCATGCTCACATGCTCGTCCTATAGGTTCTACATTGATTGGACGCCAACTGGTTATTCCCATATCTGAGAGGAAGCCATATAAAGTCTCCAGTTCTTCTATGTTTTCCTTATGCACCACTGTTGTTACTTGCGGCGCAAACCCCGCCTTCTGTAGCGCGCGCAAACCATTTACAGCACTTCTCCATGCACCATTTTTCCGGCGCAAAGAATCATGCATCTCTTCCATACCATCAAGACTGACCGTAACTGTTGACATCCCAACACTTTTGAGTTTTTGCGCTGCTTCATCATCTATCAATGTAGCATTAGTAGTCATCCCCCAATAAAATCCCATATCATGAACGCATTTTGCTATTTCATAAAACTGCGGATGTAATACAGGTTCTCCACCGGTCAAACAAATCATTGGTTTATCGGTGTCTATTGTTTCAAGCGTAGCTTTGACATCCTCAACTCTAAGAGCTATCCCCTTATTTGTACAATTACTACCACAATGCTTACAATTCAGGTTACAACGATTTGTTATCTCAAAAAAGAGCCAATGTAAGTGAGGATTATCATAAAGTAACCGGCGATGCTGAGCAATCTGTTCTAGCTGTGAACGTTTTAGTTCAATAATATCTTTCTGCATAACTATCGCCATTAAGACCACCCATCAGGTGCAATAACAGGAGCATCACTACCACATTTTGGGCAACAACGCTCGTTATCAACCATACAATAAGTTTCCCACTTATACCCGCATTCTTTACAAATGTGTTGTCTTGTAATGGGTCGTGGTCCATAAATGACTTCAAATCTCTCTTCAATAAATTTAGGCCTGCCGTAAGGCGCTCCACAATATCTGCAAAACCTGTCGCCTTCAATATATCTTTTATTACAATTTGCACATACTTTGATTTTAGATCCACTCATATCAATCTTGCCTTTCGCCTTTCAATTAACTATAGTTATTATACTCCAAATACATTAGCTCTTACACATAGTGCTCTAATATTCTCCCACCACTTGCCAGCTCTATGCAGCCCAGCTTTCCGCCTCCTTCATGTCTGAATCCATTTCCGCAATCTATATAGATAACCCTTTTATCAACTCTAAAAATATCGTATTTGTCTTCTCCCGGTTCGGTATCATACTCTTCATACATAACGCGTATATCCGGTGTCGGTACATGTCCGACGATATGCGTGTGCCATCCGTCCTTCAAAGCTTTGACATGGAAATCCATCGACCCCATTGTTGCTTCTTCCTCATCCCTGAATCCATAAAGAGTTGATGCATGCGCTATTCTGAATGGTTTTCTGAAACCAGATACCTTCATTTCAATTCCAAGCGGCAGGTCATCCAGCCAGCGGTCCATCTCAATCCATTCCAACGGCATCAGATGTCCCAGTAGAAGAAAAAGAGTATCGCTTTTATTCTCATCCGCATCTCCGTTTAGAAATTCTTTCAGGTCACGGGACAGCCATACTTCATGATTTCCCTTGATGGCAATCACGTCGTAATCTCTTTCTTCATGATAATAAATCTCACGAAAGAGCTTCTCTGGTTCAGCAAAAGATCCTCCTCTGTCAACAAAATCACCGTCAATAATGACCAGATCATTCTCTCCCCAACTTAGCGATTCCCTCATTTCTTTGTAACAATCGTATCTGTTGTGAATATCTGACAAAATAAATATACGGTCATAATCTCTTATGTACTTATAATCGGGAAATTTTATCTTTGTTTTCATATACTCATATTACCAAGAAAACAACATACACCGAATAGACATTTCAAATAGCCGTTATTTTTGTCAGTGATTTGTCAGTTGAATTTCAGGATATACTACTATCACCAGTAGTAGTACGATTTGATATTACAGAAAGAATGATTATTGTATGAACACTTACAATCTTACAGACATTCATATACATCTTATTCCAGGCGTCGATGACGGTGCAGACAGTTTTGAAACCGCTTTGTCTATGGTCAAGTGCGCCTATAATGAAGGCATTAGAAATATAATAGCAACGCCGCATAGCGCCGCTTTTGATGACAGAAAAAATCCTGTCAAACCAGTTTGGGATCAGCTAAAGGAACTTGTCCGTTCATGCTTGCCTGACATTAATCTCATGTCGGGTGCAGAGATTCTAGTTGAAAGATCAGAAATCAAAAAGATTATCAGGAAACTTAAACATAACAAATATCCCACAATGAATAATACTTCCTATGTGCTTACCGAGTTACCACTGTCTTCTGAAAGTTTTGATGATGCCAAGTACTGCATCTTAAAGGTGATAGATGCTGGCTACACTCCGATTATCGCGCATGCCGAGAGATATCTGTTAAGTGTTGATCAAATCTATGATTTGAAAGAAATGGGATCGCTAATACAAGTAAATTACAGCGATATCATCCCACGTGAGTATTATGCTATGACACAGAAGGCCGCCCAGATGCTAAAGGATGAGATGATAGACTTCCTATCAACAGATGCCCATAACATTACCTATAGGAAACCTATCATCTCCGATGCATTGAATTACCTGGAAAAGCATTGCAATTACGACTATATTGAACAGGTTTTTTACAAGAATCCATCACTTCTTATGTAACGGTAATTATGAATCAATGAAAGATGGATCAATAAGATCCGCTGCTTCATTTTTGACATATTCCACTAATGAATCCAGAAGGGAATCCTTTTTTACTGCCTTACTTTCTTTCAACCCTTGTCCAAACAAATCCTTTGACTTTTCTTTCTCACCTGTTTCCATACAGATAATTCCATATACAATATACGCACACGCCAGGTTTCTGACAGCAAATGAAGAATTCAATTCAGCAGCAAGTTTTTCACATGATGGTATTGCTTTTAATACATACTCCGCGGCACTAACATTATCGTCCATTCCGCTGAAAGCAATTGCCATTTGAATATAACTCTCATCAAGATAAAGAAGTGAATCTGATGTTGGCGCTCGATGAACAATCTCCTCCCATATTGACATGTTCTTCTTACGAAAATCCAACTCCAGTGTCATATTCCCCAGCGCCCTATTAAGATCCGCAAGGCCGGTATAACCACTGCTCAATGCCAGTGATATGTCATATGAATTATCCTTTGAAAACACTCTTTCTCTGATGCTTACACATTTTTCATAGTATTCTCTGGCATCTTCAAACTCACCACTCCTCCATACACAATCTCCTAAGTGTTCATAGCTTGTGGACAAACTATTAAGATCATATATATCATCTGTCTCATCAACCAATTTCTGCCTTATATCAAAAGCCATCTGCGAATATTCCTGCGCAAGCTCCAGCTGACCTTGTTCGTTTACAAGCACCCCAAGATTATCATAACTCATCGCAAGTGCCCGCCTTGATTCTATAGTTTTTAATATTTCATTCTCCTCTTTAAAGAGATCCTTGGATCTGGCATAATACCCTATAGCTTTATCCAAATCACCATTTTTTCTTAAAATGATTCCGAGTATTTCATAATTACGGGCAAGTTTATCTACAATTTCGCTCTCATCTTTTTCGTTGTACAACTCCTCCAAGAGAGGCTTTGCCTTTATGTGATAATCATAAGCGACATCTAAATCTCCTTGATTTTCGTGTAAATTCCCAAGACTTGTCAGACAATCTGCATATTCCAGTCGACTCTTTTCAGTATACTCCTCCCTGATGCGATGCTCATTAAGTCTTAATCGCTCTTCATAATAAGACTGAGCAAGTACATACTCGCCTTGCTTTTCTGCATATTCAGCAAGTCCGGTAATCGCTGATACGACCACCGCATACCCCGTTTCTCCGCCAGACTCGGTTAGTATTTCTTTTCCCAGCTCATACGCTTTTGCATAGTATCCCTGTGCGTCGGAAAACTGCTCTGCATCCCACTCAATACCGGCAAGATGATCCCAGCTTACAGTCAAGCTTTCACGAGTATAATAAAGACCTCCCTCATAAGCTCCCCTTTCTGTACCTTCCTCGAAATAAGGAATGCTTTTTTCAAAATTCTCCTTAGCTAAGTCCAACTGTTTCTGTTTTTCATACGCAAAGCCAAGATTTTGATAACTTCTTCCAACAAGCACTGGAAATTCTGGCGAGTCAAAGTCGGCAGCTAAATCCATGTATTCCTGTAATTCTTTCTGATAATAATCAGCAGCTTTCGAATACTCTTTTAATCGCATTGCTGTATTTCCAATATCCTCGTAGCACCTCGCAAGGAATTCACGTTCTCTTTCAGCATTTGTTATGCTGGCGTTTGATTCATATATTTCCTGATAAAGCGCTAGATATTCCCAGGTCACATCTATTTTTTCCAAGCGCTCAGCAATTCTGGCCACCTGGTGATAACAGTTTCCCAAAAGACGTCCATTTATAGGCCGTACCTCATCCCAACTATTATCATATAAATGTTTCCTTATACCCAAAGCCCTTCCAACAGAATCACTGGCTGCCTCAAAATCTTCCTGATCTATCAGAATCTCTGTATAACAATAAACGGCTTCGCCCATATAATGAATGGGAAGCGAACGCGCATACCAATAACTTCCTTTGGTATTAAAACATTCCTCATTCAACAGCAAATCTATTATTTCTTCGTATGTCTTTATGGCATCTTCATACAGCTTACATTCGTGTTGCTTACGAAGCAGCTCTATTGATGTTTCAAAAAAACGACTCACATTATCATTATCCGGATTCTCAGCAAATTTCCTTCTTAAATCAACGATTTGGCTCTGTAATTCAGTTATTTCATCGTGTTCTTTCATTTTCCCCCTTAGTGAAACTCCCAACTTTAACGATCATCATATATTTCTTCTTACAAAGGCAGGCAGAACTCCAAATCTGCCTTTATTGAATTTTCCAGACAGAGGCTGACATTTCTCATGTCGCTGAAATCTACAAACTCCTCTGCCGTCTTTCTGGAATTTCCGCTTGCTTCTTTTCTGTCAATAAGACGTCTCCTAAGATCTTCCTCTTTAGCAGTAATAAATATCGTGTAGTCAGCCATATTGTGAAGTTCTCTCCAACCATCCTCATCAAGCAGAAGATAATTGCCTTCAAGTATCACTATATCTCCCGTTACTGTTATAGCATCCTCTATAGGGTTATGCAGATGCCTGTCATACGACGGCCAGCCACATTTTTCACCAGTTTTAACATGCTTTATCTTTGCTATAAGTCCTTCAAGATCAAAGGTTATAGGAGCACCTTTAATTTTTACCATTGGAATCATCACTCCATCAACTTCTGTTTCATGAGATAAAAGATATTCCTGGCGTTTGTGGAATCCGTCCATGCCTATAGCCTGAACTTTCATTTCCGGAATAAACTCTTTTGCATAATCCTCCAAAAAGCTTGCCAGAGTACTCTTGCCTGCACCGGGCGGGGCAGCAAGCATGACAAGAACCCGTTTTCCTTTTGTTCTTCTAATATCCGCAAGGCGCAACAGCAGAGGCTCAAACAATTGTTTTACATTTTCTTCGCGATATGTTGCCTCAACTGCAATTCCATTTATTGTAACTTCATATTTCATTGACGACTCCATTTAGGTTTAGAGAGATACTACTGAGCAATAATCCTTAAGAATATCGTTGATGTATGCTTTATCCAGATTCTCGCCTATGATTATAAGGACATTTCTGCTACTTGAAGCTTCCACAGTTTTTATCTCTTTTTCTGTGGCATTAAGTTCAACCTGGCGCTCTTCATCTATTCTGACAAAGCCCTTTACCCTGATCACATGGCCAGCCTTCTCATCAGTAAAAAGATCTTTTGAAATCTGCCTGAGTTTTTCAAGCGACATCTCGACATCGAAATAAAAAAGTGGCATAAACTGCTTATCATCAATGGGTATCTTTACATATGATGCATGCCTGTATCCGGAAGTCAGGAGCATCTCAAAATCTTCAGGAACAAAATCTGACAAAGGCTTTGCTATGATGTCTTTACCGGCATCAAACAATTTTACGCCGTATTCTTCCATGATACTGTTAACAGTATCGGTAACAGCTGTTATGTCCTGCTTTTCAGAAAGTTTGGTATATATCAGTTTCCCGGCGCAAGCTATTTCCGACATAAAAACATATCTCTCAAGTCCCTTAAGCCCGAATACAGCCTGTACATCCACAAGCGAGATAACACTGCCTATCTCGTACCATCTATTTAGCGGCTCATCATAAAGGACATCAAAAAACTCGTCTACATCATATATTCCCGAGGGTTCTACAATGACCCTGGTATATCCGCTCATTCCCATTGAAATCAGCTTTGTGCGGAAACGCCGACTGTGGGCTTCTTTTCCATCACCGCCTATGATCATTTCAAGATTACAGTTATCCCCAAGCATATCCTGAAGAAGTACCATATCGATATTGACTGCACCATAGTCATTTTCCAATATGCAGATCTTCTCGCCTGAGTTTACAAGATATTTGGCATATTCACGGATGAAAGTTGTTTTTCCGGAGCCTAAAAATCCCGTTACAAGATCAATCTTTACCATTTTTTCTCCTTTACCGAAAGGGCTTCGCATTGCGCGAAGTCCTTAATATCATTCTATGGTAAGTATTGAGTCAAATCCAGTCTGCTCAAGTATCTCCTTAATATTGTCATTTACACCTTTAAGTGTAATTCCATGCTTGCATCTCTTCTGCATAATAAGCAGTACTCTCAACCCTGCTGAAGATATATACTCCAGATCCTTACAATCAACGCAGGCTTCATCTATAGTGAAAAAGCCCACTGTCTTTTCATAGAATGCCAGCAGTCCGGGTGCAGACAAAGTATCCAGTCTGCCGCATAATATAAGATTCAATCTGTTTTGTGTAAATCCGGCATGAAGATCAAAATTCTCAGCCTTCGCCACATCTGTATCAAGCTTTTCTTCTGAAATAGGAGTAATTTCCCAGTATGCATATTTTGTCATAGCATCCCGGATTGCCTGTCGCTGCTCAGGTGATGCCGATTTCAGACTTTCGAGTTCAGGAGCACACTCACTTACCGGGATACGCTTAGCCTTAAGTCCATGTTTAGCAAGAAATGCAAAAGCATTAGCCATATTCTCTTCTACATTGTCCGGCTTTATCACCAGAGTTCTTGATGTGACATCTACATCTGACTTGTCCTGAGCACGTTTCTTACCTTTCAGGAGGATCTCCATATATCTGTCACCAAAAACAGCCTTTGTTGTTAACACGTACTGAATTGCAGTCTCAGCATCTGCAAGAAGCCAACAGCCGCCATGTTCGGTTAGTATCCTGTGTATATTGTCACACAGCTGCCCCGCTTCTGAATCTGTGAAATACATAAGCAGACCTTCGGTTGTAATACAGACTTCTCCTGTAATATCATCAAATACTTTTTTCAAGGACTCATAGTTCGTGGCGTCTACACCTTCAAATCTCACAAGGTGACGATCATCTTCATCAATGAGCGAAGTGATTACGGGAGCAGCTTCATTGATGGCAGCCGGAAGATCAAGACCGACAAATCTTATTCCCTTTTTTGCAAATTCAATTGCTCTTGGAGTATATCCGCAAGGAAGGTCAACCTCAGTGGCATATCCTGACTTTTCTGCAAGAGCCCCCATAGTCCTATACCGGGTTTCCAGAATGATGGAATTGGTCAAAAGTTCCTCCGGTGCTGCTCCATCCTGAGTACCTTCATGTGTTAATTTAAGTCTTTCGGCAATTTCAGCAGCATTCTTGTCTCCTGTGGATGCCAGCTGAAACAAGGTCATTTTTGCGGTATTGAATACCGGGTTTATACGTTCAAGAAAACTCTGATCAATCTCAAAATTTATAAAATCCATGCTGTCTCCTTTACTGTCCTTATAATTCTTCCTGTATCTTTTAATTTTACTCTGAATAACAGTTGAAGACAATGAAACAATCCTTTTAACATGGAAAATTTGACCTGCACAATACATTTGCATTTGAACATGAAAAAGCCCCAGCAATGATCTGAGGCCCTTCCAATTCTCAATATTTTCATTTAATACGATCAGATATAACTTACAGTCTCTGACAATGGCTTACGGTTATTGTGACTATCCAATGGACCGGCACCTTCTGCTGCATATCCAAGGTCAAGAAGCATGAGTATCTCTTCATTCTCAGGAAGTCCCAGCTCCAGTGCCAGCTTGTCAGGATCAAAGAAATTCAGCCAGCAGCTGTCAACTCCTTCATCGTAAGCGGCAAGCATCAGATGAGTAGCAACTATGGATGCATCCTCTAAGCCGGAATCTCTCTTTTCACCGGGATAAGTAAATACATTGTTCTTGTCAAAGGCAACTACAAGAACTGTCGGTGCCCCGTATCTGCAGGGTGTTGCCTTGTCAATCCCGGCAAGAGCTTCTTCAGACTCTGCGACATATATATGCTGTTCCTGTAGGTTCTTTGCTGTAGGAGCAAGTCTACCGGCTTCCAGAATAGCCTCGAGCTTATCTCTGTCAATTTTCTTAGAATCGTACTTTTTGCATGAATAGCGGTTTTTTACAACTTCCTTAAACTCCATGTCATCCTCCTGCTCTTTCTATACTCTTTGAGAAAATTCTGTGCATTTATAGTATCAGCTTCACAATAGGCTTTCTTCTTAGACTTTGAGATGACTATTATCATTTTTTGTTGTTTTTTTGATCAGAATTGATTTCGTTCGCGCCACTATCAGCCTGATATTCCGCTTTACATAATATATCTGATATTCGTGATCACACATTGGTCCCCTGTTAATGATGTATAGAATTTCTTGGTCCCATCCAGTATAGTGGTAATACTTCTGATGGATAAGCCCATGTTTTCAGTGGTTACAATGATCTTATTGTCCTTATATTCAAAATTGACAACACAATCAAAGCCCTTCCTGTTAAATTGCTTCCATTCATTCCAGCCTTCAAATTCATCGGACATATTTACTATCTGCCTGTTATGGGCTTTTCCCTCTTCCTGCCAGTCCTCTCCATCAAGCCTGATAAAGCCATATTCACGATAGTTTTTACCATTTACTTTACCGTCATCAGCATAGAATATACTGATATAAGGGCAATGCCAGATGAGTCTTGCTGTAGGAAGGCTCATGGCATGGAAACTGATCTTCAGGCCATCGGTCACAGGAATGCCCTCGCTTGAAGCATATCTGTAGCCATTGATCTGGATGTTCGGGATATCTCCCACAGGCCCGTCCAAAAAGCTTATTTCTTCTGCAATCCTCGGGATATAATCGTCCGGCACTTTATTATCTGCTTTATTGATGCTTACATCACTAAGAAGACAATACTCACCTGTAATACCGGCATATACAAATCTTGCGCTGTCCGGAAGTGCAATCGTTACCCGTGTTGTCTTTTCCCCGTCATTAAGCATTATCAGGACGTGGTCCTTGCATTTAACCAGTTTGATATCATAATTAACACTACCATCAACTGATGCTGCCTTTGGCATATCATTTGGTATGATTTCCGTCTTGATCTTTCTTACACCTGTGTTTTTAGAACGTCCGTCAAGCCACACTTCTCCGTATTCATAATAATTCATGTCACGAACGATGTTTTCTTCATCATGAACCCTCTCGTCCAATGAATCAAAGAGGATTATTGAAGCAGAGGCTTTTTCACCCTTAAGGTTTTTGTCAGGGATGAATTTGATATGTATATCAGTAATCTCCTGGGTGACAGCTATGCCCTCAGAGACCTCTCCGCGGTATTCAACACAGCGCATTTCATTTTTGCCCGCAAATTCTTTTACAGCAGTCTTCTCCTTAAGGCTATAGGATGGATCTTCATCGATGATGAATTGCATTAGCCTGGCAAATTCGGGATCAAATTGCGTGCCGGCACCTTTTACTATCTCCTCCCTCACAAGCTGTTGGGGAATTGCTTCTCTGTAACTTCTGTTGGAAGTCATGGCATCATATGCATCAGCAACTAAGATTATCCTGGCTATTTCCGGAATATCTCTACCCTTTAATCCTTCAGGATAACCTTTGCCATCATATCGTTCATGGTGATAATGTGCACCTATACTCAGGTATGGGTATTCGCTTATGCTTGAAAGAATCTGATTTCCTATAGTAGGGTGCTGTTTTATCACTGCGTATTCTTCTTTGGTCAGTCTTCCGTTTTTGCTGATGATTTCATCATCGATTCCAATCTTTCCAACATCATGAAGAAGAGCTGCATAGTATATCTCATTGCATTCGTTTTCGCTCTTTCCAAGTCTTCTTGCAAGCTTCTCTGAATACTCAGCAACACGCATGGAATGTCCTCTGGAGTAATTGTCTTTTGCATCAATGGCACTTACCAGCGCCGTGGCTGTCTGTTCAAATAGACGACGCGCCATTCTGCGCTGCTCCTTAAGATGCGCAACCTCCTTGAGCTGGTAGTTCTCTATTTTCAAATTATTTAAATGAATCAGGATTATGGCGATGATTGTAAAAATGTTAATAAAAACCCCGGGAATACTCGACAGATTTGTACGAAGAAGCATCATGCTTATCATCATTGGGAACTGCAAGAGTAAAAGAGCCAAAGACGTAACAAACCCAAGATGTCCATAGAACATAGTAAGAAAAATGATACAGATATTCGCAAACGAAGTCAGCACCCCGGAAAAGGTGGCGATAGGCAGAGTCCTCTCTCCAATGACAAGTATTTTGTCGGACCTGGACACTCTTGATACCATAAATGAAGTTGCCAGATACAGAATTAGCAGAAGGGCAAATCTGATCCTGGATGAACGTTTTTTGGGCAACGCGAATCTGCGCTGAATTCCCTCTGCCTCATATTCCGTTTTCGCATTATTGGTTTCTCGCTGATTCTCTGATTTCATAAATAAAAACCTTTCTTGTGACAAGGTTCAATCCATAACAAGTCATACCCCCACTATAAATAATTATACCTTTGGTGTTGCCCGCACACAATTGAATAATTTTTGTATATTTGAGCAAAAAAAAAGAACTACCATAGGTCTTTATCCTTGGTAATCCATATTTAGAAAGATCATCAGCCATAAATCATGTTGCATATATAACGCTTCACGCAAACTTCTTAACGCTACTATTTTCTGCAATATATCTTAGAATCTTCTGTTCACTCTCAATGAGTAAGTTGCCGGGAACGAACTGGACAATATTCATATCCAGATATTTCCTAAATGTAGTATTCTGTTTACTGCTGGTTTTATTTATTGCATACTTCAGTGAAAGATCAACAGCAAGTATCAGTTCATCATTCACAGTTATCCAACGTCCTAAGTATTCTTTACTTCCAAAAGTTATTGTGTTAAACATATATCGCCTCTTTAAACAGTTTTGTTACCCTCTTATAACAGCGTTGTTGCGCACCGCAAAATAATATACAAAAAGAGCCTTTATTTGTAAATACGTTAAATAATAAAAATTTCTATGTTTTGCAACGTATATTACACTGTTAACAAGGGAAAATGAAATAAAATTGTTTACAACCGATACAGGGTAGGCTATAAGGGGGCTTTTACTATCGCCTCATGTATAATACAATGACAGTGTATATTAGGTTTACAATAACTATTGATATTTTTCATGCAGGAGGGTTGCAAAATGACAAAGAAGCTTCAAATAGTGCAGCTCTGCATAGATAGAGACTTTGAGATCAGCAGGGTAGATGAAAGAATATTTGGGTCTTTTCTTGAGCATCTTGGACGGGCTGTTTATGAGGGCATCTATCAGCCGGGAAACAAAAATGCCGACAAGGATGGTTTCCGCAAGGACGTGCTCAAGCTGATAAAAGAGATAAAGGTCCCGATAGTGAGATCCGACTGCTTTTTCTTTTTTTGTTTGATAAGAGCTATTTATATACGGCTTGCAAACATATCGTAAACACGCTTCATGTCTTCCGCAAGATCCATATCAGGCATCGGAACAAACTCAATGGCAAGAGTACCATCGTATCCATGCTTTCTGAGCACTTCGAATAGAGCATCAAAGTCCACAACACCTGTTCCATGCGGGGCATTTATATAAAAACGTCCATCTACTCCGGGATTTGCATACTGCCCCGGTTCTGTTTCCGCTATGGCCATATCTTTTACATGAACATGGGCTGTTCTATCCGCAAAATGCTCATAATATGGAATCACTTCATCGCATGAAGGCAACATATTTGCAGAATCAAATACCACATGAAGTCCCGGAACAGCCTTAAGAATTGCCTCAAGCTCTTCCCGTGATCCGCATGGAACCTTTATGTTCGGTTCGTCCTCACATACACATATAATCCCCTTTTGAGCAGCAAGATTGACTATCTTCGTGTAATTCCTGACCATAAGGTCAAAGAGTTCCTTTTTATCCTCAGTCGGAAGCCCCGGTACAAGCATGATCTTTTTGCATTTAAGATACTCGCATGCTTCAACTAAACCTTCCGTTCCCTCGATATTTCCTGCTACATCCATGCAGATAATGCAACTGAGCTTTAGTCCATTATTTTCCAGCATACGTCCTATCTCTTCTGTTCCTACAAGCTGGATCGTCTGCCAGATCAAGTCAATATTCTTATATCCGGTCTTTGCTGTAAGCTCGATGAAAGACTCTATTTCCTTTGCTTTTTCTGCCTGAGTTCCCGGCTTGAAGAACAATACCGGAAATTCCAGCATAAAAGTCATCATACTTAATTCCACTATAAGCTCCTTACCAATCCAAATTACAGGCTTCTTAAGAATTTGTAGTCAAACTCAGCGGCACTGACTGCGGTTCCATCAGAACCATCGAAATGATAGTATTCACGCTCGCTGATATAAGCATCACAGCCCTGAGCTTCAGCCAGTTTAACAAGTCTCTTCCAGTCAACGATTCCCTGTCCAAGACTTTTATTCCAGCGTCTTGTTTCATAAAGCTGAGCCTTGATCTCATCTGTAAATATGGGTGCTCCATGCTCATCTCTCTTTATCTGCTTAACGATTTCAGGAGGGAAGTGCTCGAATTCTACCGGATCCTTTGCCACATGATCACATTCTTTTACATGAAGCAGCGGGAAACGTCCCGGGTTCTTCTCAACATAATCATATACATCAGCACCTGCCAGAACTGCCCAGCCAACATCAAGCTGGAACCCTACAAGGTCCGGATCCGTCTCAGAGAGCAGCAGGTCATAGATTCTCGTCTTTCCTTCCTCGCCCTCTACCCAAAGGAACTCATCTGCATGGTTATGGATCGCAAGCTTCATTCCGAGATCCTTAATCTTCTGTCCCTTTTCATTTAATTCCTTGCATACCTTTAGTATAGTCTCACGCTTGTGATCTTCCAGTTTGGCATCAAATGCAAGATATTTGATTCCACAAGCCTTTGCCATGTTGATCTCATCATCTGATCCCCATCCATGGATGGCTATTACTTTAAGATTTAATTCATTAAGAAGTGCATTGAACTCATCGAGAGATAATCCACCTGAGTTATCAGAAACAATTTCTACTCCGTCATAACCGATTCTTGAGAGCTCTTTTAAAGCCTCAATAAGACCTTCTCTCTCAACCCTGATCAGTGAGTACACCTGCGCATACACTTTTCCTTCCAATGTCCCTTACCTCTTTATAAATTAATTCTTTTTTTAACGCCTCATTTATACTATACTCTTTAACCCCTTTCTTGTCCTGTTTTTTATCCTTTTTAATCATAAACTTATATCCATCGGCTCATCGTTTGTCAACTTTGTTTCAAAGCTCTTACCGCCGATTTCAAGGCAATAATCACCCTTAAAGGCCTCAACAACAGCATTTCCGTTGCTGTCAGTCTTAATCACCGTATCTGTCCACCACTCATCTCTTACAAGATTTTTAAGCATATGATAAGACGGTTTTGGGGTATTGTCTTTCCGTATGTAACCACTGGGGGCATTAAGCCATGCACCGTCCCTGAAATCCCAGGTTGTAATGGCATGTACCAGAGGATGTGCAAAGAGTGTCCTGTACATCTCCTCAATCTCTTTTGACTGACGCTCTTCTCCTTCCGGAGTACTTGGCCACTCATCTACCTGCCAGTCGTTCAGATCGACGATATGAGCCGGCATGATCTCTCCGGATATAAGCGTATTTTCAGTAAAATGAATAGGAAGTCCAAAGGAAGAAAATCTCTCAAGAACCTCATCCAGCTTTTCTTTTCCCCAGTATCCCTGGTGCTGATGGGACTGAATACCGATGGCACTTATAGGCACTCCGGCATTGAGACATCCGTCGATCAGAATCTCATAGTTGATGGAAGTATTAAAATCGTTAAGAAGAAGGGTTGCATCCGGGTTACACTCATGAGCCTTCTCAAATACTTCTTTTATAAGTGCAACTCTGCCCTTTTCCTTGCAGATTCTGGTTATAGCGTTATCATATTTGTCAAAAATGGGCATGATAACTACTTCATTGATAACATCCCACATATCAATAACGCCTTTAAAACCTGTAACTTCTCTGTCTATTCTCTCAAGCTGCTTCTTCATTATTGTCTCATTATCGTACTTCATGAGCCAGTCAGCGCATACTGTATGCCAGCAGAGAGGGTGACCCTTTACAGTTACATTCTTGCTCTTAAGATACTCTGCGGTCTTCATGAGCATCTCTGTCTGAGGTTGTCCTTCTTCCGGCTCAAAGCGTCCCCAATAAAAAGGAAGTGTGCCATAGTTAAAAAGATCAAGCCAGTATTCAGTAAGAGTTGTAAATTCCTCATCCTTTTTCATCAGATAAGGCATAAAATCAAAAGCTCCACAGCCAAACAAAAAGCTGTGATTGGTCTGTTTAACATGTACTTCTTTTTCTGCCAGCGGATTGCCATTTCCATCTGAAAAATGCAGTCTTTTGTTTACCTTGCGATGTGATAGATCCATAATTTACCTGCTTTCTGCTACTGTCATAGCCAACACTAATTTCTTAAACAACTGTCATTGATATTAACACAGGTATTTATCGCAATTCTTATCATACTTTGGCAATGTTTCTATCATTTTTTGTTAAATGAATGTAAGCCGGTTCCTGATCAGTTCTCTATGAGCAGGGGATACAGTTCTTTCATCCCAAACTCAAAAAGTGCCTCCTTGCGTTTCATGATCTCGGACAGGCACTGCCTTGCAAGCTCCATTTCTCCGTCCTCGTCGCTCATCACAACCAGCATGTTTCCAAAGGCTTCACCGGTAGAAAGCGGTTTAAGTTCCTTCTCTGCAAAATCTACCATCTTCTTATATACATCCTTTGGTATACTTATCATGCACTTCTCCAGCTCAGCCTGCAAATACGCATAATTATCATCCCCGTCCTCATCCGGGATCTCATAGTCATTAATATAGTCATACATCTCATTGTAACAATCCTGTATCTGCTGCTTTGTAAAATCACTCAATCCCATGGTCTTACTCCTTTTTCTTTTATTAGTATCTATAAGTTATTTTGTTTTTGAAAAAAGCCAATCTTTAACTTCGTTTTCATGTCCCGCCGGAACCCAGCTGCAATGCGGGTTGATACCATAGCTTTCCTTAAGGGATCCGCTTTTGTACTCTGTATAATGAAGGTCTGGGTGAACTTCCTTAAGCTCTTCATAGATATCTCTCGATCCCAGATGGACACCATATCCGCTTCCTGCCTTATATGATGCTTTTACAATCTGATCGTCAGCGGCATGTATCAGCCATACCGGTGTCCTGATCAGTGCCTTGAGATCTTCTCTTCCTGTAGCGCCACATATGGAGACTGCACCGGCAAACATCTCAGGGTGATATTTGATGATTCCCAGACATCCCACACCACCTGCGCTATATCCGTAGATATAAAGCCTATTGGGATCTATATTGTCATACTGGTCCATAACTTTTTTAACAAGTGCGCAAACTCTGTTTCCGTCCAGGAAACCTGCCCAATGCCTGCCGACACTGCATTGCGGGGCCAGTACAAAGCAAGGATGTTCACTTTGCCAATCATTCCTTGCAAAAACTGTCCCGATGTCGTGCATTGTCAGATGCAGTTCATTATCTTTTCCATAGGCATCAGCGCCGTGCAGATATACGATCAGAGGCACTCTCTCACCGCTGTCAGGAACAAAAATCCGGTATGGGAGCATACCGGAATAGTCAAATGTACCATATCCGAACTGATCGCATATAGCCTTATTGTCAGGGGATGGCTCATCCCAGTCAGCTGGCAGCTTCATCGGCAACCTTCCTTCCAGTTATTCTTATTCCATCTCCGCTGCGGTCTTCTGATAGATAAGATAATCTTCTTCAGAGAAATTAACGAAAGTAACCTCTATATCATAGTCTGCATTGGCTTCAAGCCATTCCTTAACCGTACTAAGGGCAATATGGGCCGCTTCTTTTTTGGGATATCCATAAACACCGGTTGAAATTCCGGGAAAAGCAATGCTATGAAGGTCATTAGCCTTAGCCACCTCAAGGCAATTCCAATAACAGTTGCGTAGATCTACAGGATCAGAGGCACCACCGCTATAGATAGGACCAACAGTGTGAATTACATGGCTGGCGGGAAGGTTATAGCCGCCGGTGATCTTGGCTTCTCCGGTTCTGCAACCACCCAGCGTTCTGCACTCCTCTACCAGCTGTGGTCCTGCAACCCTGTGTATGCAGCCGTCTACACCACCGCCTCCCAAAAGACTCGAATTTGCCGCATTGCAGATCGCATCCACCTTTAGTTTGGTTATATCACCTGCATGGTATTTGATTGAACTCATATGATCACCCTCCCCATATTGACATGAAGATGCCCTTTCCCAATGAATTTATTGGTTGTTTTCCCAGTTTTATCAACCATCTTCTGCGGGGGCTTCTTCTGATTCTTCAGCTTCGGACGTTTCTTCCACTGTTTCAGCTGCAGGTGTCTCTTCTGGTGCTGCTGGTGTTGTTTCCTCTGGTGCCGCTTCCGCAGGCGTTTCTTGCGCAGGGGTCTCCACTTTTGTAGGAACTGTTCCGTCTGTGACAGGAATTCTGACTATCTTGACCTCTCCTGTAGCCGGATCAACAACTTCTTTCTCTATTGTAGGTACAGGACTTGTCAATCCGCCGTAAACGAATACCGCTTCTCCCTTTGAAACAACATCAAAAATCTCTGCAGCCTTCGATGTAGGAAGATTTATGCATCCATGTGAACCGTTAAGGATATATTCGTTGCCACCAAAACTTGATCTCCAGCTGGCATCATGCATTCCAACATTGCCGTTGAAGGGCATCCAGTACTTTACTGCAGATGCATAGTTCTCTCCGACAAGGGTTGCATCTCTTTCCTTATAAGTAATTGCGTATGAACCTCTAGGCGTAGGGTTTTTCTTATTAACACACCCGGAAACAAAGTCTGAATCAATGACCATGGCTCCATTTTGATAAACCCAGAGATGTTGAGCAGAAAGATCTATCTCAACATAAGAATTTCCCCAGTCATTGTCTCCATACTGAGCTGCTGTTCCAAAGTAAACAGGTGTCCTTACTCCATTTTCACCTTTTTTTATTGCATCAATAAGCTCAGTAGCCTCGGTTGCCCTATCCATCCACCAGCCATAATCTCCGCCGGATACAGTCACCGGCGAACCGCTATGTGATGTAATTGTCCTGTCTTTGCCAAAGGTATCGTATTTTCTAGATAGCTCCTTAACAAATTGCGTTACCTTTTCCTCATCAAGACTTACGTTGGTCCCGTCAACTACACACCACTCCTTGATCTTTGTGCCATCAACGACTACCGTATCTGCACCAAATTCGTATGTGATACGGGCCTTACAGTAAGTATTTAGATTATCACAAAGTGAAACCAGCTCCTGATTGTCCGAAAGGATTTTAGGTGCTTTATAACATTCATCATCAAGCGTCACCTCATTTTCAAGAACATCAAGCGCCGAGCATATTTTTTCAACAACACGATTTTTTATCGGTGATTGTCCGTAGTCCTCCGGAATGATTACAAACCCGCCATCTCCGGACTCATCGGGTATATAGGCGTCAGTTGGTTCTATGATGTTTGCTGAATTAAAAAGCTTTAGAGAAGCTATCTTATCTTCGACTTCTTTTTTTGAATAAACCACAATGTTTTCAGTGGTGAGATATGTGTCGCTAAAAAGATATTTAGGCCAAAGAAATGGATTCTGCTCATCAAGTGCTTTTTCAAACTGGCCGTCCATTTTTAAGGATATGTCAATGTCCTGAGATGTTATTACATCTGTAATACCGCCTCTTTCATGGATCATAAGGTAGTATTCCTTAAGTTCACCTGCAACTTCTTTTTCCAAATCCTCAGCTGTCATTTTGAAGGCCGGGATGTCATCAACATAGGTATTAAAAGAGAAATGCTTTATAAAGTATATAGACATACCTATATATATAGCTGCTATCACAAATGCAACAACAGCTATTATTTTAACCGGCATATTGCTTCTGGTCTTTCTTTTCATTAAAAACTGCCCCTTTTATTGTCATTTTCACTTTCTAAATTATACTATTTTTCAGCTCAATGTGAAATGCCACCACTCCAAACAGGGTTCTGTCTCATCAGCATGCTTGGGCGAAAAAAATGTTTATACTTTTTTTAGATTTATTACATGATTAAGACATAATTTCCTAATAAACTGTCATAGTATAAATACTGAAAAGGGGATTGTTAAAATGGAAAGAATTGAAGCAGATATTGCTGCATTTGTTGGAAATTATACAAGAAAAAAAGGTTATCCACCCACCGTTGAGGAGCTGATCGTTAACTTTGGCACTTTCAATATCATGGTTGCCATGTTGTATGTACTTAATCTATATAGGATCGGAATGATCAGAAACTCGCTGTTCTTTGGTGTTGGCGACCTTAAACTGCTCCCGATAAAAACCTATTAATCTAAGAGACACCCGCGAAGGGTGTCTCTTTATATAGTCAATAATTCAAAATATTACGTTGAGATTGTCTTTTATATCATGTATATATTATATATGTTATATATAATCCGATGCCCGTTTATCAACAAATATTGTTTACATCCCAAAGTTCAATATAAGAAACAATGCTATACAGATAAGTGATGTTCCTGCCAACATCATCGCATACGATATCCTCCACTTGCCCTCTCTGTTGAAGGAATAAAAATCCTCCCATCTCTTTTCCTCCGGAGCATATACTACCTTGTACAGGTATAATGGAGCATACAAAGCAACAGGAATCAGTCCAATAAAAGAAGTTGCAAACCCAATCTCCCGTCTCTCAAATACGCATAACGATACAAGCGCCAGAATTGGCGTAATAAGGTGCAGGAAAAGATCCGGTCCTGTAAGAAGAACTTTATAGCCATAAACAGAACCCAGAAATAAAAGCACTGTCAGCATCGTCACTGTTACTGCCGCCGTTCCGATCACCTTCAGATAGTATGCCCAGGTTGCGTTCGGGAAAAAGCACATCAAAAGCGCAGATACAGCGCAAAGTACATTACTCTGGTTAGTAAAATACCTGAATGCCTTTCTTGCTCTGGAAGGGCTCCACCTTCCATCTTCTCTGAAATACTGGGATACCAGAACTGCAGTGACAATAAAAATTATTAAGTTTATCCAGAAAGAAATGGTATAACTTGTACTGTTCATGCAACCTCTCAAATTGATATCCTATTCCGGTGCATTTGATAGAAGTGCCAGAAACAACAGGTAACAGTTGCGATACTTGCTCCGATCTCGTCTAAATGATATTAAAAATATGCCCCACCAAAATGCAGCAGCAATAACTGTAATTGCAATTCCCATACCAATAATATACTTCCCTTTTCTTCTCAGCCTATCATCATTCGTACTTTGAACCTATTATCCTCTGCAATATATCTGATCTCACTGTTTGTCTTTTGCACAAAATCAAGAACACTTCGGGTTCCTATTCCATGTCCGACTTCTGATGTTACAGGGTACCCCTCCTCGTTAAGCTCTGTTTTTCCATCACAGGAATTGACAATCTCGAACAGCAATTGCGCCTTAAATTTGGCTGTGATCTCAATAAATCGTTCTGTTTCAGGAAGCTTTTCGCAGGCGTGAATGGCATTCTCCAAAAGATTACTGATCGCAATGGCAAGCTGCATTTCATCTACTCCGGGGTTATAAGGAATATTTGCCGATACTTTTACTCTTATGTTATTCTTCTCTGCTATTGTTACATAATGCATGATTGCTGCATTAACTGTTGCATTTTCGCAGTATCTCTGTCCTGAATGTGGTTCCTGGGATAATCGTTCTTCCAAGTATTTCCTTGCTTCATCCACTCTGTCATCCTGGAGCAGTGAAAGAATAAGCGCCTCAAAATGCCTTCTGTCATGCCGCATTGTCCTGTCCTGACTTAGAATCTCTTCAGTAGCACGCAGACGATCTCTCATACTGTCGGCTGCCATTTCCAGCATGGCAGCGTCAGCTTTCAGCTTATACTCCTTTTGCTTAAGTACTGTTGTGTCAACCAGGGCATATAGCTTTCCGATAATTTCACCGTCTGCAAAAAGCTCTTTTTCCTCCGGTGAAAAATATCTGTCCCCTATTTCCAGTGTATCTCCCTTTACAATAGCCTCCTTTAGTCTGCTAACAACACTATCCGCATCTTTTGTAATTTCAGGATATAGCTCTTTTACATGCTCATTGTAATACAAAAGCCTCTCATCAGGATCCACGGCAATAACGCCTTCAGAGAGCCTGTCAATAATATACTCTCTGGCCACATCGATAATACCCAGCAGATTATATCTGAATATAGCTATGAACATGGAGATTGTAACTGCAACATTTCCGAAAACTGAGATATCAAAGAAATATGTAATAAAGAATACATGCATGATCTGACAGATAAATAGAACTGCCTCTATCATGAAACCTGCAATAATTATCAGCGCACGTTTTTTTGCTATCTTTCCCTTATAATTTCTAAGGCTCTTAAACAGCCAGTAAAAATTTATGATTATGACAACTGCCTGAAGCTGCATATACACCGAATGCACAATGCCGTTCCTATGCAACAGAACCGGGAATAATCCGTCCTTGTCAAACCACATCTTCGAATAGTAGAGAGTGTGATCCTCTAGCGTAAACACCACTACATAAGTAAATACATCAAAAAGCATAAATGCCCATACAAGAAGCTTCGGAACTTTAATATGACAAAACTCCACCGTAAACATGAAAAGAGAAAATATTATCCATACTCTCCCTGCATATGAAAACTTCAGCGCAGCAATATATTCATCTTCCGTTTTCGACAAAAGCTGCAGAAGATAACCTATATTATTTACAAGCATCACAAAGCAGTTAAGAAAAAGATAAGCATGAAGTTTATTCTTGAGGTTTCTGAAAATAATGAATCCCTCAAAAAACATAGCAAATATGCTTATAATAATTGCTGCTAAAAGAATGTCATGCATTACTCACTTCTCCCGACATTTTGGTCCAAAATCCATTCCACGTGCGTATTGACAAGACACAGTTCATAATTCAAGGCGCATATAGAGTACTTCCTGATAACCGCTTATCTTCGAATTAAATCCTCTTGGATTTCTACCAAACTCAACAAAGCCCGCTTTTTTATACAGCGCGAGCGCAATGTTATTTTCGGAAACCGCATTGAGCTCAAGTTGAGTATAACCTGCTTCTCTTGCACATTTTATACATGCTTTAGTAAGCGCACCACCTATGCCAAGTCCCCAAAACTCCTTCAAAACACTGATCCCAAACTCTGCACGATGTCTTACCTTTACTTTTTTCCCTATAGATCCAATCCCTGCAGTTCCTACAATCCTGCCCTCCACAAGGGCCAGGATCTCTATCTCGTTGGTGCTGTTAGTTTTTTCCTCAAGAAATGCAGCCTCTTCCTCTTCATTAAATGAGTTTTCTTCTGGATATGATAGCAAAAAATCTGTTTCTCCATGCGTCTTTGTAAAAACATCATATACTGCGCTTCCGTCTTGGGCAGTACCATTCCTGAGTATAGCCTCTTTCCCGTTCTTTAATGTTATAGTCTCGTAGTATTTCAAAATCATACCCTCCGTGTTGTATTCATTTTATAACAGAATTCCTATGATTTCTGCTATTACATCTATAATTATCATACTCATAAGAAAATAGAGACCGCTCGATACACAGAAAACGGTCTGTTATACACTGTTTTTACTAGTTTGATTCTATTAACACGACGGCATTAAAAAATTTTTAAAAAAATTTTGCCACGCTTTAAAGTCGCTTCGTATATATAGGAGGAAATCAAAAAAACAAAAATACACAAATTAAAAGGGAGATATAAAACAATGAGAATTTTAGGAAACATACTTTGGATAGTACTTGGTGGATTTATCAGCTGGCTTGGATGGATCATCGCAGGATGCTTCTGGTGCATAACCATTATCGGTATCCCCATGGGTCTTCAGTGCTTTAAGCTTGCTTCCATATCACTGAACCCCTTTGGAAAAGAAGTTGAGAGCGAGAGTACCTGCGGTTCATTCCTTATGAATCTCGTATGGCTCTTTGTAAGCGGAATCGAGCTTGCTACACTGAACTTCGTACTGGGATGCATTCTTTGCATCACTATCGTTGGCATTCCTTTTGGAAAGCAGTTCTTCAAGATTGCAAAGGTTTCACTTATGCCTTTTGGAACAACAGTACGGAGAGTTCATTTTGCATAAGCACAGATCCGCGTATCTTATATCCAATTATATCTAAATATTAATATGAACAGGCTGATGAGGTATCTCGTTCAGCCTGTTTTTTCGTTTCATTAATATGTATCTGCCACCTGCTTAATGGCCTTTAATGCCTTCATCATCGGGTGATCATCATTAAGATTTTTTCCTTTGCCGGCAGCTTCCTTATCTACTAATTTCTGTTTTTCGGAAACCATATCCTGTATAAGAGATTTCAGAGCCTTATCCGGGGATTCGGTATTGCCAACTCCGGTGTACAAAATCTGCGGGACAAATCCCAATGTGGACGTTGTGTAATATCTGCCGCAGAACTGATTGGCATTATCTATGACTACAGGTTCAAAAACAGGTGTATTTATTGCATTCGTAAGGAAAACAAGCACTATGTTGTTCTCAAAGTCTATCATGGTCAGCGTCCCGGTCCAGCCCTGATGCCCAACAGTGCTTTCCGGTGCCTGGGTTCCAAAGTACCATACCCTCTTGTCGTCGCCCTCTCTCCACCATCCAATGCCGTAATTTGGAGTGGAACCGGCCTGAGGTGCAATAAAGAGATCTCTTGTATTCCTGGTGAAAAAGGAGTTATTGCCATATCCTCCCGTAAGCATCACACTGGCCAGCTTTGCCAGATCTGTAGCGCTTGCAAAGAGCCCCGCATGGCCTGATACGCCTTCCATTTCGTAGTAGCACGCTTCATCATGAACTTCGCCCTGCAGAGTGTAGGTCCTGACACCGGGAAAATCCACAAGGCCATCACGGGTGTTTCCGTTTAGCTCGGTAGCTGCACAGTCATTTTTATCAAACCCATTATCAGTCGGACAATATGATATGCGGGTGAGCCCCATTGGATCCCAGAATGTCTTTTTCAGAAATGTATTAAGATCCTCTCCTGTGACCTCCTCTATAATCAGTCCAAGGAGCATATAATCGATATCTGAATACATGTTTCTGGTCCCTGGCTTATAGATGAGAGGCGTCCTGAAAATGCCCTCTTTAAGCGTCTTTTGCTTATTTGCATCTTTCACATATAAAATGTTATCCACTCCCAGATTCAGCTTCTGACTCGCAGCATTAAATTTATCGTTATGATAATGTCCGCTGTCCGGGAACCCGGCCTGATGCATCAGCAGGTCTTTTACCGTTATCCGTGATTTCCATTCTCTGATAGTATCAATACCGGGATAACCTCCCTCATACTTATCAAATATGATCTCAACTGTGTCATCTGCAAACTCACTACCATAAAAATCCGTAACCTTGGAATCAAGTGATATATCGCCTTTATCTACAAGATACTGTATGGCATAAGCTGTAGCATACATCTTGGTATTGGACGCAAGGTCATACATGGTGTCATTTGTAACAGGAATACCGTCTTCAATCCTGCTTCCATCCTGATTGTAAGAATTCAGATGCCCCCATGAATTCTGATATACAAGCCTTCCATCTTTTACTATTGCAAGCTGCGCACTTGAAAAACCATTCTCTACATCTGAACTTACTATGGCATCAATCAGCTTCAAAGGTTCTTCGTCAATGCCAACCATAGCAGGATCCCCATCGATAACGGTGGGATAAGGGATTTTTACAGTTATTGCATTTTCCGGATCTGAAGATACTATATTTGAAACCTGGATAGTATTTGTGCCATTTAGAGCGATGTCAGATATGTCCAGCTCATACTTTCCGGGGGTAACTGCACCTGTATCAATAGCATGGTTATTTACAAAAAGGTCAAAGCTCTCGACTGCCTCTCCCACTTCAAGATATAGCGCTCCCTGACCGGAATAACCGATAAAGCTATACATACTGTTCATGGCAAGAGTATTGTCTACATAACCTGCCTGATCAGGAAAAGTTCTCTCCGCCTGCCACTCGCCTTCCGGAACGTTTTCAATAACGGCCGGTATGCATGATACAGGCTCCACTTCCTGCTCCTTGTCCTCTTGCGCCACCTGTTCTGTATCCATAATCTGCTCTGCAGGCTCCGAATCAGTGAGCTGCTCAATAACAGGAGCCTTTATACTTTCAGCGCTTTCCTGTTCTGAGCTTACAGATATCCTTCTGATCGTCACAATGCAAGCTCCAACAAGAATAATCAGTGATAACAAAACAATCCACCAGTATCTTGAAAACCAAGACGGCGTTTTTCTTCTATGAGACATAGTTTTTCCACCTTTATTTAATAATGTCAGCTTATCTGGGGATCATCCTGTGCGCATTTGCGAAGTTCAGAAGCTGCAAGCGGCAGTGTAAGCATAAGTGACAGGACATCTGCACAGGCCTGCGTGATCTCAACACCAAACAAGCCAAACAGCCTTGGCAAAATCAGGATAAGTGGGATAAAGAAAATACCATTTCTGGCAGAAGATGTGATGGATGCCTTTAGTCCTTTTCCAATAGACTGCAGCATCATATTTGATATTACAACGCAGCCGTTGAGAGGAAGGACAGCAGCCTGACATCTAAGGGCTGTCTTTCCCACTTCAATTACTGCTTCATCATCTCTGAAAATTCCGATTATCTGAGGGGCAAATACAAAGCAGACAACAGCAACCGCAAAAAGGAATACAGTTGCATACTTTACACAGAAAAAATATCCCTCGCGGACCCTGCGCTTTAATCCGGCGCCGTAATTAAATGAGCAAACCGGCTGATAACCCTGACCAAAGCCTATCAGGGCAGACATCATCATCATCATTACTCTTGTGGTAATGGACATTCCTGCAATTGCAGCATCTCCGCCAAGACTGCCTGCAGCCTTGTTCAGAAGAAGCGTAGCTATGGCTGCCATTCCCTGCCTGAAAAGCGAAGGCGCACCTCCGTTAATGATCTCTTTTAGGTAATGACCGTTAATATGTACATTTGCGAATCGCAGCTTGATATTCTCACCCTTTTTACTCCCCAGATAGAGAACAAAAAAGCTTGTGATCTGACCTGCAACTGTTGCGATAGCCGCACCCTGTACCCCCATATGAAAGCCAAAGATAAGGAGCGGATCAAGCCCCATGTTCATTACAGCTCCGCACATAAGACCTACCATGGCATAAACTGCGCTGCCCTGGAATCTGAGCTGATTGTTAATAACAAACTGCCCTATCATAAAAGGAGCCCCAAGAAGGATGATCCTCATGTATTTCTCAGTATCCTCCAGGGTTGTAGCGGTAGAACCAATCATATATGAGAGCTCTTCGATAAACATATTACCAACGATGGCAATTATGATTCCGATCAGGATAGCCAGTGCAAACCCCGTAGAAGCCATCTCATCCGCTTCTTTGTGATTGCCGGCTCCAAGCATTCTGGAGAGATAATTACCTGACCCGTGGCCACAAAAGAATCCGATCGCCTGAATCAGCGCCATTACAGTAAATACAATTCCTACTGCAGCTGTGGCAGAAGTAGATATCTTTCCGACAAAAAAGGTATCTGCGGTATTATAAATTGCTGTGACCAACATGCTAATTATTGTTGGCACCGATAACGAAAGGATCAGCTTCGGTATCGGTGTCTTAGTCATCATTTCTCTTCTGTTCTGTCTTTTCTTCATAAATAATTCTTTCTGCTGCTCTTACTCTTTTTTGTTCTTTTCCTGCTCGAGCATTGATTCAAATTCCTCAAGCGGAACGGGCTTCGAGAAATAGTATCCCTGGAACAGTATACATCCCAGATTATGCAATATATCGAAATGCTCTAAAGTCTCTACTCCCTCAGTAAGCGAAACTATCCCCAGATCCTCCGATAGTCTTATTACGTTCTTTACTATTATATTAGCCCTCTGTTCATCGCTGGTTTTGCCGAGGAATTTCATATCGATCTTTAATACATCAACAGGCATGTCCTTAAGCATATTAAGTGAGGAGTAGCCACTTCCAAAGTCGTCCATCTCCACGATGAAGCCCTGCTTTCTGAACTCCTCCAGCACCTTCATCTTATCATCAGTATCTCTCATCATGCTGGTCTCTGTAACCTCGATACGCAGACTTCTGGGATCTATATCATATTCAATAACATAACTCATGATCTCTGCAAGGACATCTGTCATGTAAAAATCTTTAGGAGAAACATTTACTGAGATAAAAAGCTCAGGGTACCGTTCCTCCCAATCTGCAAGGATTTTACATGCTGATCTCCAAATATGCTTATCCAGATCTGCAATCATGCCGTTTTCTTCAAATAAAGGTATAAAATCTCCCGGGGACATAAAACCATGTACCGGATGGATCCATCTTGCAAGCGCCTCAGCACCGACAATTTTCCCATTTCTGTCGGCTATAGGCTGTAAGTATGGAACTATCTGACTCTGTTCTATGGCAATATCAAGCTGCGCTGAAATCTCCTGATTCCAAAGCATCTTGTCCCTTATCTTTTTGTCGAAAAAGGCAACATGCCTCCTGTAATCATCCCTAATGGATTCCATAGCCATGATCGCCCTGTCAAACAGAACAGATACATCAAGATCATCATCTTCTATATCACAGAATCCCACATTTATCACAAGATGCTGCTCTGTATCACCCACTGTAACCTTAAATCCTGTAAGATCATCTTCTACTATATCCTGCACGAAACTATCCTTGGGAAGACATGAACCGAAAGTATCGCCGGTTATACGTCCATATATGCATCTCTCATCAGAGTACTTCCTCATCCAGTCTGCGACTTGCTTTAATGCCATATCCCCGAAATCTCTTCCGAAAACATCATTGAACACTTTGAAGTCGCGAATAGTTATTGATGCAATATAGTAATCATTAAGAGCATGCTGCTTTAACTGGTCTGATATCTTTTTATAGGTGTACTCTTTGTTATATACTCCCGTCAACGAATCATGATTGGCTGCAAACATTTCTATCTCAAGGCGCTGTTTCTCCAAAGTGATATCTCTCACACGGATATATGATCCAAGATCTTTGCCATTACTGTCACGAAATCTTCCCTTGGCAATCAGATAGCACAGTTCTACTGCGCCAGTTCCTCTGGTTATTTCTGTTTCTTCGCCCTCCGGCAGAGTGTTAATTTCAGAAAAAAGAGTTATAAGAGCTTTTGAAGTGCTTTCAAAGTCTTCTCCCTGGGTTGCGGTGAGTGCTTTTGCCGGTTCATTCGCCCAGATACATCTGCCCTCAGGCCCATATAAAACTACTGCCTCTTTCGTATCAGAAACAATGTCAGCAAGCATACTGTCCAAAAGACGAAGTGGCCTGTGATAGATTGAGAAGTAAAAGATCATAAGTCCAACTACTGCAAAACCTACCATGGACCTGTCAATCGGGGTCCTCGATAAAATATAAAATGTCTGCCATAATGTACCAAATACCAGACAAACAAGTATGACAAAATAGCGTTCCCTGTAAAGCTTTGGTGCTTTTATGCACTTGATCATGAACACGAACATTACCAATGCAATGACACCATAGCAGATAATACGATGGAAAATCTGTCCCCATAACGGGTTATTGATGAAATACGGCTTTCCATACGCCTCAATTTCCTGAATAGTAAAAGCATGCCCAAGCAGAGGATTCAAAAGCATCTGGGCCACATCAACTGCTAGCAGATAATTGATCCATAAAGGAATACTGTCCTTTTTCTGACTACTAACGTTTTTTATCCGGCAATACTCATTGGTAAACCTCATCAGTGTGAACATTATTAAGTCCATTCCAATGTAGTAGATATAACATCCGATAAGCGCGACATTTCTGGTGGTTGTACCAATTATTATCATGTTTCCAAGAACCGGGGGAATAAGAGAAAGACAAAACAGGCAGACAGACTTTCCGATAGTTTTTTTTGAGCGCCATGAAGCAAGGCCGCAAAGCAGCAATGCGACTATCAGTAATGCAAATATTATTATAAAAGCTATTCTGATCATTATGCCCCGCCTCCAAGGAGTCACAAAATATCAGCACTTTGATTTATTGTATACTTTATCGGAAAATCAGACCGTCCCATTCGTTGGATCCGGTCTGATTGCTTTCTGTTATCAGAACTGTATCTTCATAACCACCTTGATCGGTGATTTCACTAGGTTTTCAAAGGTTTTACCATCGCTTTGTTTACCAACTATATTTCCATAATGTGTAGGTATTGCATACTCCGGTCTTATCGTGTTGACCAGATCGGCAGCTCTTTTTGCATCCATTGTGTATGTGCCGCCCACCGGTACCATAGCTATATCGCATTTAACCTTTTTTGCCTCTTTTGTAGCCCCGGTGTCACCGGCGATATAAATACGTTTGCCATCGAGTCTTAAGATATAACCGACCCACTCTGCACGTCTTGGGTGAAAGGGCTTGACCGTGTTATATGCCGGAATTGTCTCAATCTCCAAACCACTGATCTCTCGATATACACCCGGCTTGACTGCGACAATCTCTTTTACATCCCTTGCAAGCTCTCCTGCATCATCCACCATGCTCTCAGGCGTAACAAGGATTGTTGTGTCTTTGACCACTTTTCTTATATCCTTCGGCGAAAAGTGGTCATAATGCTGATGTGTGATCAAGACATAGTCGGCATCATGCAGCTCCTCTTTTATTTCGAATGGATCCACATATATTGTGGCAAAGCTGCTCCTTATCCTTATGCTGCTGTGTGTTAACACCTCGATTTGGTTTATCATACAGTTCTCCGTTGCACTAAATTCTTTGTAACACTTTACTTAAACATTATAGCTGTTTTCCCTAAAAATATTATACTCATATTTTGATCTCTTGACTATCAAAGCTATTCCTTAACAGCCCATCGCATCTTTGTAGATTTACTTCGGGGATTCAGACGGCATTCCTCTGCAGAAGGCCTTATGATATCGTCTGATATCTTACTGTAAATACCAGCCCTGTGCAGTTCTTTGAAGGATTTCTTAACCAGCCTGTCCTCTCCTGAATGAAATGTAAGAACAGCTACTCTACCGCTGGGATTTAGTATCCCCGGAAGTTTCTCCAAAAAGGTATATAAAACCTCGAATTCACTGTTTACATCGATCCTAAGCGCCTGAAATACCCTGGCACAGGACTTTTTAATTGCCTGTTCCCTCTCTTCTTTCGGGACCTTCCATAATGCCTTGGAAATTGCATCTCTAAGGGCAGTTGTCGTGTCCATGGGATTTCCGTTTTTCATAAGCGAAAAGACCTTATCAGCGATCTCTTGTGCATATGGCTCATCGGAGTTTTCAATCATCATTCCAACAAACTCTTCCTTCGTAATTCCGTGAAGGCGTTCTGCAGCAGATTCACCGTGGGATGGATCGAGCCTCAAATCAAGCGGTCCGTCAATTTTATAAGAAAATCCTCTGCTTGGATCGTCGATCTGCATCGAGGATACCCCCAGATCAGCCAGGACAAAATCAAATTTGCCCGCCTCCTTAGCCACCTCATCTATATTGGCAAAATTGATGAGCCTGAATTTGAATATTTCTTCCGAAAACCCTGCGTTTCTTAGTCTATTAACCGTCTTATCCGACTCAATGGGATCAACGTCAAGACCATAGATGCAGCCCTCTCCCCGAAGCTTTTCCAGCATTTTTCTTGTATGTCCACCATATCCCAGTGTACAGTCAAGTCCCTGCTGACCTGGCTGTATATCCAAGAAATCAAGAATTTCTTTTACCATGATGGAAATATGCATACCGGCAGGAGTCGAGCCCTTGGAGATGACATGTTCAATCTCATCGGCATATTTTTCCGGATTTAGTTCCTTATACTTTTCTTCAAACTTCTTTGGATACCTGCCGGAATAATGTACTCTTCTAACGTGTTTACCATCTGCCATAGTTGCCTCTTCGTATCATTCCGTATAGTTTAAGACTATATCTCTTTTGCATTTAGATCTCTGTCTTCCTGCCTATACATCTAAAACTATGGTAACAGGACCATCATTTACGGACTCTACCGTCATATCAGCGCCAAATTCACCAGTCTGAACTTCAAATCCCCTGCCTCTGCACTCAGAAACCACAAGCTCATAAAGCGGCTCGGATTTCTCAGGCCTTGCAGCTTCTGTAAATCCCGGTCTTCTGGAGCTGCAGTCAGCATACAGCGTAAACTGGCTTACAATAAGCAGCTCTGCGCCAGCGTCCTTTGGGTTAATATTCATTTTCCCGTTCTCGTCCTCAAATATCCTGAGCCCGCATATCTTATCAGCTATTTTTCTTGCTTTTTCTTCAGTGTCGTCTACATGTACACCTAATAAGACCAGAAAGCCTTTTCCGATTCTGGCCATTTCTTTCCCCTCGATAACAACTGAGGCTGAAAGAACTCTTGTTAATACTGCTCTCATAACACTTCCCTTTCAGGTCAGATATTCTCTAATCGTTCATGGTCTAATCTATTCAGCAGAAGTCCTGAAAGTAATCGTCCCATCTTCAGACATATTGTCAATGACTGCAAGAGACATTACATCATATCCCATCTGGCGCAGATCATCTCCACCTTTCTGGAAGCCTTTTTCTATGCATATACCAATTCCGGCAATCTCTGCTCCTGCCTGATCACAGATTTCGATCAAGCCTTTCATGGCATTTCCGATTGCAATGAAATCGTCGACCAAGAGCACTTTATCAGTGTTGTTAAGAAAATTTCTTGATACAGTTACATCGTAGTCTATTCCATAAGTGTATGAACTTATCCTTGTAACATAAATGTCATTACCGATATTGAGGCTCTTGTTCTTTTTTGCAAAAATAACCGGTACTTCAAAGCATCTTGCCACAGAGCAGGCAATGGCAATTCCTGATGATTCAATGGTAAGCACCTTGGTTATCTTTAAGTCCTTAAACTTCTTGTATATTTCTGTCCCCATCCTATCCATAAGGGATACATCAATCTGATGGTTTAAGAAGCTATCAACTTTTAGCACGTTACCCGGGTAAACTCGGCCTTCTTCAGCAATAATCTCTTCTAACAGTCTCATAGTCCCTCCTTCAATGATCATAAAATACATTATTATTATAACAGAAATAACGTTATTACGATTAATGATAAAAATTCTATAAACATAGAAAGTTTTTTCCATCCTTTGCCGATATATCTTCTGTAAATGAATTTTAGGAGGATCTATAAATGGATTTTGGATTCTTAGCAACAGCGAACAGTATTACAGGGAAGTATTTTGAACAAACTGCCGCTGGAAGGTCTTCAGTAACAGCAATAAATGAAGACGCAAAAAAGCAGTTCGAGAAAGAAATTGAAAACGCACAGAAGTCAATGGAAGCTACAAAGGCTCTTGATGAGAACATGCTCCAAAACCACAAAGCATCTCACAATGATCCGATCAAAGAGCATGCTGCACGCCTTGGTTTTTCCATAGACAACAGGGTCATTGATATGCTCAATGTCCAGCTGTCGGATGACATGCATAGCCGCATCAGATTTGCAATGAACAATGCAATGGAAGATCTGGCGGATGCCATGTAATATCAATAACAAGAGTTATGGTATGAACAAATCCGGCATACAGACTTTTAAAGGTCTGTATGCCGGTCTTTTTCGTTATAGCGATGTATTATGCCGTTTCTCGATCATGAAAGCACCTGATCACAGGAGCTTCTCAAATTCCCTTTCAGGCATTGGTTTATAAAAATAATACCCCTGGATATAATCACAATCTGCTTCCCGCAAAAACTTAAGCTGAGCGTCCGTTTCAACTCCTTCTGCGGTTACTTTTGCTCCAATTGAGTGTGCAAGATTGATTGTAGATGTGATTATTGATTCCACCTTACTGTTTATTCCAATCTTCCTGATAAATCCAATATCCAACTTGATAATATTGAAATCGAAGGTCTCCAGCATTGAAAGAGAACTCATTCCACTTCCATAGTCATCAAGCAGAATCTGAATCCCCTGCTGTTGCATCCTGCTTAGATACTCAAGCGCCTTGGATTCCAGATCGGCGTACGCAGACTCAGTAACTTCGAATCTTATCATGGCCGGTTCGAGCTTCAGCTCTTTTATCCGCTCAAAGATGCTCTCAATAAATACAAAATCATAAAAGTCCACTCTGGAAAGATTCATAGCGCAGGGAACAGCTCTTTTCCCATTTTCTATACGTTTTTCAATAAGCCTCATTCCTCTTTCTACGATAAAGCTGTCCAAAGAAGATATCTTGCCCTCAGACTCAATAACCGGAATAAAATCTGCCGGTGAAACCATGCCCAGATCCTTGTGCCTCCACCTTATCAGCATCTCAGCGCTGACTATCTCTCCGGTCTTGGCGTTGACTATGGGCTGATAATATGGTTCAAACTCATTGTCTGTAAGGGCTCTTTCGAAATCAGATAAAAGAAATCTCTGTTTTACATAAGTTTCTTTCATTGCGACATCGTAATAAGCATATAGGCGATTTCTTTTCCCGTTTCCGATATTCTTTTCTGCAAGCTTGGCTCCTGCAAGGAGATGCGTTGCCTCAACCTGAGAGTTTTTGATGGAATATATACCACATCTGATCTCGTAATTGTACTCCTTGGATTCAATCTTAAAGACCTGACTGCACATTGCCTTAAGATTCTTTTCAGTCAGATTATCATCTGAAGTGATAAGCACAAAATGATCGCTCTCAAGTCTTCCAAGGATGACCGGTTTCAAGTGCTTTCTGAGCACGTCCCTTGTCTGGAAGATAACAAGATCCCCATTCTTATCTCCAAAAAGCTCATTTACGGCCTTAAAGCCCTTAACATTTGTATACACCAGCGAGTAATGGTCATCATCATTGAGCTCAGATATAAACAGATTTGCCCTCTCCATAAATCCGGTTCTTGCATACTCATCTGTCAGCCAGTCGTGATCAAGAAAAGTCGTAATATCCAGATAAACAATCATTATCCAGTCCGGATATCCGGGAATCTCGCTGGCCCTGATGTTCTTGGCTCTTCTTCCGCCATCGGTATCAATATGAATTGTCTTAACATAGCTGCCCCTGTCATTCATTTCATCAATGATAACCGGAAGTCTCACCTGATCAAGATAGCATTCGCGTTCCTCTTCAACTACCTTTTGCGAAAGCTTAAAGCATATATCCCTGTATCTTAATTTACTGTTCTCAAAAACCTCCGCCAGCTGGTCGCACAGATAGTACACCTCACACCTCTCATCCGGTTTATAAACCGTTAAAACCATGTCATATCCATCAGAAAGGATTGTCCTTATTACCGGCTGTTCAACATAACCCATGTATGGAACTATCGTCCCCTGCTTCAGCGGACGGATGATTCCATCTTCAATTATCTCCCCCTTACCCCAAAAAGAGGTCTTGCCATTCTTTACTTTAAAATAACTGCCATCTGACACCAGGTAAAACCTGCATCCGAAACTGTCCGGGACTACAATGTCCTCGAGAAAGTTTAAGCCGTCAATGGTCTTCTCCCTCATAGCTTCTCTATGAGGTATCATCTGAATATTGGTAAGGTCAAGGCCATCTGAAAACCGTACAAAATTAGGATCCTTTGCCTCTCCATCCAGCTCAGGCATTAGATACACGTAGAAGGCCGAATTCACAGAACCAGAACTCAGACCGATAACTATTCCTTCATAATCCAAAAGGGCTTCCTTAAGGCCTATACGCTTCATAAACGCAAGTTGTGTAGGTGCATGACCGCCTGCAAGATATATTACATTTGACCAGGCAATTGATTCAGACACATATTGGGAATCCTTCTCCTCCAGCACCCTCACTTCACCAGCAGAAATACCCGAGAGCTCCAGGCTGTCCACCAGTCTTTTCCTCTGATGTTCATTTTCTTCTCTATCTGCAGGATCACATGGAATATAAAGGATCCTGGCAAATTCGGGCCATTCCTTTTTTAGGTCCTCAAAAAAGCCATATTCATCCTCGGGCTTAATTTTTTCATACGTCCCAAGTTCCTGATATGGTATGAAACTGCTGGTAAGATATAGAATCATTTTTGTACTCCTTGCGTACAATATTAAAATCTCTTTTAATCTTACTATATCATAAAATGGATAATTTAGCGCTATAGACAGGCATTTCCATCATCGTTATTATATTCCTATGACCATTTTATACCAAAACAAAGGAGGCCTCAATGCGCTATTACCCTGATCTGGACACCGTCAAGGCTTTTGCTGACAGCGGTAAATACGATATTGTCCCTGTAAGCTGTGAAATCCTGTCAGACTTTACCACTCCCATTGAAGTCATGAGGAAGCTAAAAAAGATATCCACGCACTGTTATCTGCTGGAATCAGCCCAGGCTGACGTGAATTGGGGCCGTTATACGTTTCTTGGCTTTGATCCTCTCTTGGAGATAACCTGTATTGGCGGGCACATGAAGATCGGAAACCGCTCGTTTGAAACTGATGATCCGTCCTCATGCATCAGGGAGATTATGTCAGGTTATCGCAGCCCCAAGATCCAGGGGCTTCCTTCTTTTGCCGGCGGCCTTGTTGGCTACTTCTCTTTTGATTATTTAGGATACAGCGAGCCCACAGCTATGAGAGATGTAAACGACACGGAGAATTTCAAGGACGTTGACCTTATGCTCTTTGACAAGGTCATTGCCTTCGACAATGTGCGCCAGAAGATCATCCTTATTGCAAATGTCCGGCTCTCTGATCCCGAAAACGGATATGACAGAGCCATCGCAGATCTGACACACATAATAGATATCCTGAAAAACGGTGAAAAAAGCACCGAACATCCCGGCAAGCTTCTTGGAGAAATAAAGCCACTGTTTGACCGGGAATCTTATACTGACATGGTTGTCAGGGCAAAAAAACACATAATTGAGGGTGATATTTTCCAGATAGTCCTGTCAAATTATCTCTCAGGCGAATTTGAGGGCAGTCTTTTTGACACATACAGACAGCTCCGGACCATAAATCCTTCTCCATATATGTTCTATTTCTCAGGTACAGATGTGGAGATAGCCGGTGCATCCCCAGAAACCCTTGTAAAACTAGAGGATGGTATTCTGCATACCTTCCCTCTTGCCGGCACCAGAAAACGCGGCAGAACCGTTAGTGAGGATGAGGCCCTGGAAAAAGAGCTTCTGGCAGATGAAAAAGAACTGGCAGAACATAACATGCTGGTGGATCTGGGTAGAAATGACCTTGGTAAAATCAGTGAATTTGGCACTGTACAGGTAGAAAAACTCCACTCCATTGAGCGATATTCCCATGTCATGCACATAGGATCCACTGTAAGGGGCAAAATCAGACAGGATAAAGACGCTCTTGATGCCATTGAGGCAGTACTTCCTGCCGGAACTCTCTCAGGTGCTCCAAAGATCCGTGCCTGCCAGCTTATCGGCGAGCTTGAAAACAATAAGCGCGGCGTCTATGGAGGAGCCATAGGTTATATTGATTTTTCCGGCAATATGGATACCTGTATCGCCATAAGGATCCTGTACAAGAAGAACGGGAAAGTGTTTGTCAGAAGCGGAGCCGGAATAGTTGCAGACTCCGATCCGGCAAAAGAATTTGAAGAATGCATCAACAAAGCCAAGGCTTCATTACAGGCCCTCAAAGACGCATCGGAGGAGACGGAATGATACTACTTATCGATAACTACGACAGTTTTTCATATAACCTTTATCAGCTTATCGGTGAGCTGAATCCTGATATAAAGGTCATCCGCAACAATGAAATGACTGTAGAAGGAATACGCTTGCTTGCTCCGGATAAAATAATAATATCCCCAGGTCCCGGAAGACCTGAGGATGCCGGTGTAATCATTGATGTTGTTAAAGAACTTGGTGCCACAATCCCCATTTTGGGTGTATGCCTTGGACATCAGGCCATCTGCGCCTCCTATGGTGGTGTTATAACCTATGCAAAAGAGCTTATGCATGGCAAACAATCACAGGTTCACTTTGACCTGTCATCACCTCTTTTCAAAGACTGTGATGAATACGGCCCCGTGGCGAGGTATCACTCCCTCGCTTTAGATGCGGCAACACTTCCATCATGCCTGGCTGTCACTGCAGAAACCACAGATGGAGAGATCATGGCTGTCAGCCACAAAGAATATCGGGTTTATGGCCTGCAGTTCCATCCCGAGTCAATAATGACTCCCCAGGGGAAACTGATGCTAAAGAACTTCCTTGATATATAACATATATCTCTTATAAAACATATGTAATATATATCAAGTTTTCTTTTCCTCCTGATTCTTAGGTTCCAGGGCCTCTTTCTCGTTCTTTATCTCCCAGTGAATAAGGAAGGTAAGCGCTGCCCTTAAGGCTATTATGGCCCCGAGTATGCCAAGTTCTGCCCATTCCCTTACCACAACGGTCCTGAGCACCTCTCCTCCCAGCTTAAACTCCAGCGCCAGGGCAATGCCCTGCGCCAACTGAAGTCTTATGGAATCATCCTTCTTAAGCCAGAATATAAAGCTTTTGATGGCGGTAAAAACAAGTATACCTATGCCAAACATCTCCAAAAGCAGTGTGGAAAATTCGACAAAATATCGAAGCAGATCTGAAGCTGCCTGGTATGCTCCTTCCATGATAATCCTCCAACAATTCTAGTTTTTCTAAGCAATCAGAATGTAATAGTCTCAGGTTCGTGAGTAAATGAGCTGAGGGTTGCAGTTGCATTCTTGAAATAGAAAACCTCAGTGTTTCCATCATCAGCCTTGTACATCTTTTGAAGTGCCGGATATGCATCGAGCATTGACTGACGTGCCTCAACCCTGTCATCCTCTACAAGCTCTCCTGATATTCTTAGCCACTCACCGTCCTTAAGAGCACAGATCTCTACCTTGGGATTTGCATGTATCTGCTTGGAAACATCTTTAACCTTCCCCGTCTGAATATAAAGCTTATCTTCAAAGATATTGATCGTTCCAAAGGGTCTTACCCTCGGCTGGTCACCATCTGTTGTAGCCAGGTAATATGTACCTGCATCTTTGAGAAAACTCTCTACCCTCTTCATTTGTTATACCTCCTTTTTTATGTAAATCATTATCATATTGCTCCCAGCTGCATCCTGTAATATTTCTCATACAGGCCACCTTTTTTAATGAGCTCTTTGTGTGTCCCTCGCTCTCTTATTCCATCACCATCAAGCACAATGATCTCATCAGCTCCAAGAATAGTCGAAAGCCTGTGTGCTATTGTTATTGTTGTCCTTCCTTCAGAGAGCCTGTCAAGGCTCTCCTGAATATATCTTTCGCTCTCATTGTCAAGAGCACTGGTTGCTTCATCGAGAATTAGTATAGGTGGATTTTTAAGAAATACACGGGCAATTGCAATTCGCTGCTTCTGACCCCCGGAAAGCCTGGCACCACGCTCTCCAACCTCTGTATCGAATCCCTTTGGCAGACTTTCAACAAAATCCAAAAGATCTGCTCTCTTCGTTGCCTTAATTATCTCTTCCATAGTTGCCTCAGGTTTTCCATAGGCAATATTCTCTTTTACCGTGCCATTAAAAAGATATACATCCTGTTGAACAATCCCAATAAAGGATCTGAGTGATTTCTGCGTCACATCCCTTATATCCGTACCATCTATCATTACAGCTCCGCCAGTAACGTCATAAAACCTCGGCAAAAGAGAACAGAGCGTAGTCTTGCCTCCTCCGGAGGGCCCGACGATTGCCACGGATTTTCCAGCCTCAACATGGAGATCTATGTGCTGCAAAACCTTTTCATCCTTTTCATAGGAAAAAGACACATCCTTGTAGTCGATAACTCCTTTTACATTATGAAGTTCCCCGGCACCGGGTTTATCAACGATTTCCGGCATGGTATCCATGACTTCCTGGAATCGTTCAAATCCCGCAAGGCCTTTTTGCAACTGTTCTGTAAACTCAACCAGAACATTAACCGGATTGATAAAAATACTAATATAAAGAGCGTATATGGCCAGGTCCTCGCCACTTATCTCTCCTCTGGCTATGAAATATCCACCTGCCACTAGTACGGTTACATACATCAGACCTTCAAAAAAACCATTGCCGGAAAAAAACGTTGCCATTTGTATGTAATTGGCCTTTTTGGAAGCCAGAAATGACAGATTTGACCTGTCGAATTTTTCCCGCTCTATATCCTCGCCCGTAAAAGACTTAACAACCCTGATTCCCCCAAGAGTATCCTGAAGTGATGAATTTATTCCTGCAATCTTCTTCCTGTTGTCAGAGAACGTCGCCCGCATTTTCCTGTTCTTAGTGATAGAAAAGACAGCCATACACAGTACTACTGCCGCAAGGCACAGAGTCATCGGCACATTTATCCTCATGAGAAGAATAAATGAACCCACAATTTTCACCACTGAAATGAATATATTCTCCGGACCATGATGCGCAAGCTCAGAAATATCGAACAGATCTGAGACGAGCTTACTCATCATTTCACCAGTATCATGGACATCATAGTAAGAAAAAGAAAAGGCTTCATACCTGTCAAACAGTTCTCTTCTCATTCCCGATTCCATTTTTGCACCCATCATATGTCCCTGGTAGGCAACATAATATCTGCATAAGGATCGTACGAAATACATAGCCAGCAATAGAAGTGCGATTACCCAAAGTCTCTTCAGGATAACACCCGGCTCCTCAAGGAAAAGAGTCTGTCTGAGAATCCTAAGAAATTGTGGAAACGCAAGGTCTATCACAGATAAAACAGATGCACACAAAAGATCCAGTAAAAAGACACCTATATATGGTTTGTAATATGGTATAAACTTCCTGATCAGCCGCATTATCCTACTCTTTTCATACTCTCTTAGCCCCTACAAAAAATATTATACATCTTTTTTGCCACAAAAGGTTTTCCTTCGTATAAACAGACATAACAACAATATGGTCAGTGTATTTTTCAGGAGGGTTAAAACATGAAGGTTTTCTTTAACGATATGGTAAGTGTAGTTACATTCGCATTTCAGATGGCACGCGATGTAAACAAATATCTCAAAGAGGAAAGAGCTCGCGAGATGCTTTGTCTGGAGCTGTAAAATCAGGATTTAACAAGCACCCACTTTCTATTCAGATTGTGGGTGCTTTTTTTCTGCTTTTTTGATACAATGATACCCGTATGATTTTTTACGGGAGGAATTTAAATTGAAACAGGAACATCGCGCTTCATTTTCCGGAAAGATTGGATTCGTTCTTTCCGCAGCAGGAGCATCTGTCGGACTGGGGAACATCTGGAGATTCCCATATCTATGTGCCAAATATGGTGGGGGAATCTTTCTTTTAGTATATATAATCCTTGCTCTCACGTTTGGTTACACCATGATAATCGCCGAAACAGCAATCGGGCGTAACACAAAAAAAAGCCCTGTAGGTGCATTTAACGCACTCAGCAACAGCAAATCTATGGGGATAGGCGGTTGGATCAACGCAATAATTCCCATACTTATCGTTCCATATTACTCAGTTATCGGTGGCTGGGTATGCAAATATCTCTTTGAATATCTGAGAACCGACGCTGTAAGTATAGCATCAGACACATTTTTTACTGATTTCATTACCGATGGCGCAGCTTCAGAATTTTGGTTCATCATATTTGCACTCATGGTTCTCATCGTCATCTTTATGGGTGTAAGAAATGGAATTGAACGTGTTTCAAAGCTGATGATGCCTATACTTGTCGTACTGGCAATAATCATAAGTATCTATTCCATTACCCGTCCCGGTGCACTGGGCGGCATTAAATATCTCTTTATTCCAAATTTTGGTGACTTTTCACTGATGACTATAGTGACCGCTATGGGGCAGATGTTCTATTCCCTGTCAATTGCCATGGGAATACTCATCACCTTTGGGTCTTATGTAAAAAAAGATGTCAGCATCGAAGCATCAACCAAACAGGTAGAATTCTTCGATACTGCCATTGCGATTCTAGCCAGTGTTATGATCATCCCCGCTGTATTTGCATTTAGCGGTGGCGATCAGAGTGCCCTGAAAGCAGGTCCTTCACTGATGTTCATAACAATGCCTAAAATATTTGCCAGCATGGGCTTTGGCAAGCCTATCGGCATCCTGTTTTTTGCACTGGTGCTTTTTGCAGCAGTAACCAGCGCAATCGCCCTTACAGAAAGTGCCGTATCAACCTTTACGGATGAATTTAAGTGGAACAGAAAAACCGGCACCGTCATAATGGGTGCAATCATGATAGTCCTTGGCTCACTGTCATCTCTGGGAAATGGTCCGCTTTCCGGCGTGACAATTTTGGGCATGCAATTTCTGGATTTCTTTGATTTCATTACAAACTCGGTAATGATGCCGATTGCTGCATTCGCAACCTGTCTTCTTATCACCAGATTTATGGGAATCGAAGCCCTGGAAGCAGAAGTTGAACAGGATGGTCATACATTCAGACGCAAGGGAATCTTTTCATTTATGATCAAATACCTCTGCCCTATATTCGTTATTGTCATTTTGGTCAGCGCTATTGCCAATGTTCTGGGAATAATCAAGATGTGACCTTCGTTCCCTTTTAGGTCACCTTTAGACCCTTTTCCAGTAACCTCATATATTCATCATAGCTGATTCTCACACCGCCCATGCTCTCAAGATGGTCGGTGTGGAACTGGCAGTCAATCATCAGATAACCATTTTCTTCCAGGAGCTGCGCCAGGGAGATCAGCGCAGCCTTTGATCCGTTTTCCATCTCCGAAAACATGCTCTCGCCAAAAAAACATTTTCCAAGGCTCACTCCATATAGACCACCGGCAAGCTTACCGTCAAAAAACGCCTCTGCGCTAACTGCAAAACCCGCATCAAATAAGCGTTTATAGGCTTTTTCCATATCGTCCGTTATCCATGTGCCTTCCTCAAATTCCCTCTTTATCCTGCACCTGTGCATCGTCTCAGAGAAGTGTTTGTTGAAAAAAACACTTATTTCGTGCTTCTTAATGAACTTTTTCATAGAATGTGATATATGGATTTCTTTCGGTCTTATTATAAATCTCTCCTTCGGACACCACCACATTATCGGATCGCCCTCGTTGTACCAGGGAAATATGCCATTGCTGTATGCCAGAATCAGCCTGTCAACGGAAAGATCCCCTCCTATTGCTAAAAGACCATTGTCCTCAGCAAGAAACGGACTTGGAAAAAATATTTCTTTATCATCTAGCCTATATACCGGCATTTAACCCCCTACTATCATTTTGAAGTCACTGTTATACCGAAGTCGCCCTCTTTGACTGAAAGCTGTATCTTTCCGCCGTTTTTTAGTTTTCCAAACAGCATTTCATCTACAAATAGTGGCTTTATATCATTCCTAATGACCCTGTCTATCTCTCTGGCACCAAACTCCTGACTGACGCCCCTCTTCTGAATGAGGTCCTTCGCTTTGTCATCGGCAGAAAAAGCAATCTTTTTCAATAACAATTGCTCTTTTAATTCGTCAACCTTCTTATCAACCACAGATTTAGCCATCTTCTCATCCATGCTGTTAAAAATGACTATTTTGCTCAACCGGTTTCTGAACTCCGGCTGGAAAGTATGCTTTACTGCGTCCATAAGCGTTGAATTGTCCTGATTTTCGCTAAAGAATCCGATTCCACTCTTTCCGAGGCGATTTGCCCCCGCATTAGAGGTCATTATCAGGATCACATTTCTGAAATCAGCCTTTCTCCCCTGGTTATCCGTAAGAGTTGCATAGTCCATAACCTGTAGAAGAACATTGTATATATCAGCGTGAGCTTTTTCTATCTCATCTAAAAGAAGTACTGACGATGGGCTTCTTCTTATAGCTTCCGTAAGGATACCTCCGTCTTCATAACCCACATATCCTGCCGGTGAGCCAATAAGCTTTGCCACAGAGTGCTTTTCTCCATATTCACTCATATCAAAGCGAATTAGCTTTACACCCAGCTCTTTTGCCAGCGTTTTGGCTATTTCTGTTTTTCCAACGCCCGTCGGGCCTACGAACAAAAGACTTGCCAGGGGCTTATTTTCTTCAAGCAGCCCCGCTTTTGAAAATTTAACTGCATTTACCACCTGAAGCACTGCTTCTTCCTGCCCAAATACCTGTTTTGAAACTCTCTCCTCCAGAGTAGACAGTCCCTCAGTGTCATCCGTTTCCACAGTCTCGATAGGTATTCTGCAGACACTGGTAAGTACCTCGTTGATTACATCCTTGTCAACGGTCTGCTTTTTTCCCGATATAGGGTGAAGCCTTCTGTATGATCCTGCTTCATCCAGGATATCAATGGCTTTATCGGGCATAAATCGCTCGTTTATGTATTTAGCACTCATTTTTACCACATAATCAACGACACCTTTTGCATATTTTACGCCGTGATAATTCTCATATTTCTCTTTTAATCCATCCAGGATCTTCCTGCACTCTTCTTCAGACGGCTCCTTTATTTCAACATTTTGGAAACGCCTTGCAAGGCTCTTGTTCTTTTCAAAATATTTCTTATATTCCTCGTATGTTGTTGCGCCGATAAACCTGATGTGACCATCTGACAGATAAGGCTTTAACATGTTCGATGCATCAAAAGAACCCTCTCCAACAGCTCCTGCTCCTGAAAGATTATGTATTTCATCGATATATATTATTGGCTTATCTTCTTTACCTATTTCTGCCAAAACCTTTTTAAAACGCTTCTCAAAATCGCCTCTGTACTGCGTTCCTGCCAGCATTCCGCCCAAATCCATTGCATATATTTTGGCCCCCTTGATCGCGTCCGGAACCTCACCCTTATTGAGCAGCTCAACCAGACCATAAGTAATCGCGGTCTTACCTACTCCGGGTTCACCTATGTGCAGAGGGTTATTTTTATCTTTTCTGCATAATATCTGGATTGTTCGCTCAAGCTCTGCTTTTCTTCCAATCAAAGGGTTTATATCTTTTAATGTATCATTCAGGCATGGCGCAAATATCTTGAGATTAGCCGGATCCTCAGATTTATCTTCTTTTCTTGACGAAGCGCTGCCGCCGCCCGGCTTGTTCTCATCCTCAATATATGAAAGGGTCTCCAAAAGCTCCGCTTCAATGACGCCCTGCTGTTCCATGAAATAAACAGCATAGCTGTTATCAAGATTCCAAATAGCGTGTATAAGATGTCTTATATGAATTGCAGAACATCCGCTTGAATATGCGCTTTGCCCCGCAAATGCGATCATATCATTGGCACCCGCAGACATAATCGGCTCTTTATCCGAAGACCTTCCTACATATTCGTCAATATATGAACTCAGATTATCAGATAATGCACGCAAATCACCGCCGCATTCAGTGTATGCCTCCCTGAAATCCTCGTCATCAAGGATCATTAAAAGCACTAATTCCGGCGTTATATACTCATAACCATACTTCTCTGCGTATCTGACAGCATCTTGTAATGCCTTCATTGCATCACCGTAAAGCTCCATTAACTATGCCTCCTCTACGCTCATTCTAAAAGGAAATCCTGATGCCTTTGCTCTTTTCAGGGCTTCTCCCACCTTTGTTACTGCGATGTCATAAGGATACTTTCCCACAACCGCCTGTCCCATCTTATGCACTTTCATCATGATTGACTGTGCCGTTACTTCATCCTTGCGAAACACGTCCACAAGAATATCAACAACAAACTCCATGGTAGTAAAGTCATCATTGAACATGACAACATTATACTGCCTGGGTTCCTTTATCATATCTTTTGTTATTTCTTTTAACGCATCTTTTGTTGCCATAATTAGCTCCTACATTACTGATATAAAAAAGGCAAGCCCCGGCTTGGCCCAGACTTGCCATTTAAAAGACCTAATGATCAACAGTCATTTATCGCATCTATTATGTCTTTATTGTCATAGGGTTTAGTGATGAACGCTATCGCTCCTGCCTTAGAGGCCTCTTCAACTTTTTCCTTCTGACCGGCAGCTGATATAATAACAACCTTTGCATCCGGATCATATTCCTTTATCAGCTTCAACGACTCAATTCCATTCATTTCAGGCATTGTGATGTCCATAGCCACCACATCCGGAGACAATTTGACGTATTGCTCATAGCCCTCTTTTCCGTTGATAGCTTCTCCGACGACTTCGAAACCTGAAACTTCAAGCATGTTCTTCAACATTCTGCGAGAAACCCTTGAATCATCAACTAAAAGCACACTTTTCATGTTCTCTGGCCTCCTCATCCAATACCTGAATAGCTTCTTCCAATCTCCTCTATGTCTCCGGCAAACCGCTCTACCACTTCTGCAGGCTCAATGATCTTTATATTGGTTCCAAGCGAGAAAATCCATCCAAGAAACTGTTCACTCAAAGCCACTTCAACATTAGCTGAAGACCATCCTTCTTCATCTGAGGGCCTAATAGAAATATCTTTCCCAAAGCGGTCCAGAAGAACACCAACATATTCATTTCTGAACTTAAGCTTAACCCTGACTTCCTTTCCCCCGAACATACCAAAATTCATTTTGGTATACGATGCCATATCAAGACGTTCAAAGTGCTCTCGCCCATCACGTCTTTCGTCGAGAATCTCGATTTCCCGTATCTTATCAACACGATAGTGCTTTATTTTATCTGACTCAGAATCAAACGCGATAAGATAATAATTTTCATCATCCCATGTAAGTGCCCAGGGGCTTACCTCGTACTTTTTGTCTCTGCGGGGCACCATTTTCTTCTCAAGATTCCATTGATAATACTCAAATTGTATTTTTTTATTATTGCTTATTGCCGCGTGGATTTCATCCACCAGATAATATATACTCTCGTTCATGGTCTTAATTCGACCCTGAACAACTACCTGACGTTTTAGCTGCGAAGCTTCATAATCACTTACCAGCCCTGTCAGTTTCTTTATCAGTTCATTCGATTTCTTTTCCGTGATAAATTTCGATGACTGTATCGCATCTACAAGAAGCTTCAGTTCAGCAATTTCGAAATCTTTGCTTCCAAGATGATAAAGAAAGTTTCTGCCATCTTTCTCTCCAATGACATCGAACCCCAGACTTCTGAGCGCATCCATATCATCATACAGACTTTTTCTGTCTGCACTTACTCCATACGTTTCAAGCCGCTTTTGAATCTCAGGCATGGTAAGAGCATGCTCGTCATCTGTTTTTTCAAGCAAAATGCGATACAGGTAATATAGTTTTAGCTTTTGGTTTGCCCCTTTAGGCATTCCCGGTTCCTCCTTGTTACCTGTTTAATACCATAACAAGCGCTTTCATATATTCCGGTATGTCCGGGGGTCTTCTGGCAGAAACTATGTTGTTGTCTACAACAACAGCCTCATCCAGCCATGTTGCACCTGCATGCACCAGATCATCCCGTATCCCCGGAGTACTTGTAACCTTTCTGCCTTCCAGAATTTCAGCAGAAGCAAGCACCCATCCGGCGTGACAAATCTGTCCTATCAGCTTATTGTCAGCATCCATGTCCTTTATCATCTGCAAAACTTCAGGAAATCTTCTGAGTTTATCCGGTGCCCATCCGCCTGGGACCAAAATTCCTGAATAATCCTTTATGTCTATGTCTTTGAATGACATGTTTACTTCACAGGGAACTCCGTACTTGCCATGATAAAGCCCCGGCTTTTGTGCAACAAGATCGACTATGAATCCCTCTTCACGAAGCCTCATAACAGGACACCAAAGTTCCAGATCCTCGAAATCATCACTCACAAGTTGAAGAACTTTCCTCATACATTATCCTCTCTCTTGACCAACAACCTGACCATATCAAAGATTCTTTACGATTTTTAAAATATTCTGTCCGTCAACATAGTTATATATCATGTCATCCATGCTTTTTTTGACCATAAAAATCCCCAATCCGCCTATTTGACGCTCCTCAGCTGATAGCGTAATATCCGGATCTTCTTTTTTCAGGGGATCATACTCCATTCCCGTATCTATAAACGTGATTTCTGCACGTGCAGGATCCTGCACAACTTCAATCATAATCGTTGCGTCACCCTCTCCGGGCTGATAGGCATAACTTGCTATATTGACAAAGATCTCTTCGACTGCAACATCAATCTGAATTTGTGTCTTCATGGCGCAGTCATTCTTTTCAAGTTCCTCGTCAACAAAAGCAATTACCTGCTCAAGATTCTCGATGGAAGCCTTGATTTTCAACTCTTTCATGTATTTGTCCTCAGCGCTTCTTTAAAAGCCCTTCTCTGACCAAGCATCGAAAGACTTCTATACCTTATGTCACTCCACAGTAAGTATATCTACAAAGCCTGTGACCTCGAAAATCTCGTTTATCTCCTCGCTTACATTTCTGACAACCATACTGCCCTGCTTGTTCATAACCTTCTGTGCTGAAAGCAAAACCCTTAAGCCGGCAGAAGATATATACTCAAGTTTAGCCAGATCAAAAACAAGTTTCTCGATACCTGTCAATGCAACCTTGATCTCTTCATCAAGCTGCGGAGCTGTGGTAGTATCCAGTCTTCCCTCCAGCTGTATTGTAAGTTCAGTGCCATTTTGAGTTTTGTTGATTGTCATCAGTCTTTCCTCCTAGATTAAGTTTATCAATTACCACATATTCAATTATAAATCATATTGTCCAAAAACTATCAAATAATTCTTAACTTTTTAATTATATAAATGTAAATTTTATATAACAAACAACCATTTTATTGATTTAGCCATTTCCTCGTACTAGAATTAGATGTAAGAAATCAACAATTCAAGAGGTTTTCACATGCTTAAATTCTTTCGAAACGGCGTAGTCAGAATAATACTCATTCTTATATGCGTTGGCGTAATCATATATGAGTCAATTGGTCTATATAATGACAATAAAGAATATGATGTTGCCGAAACTGAATATGAAACCATTGTCGAGGAATCAGTAACAGTTGCTACCCCTGAAGAAATGCCACCCGGCGCCACTTACCCTCCAATGCATATAAAGTACAGCCAGTTAAAATCAATTAATGAGGATTTTGTTGCCTGGCTATATTTCCCATACTTTGAAATTAGTTATCCCGTTGTACAAGAAACAGAAATTAATGAATACCTGAAAAAAACCTTTGATGGTACAAGAAACAATGCCGGATGCTTATTTACAGATATATTGAGTAACGCTGATTTTTGTGGAATGCACGACATTATATTCGGACACAATATGCGAAACGGCTCAATGTTTGGAAAGTTAAAAAAGTTAAGCCAGACAGAAGATAGAAGTCTTATAAAAGACAATCCATATATTTATGTTTATACCGAAAAGGCTGTTTTTAAGTATGAAATCTTCGCATACTACGTCACCAATGTAGGCAGTGACGCCTATTCTGTGGTGACCAATGATGATGAATACGATGATTTCCAGAAATACATCTCTACAAATACTGTTTACGACATGCCCGCCGACCTGGATCTGTCAACACGTCCAAGCATCTTAACTCTGTCTACCTGCAGCGGAAGATCCGGTAGCGGTCGCAGATTTGTAATACATGCTGCCAAAATAGAAACATGGGAGCAGTAATAACTCATTCCATGCAATTATATCCGCGATTTATGAGAATATTCTCTACCTGAGCAACATCATCTGTGTGCATTACCATAATGGGCAGGCCAGACTCTCTGTTGAATGACAGATATATATAATTTACATTTATATTGCATTTATACAGCGTTTTTAGTATTTTATCCAATGCACCAACTTCATCGGGACATTCAACGGCCAATACAGGGGTGGTCTTACAAATGTATCCATTGTCCCTAAGTACATCAAGGCACTTTTCCGGATCCGATACGACCATCCTGATTATTCCATATTCAGCCGAATCATTAGTCACAGAACCCAGAATATTTATCCCATTATCATTCAAAAGTCCTGTTATGTTCTGAAAACACCCCTTTTTATTCTCCGCATAGATAGATATCTGTTTAAGCATTATTTCCCCACCTTCAAAACTTTTTTAATCATCAAACAGCTTTTTTACAGCCAGAAGAACGTCATAAGATGTAAATGGCTTTATGACAAAATCCTTAGCACCTTTTTTAAGTGCCATCATAATCATCGACTCATATTTCTGATCCGAACACATTATGACCTTTGCATTGGGATCGATCTTCATGATCTCAGTAAGCGCATCTATACCATTCATTTTTGGCATATTGATATCAAGGATCATTACGTCCGGCTGTGTTTCCTTATAAAGTTCAATAGCCGCATCTCCTGATTTAGCCTCACCCACAATCTGATAATCTTCTGCCGGAAGTGCTCCGCGTATCAGTTCTCTCATCAGCGTAGTGTCGTCTGCTATAAGTACTTTCTTGCGCATATTGCCTCCTTATTACACTTAAGCCATTAGAAAACGCCTTTAATTTATATTATCACGACTATTTTCAGAAAAAAAGATACATTTACTAGCATATCTGTTAATATACATGATATACTACTCAGTCGAATAATAAGTAGAAAAAGGGTAAATAAATGACTAAAGAAAACAAAATGGGCACAATGCCCGTAAAAAAACTAATTGTCTCAATGTCACTTCCGATGATGATCTCAATGCTGGTTCAGGCTCTATACAACGTAGTTGACAGCATATTCGTTTCGCAGATCGGTGAAGAAGCTCTCACTGCCGTAACCTTGGCCTTTCCGATGCAAAACCTGATGATTGCCGTCGGATCAGGTACCGGAGTTGGTATTAATGCTCTTCTGTCAAGATCATTAGGAGAAAAGAATTTTGAGAAATCTGATTCTGCAGCAAACAATGGTCTTTTGCTGACATTTGCAAACTATCTCATTTTTCTCATAATTGGTATATTTTTTGCCAAAAGCTTTATTGCTTCTCAAACCGCAAACGACCTTATAATCGATTACGGAAATATCTATCTGAAAATTGTAAGCTGCCTTTCAATTGGTATCTTTTTCCAGATGACATTTGAGAGGCTACTTCAATCAACAGGCAAAACCATATATAGCATGATATCTCAGGCTTCAGGTGCCATTATCAATATTATATTTGATCCGCTTTTCATTTTCGGACTCGGACCTTTCCCGAAGCTTGGCGTTGCAGGAGCTGCATATGCGACAATCCTTGGACAGCTTGTTGGTGCCACAATTGGACTTTTCTGCAACCTACGATTCAATAAAGAGATTAGTTTCTCCTGGAAGAAAGTACTGATTCCTAATGCGAAAACCATATCAGAAATATATTATGTAGGTATTCCTTCGATACTGATGATCTCAATCGGTTCTGCTATGACATATCTTATGAACCTGATACTAGGCAGTTTTTCAAACACAGCCACAGCAGTATTCGGTGTATATTTCAAGTTACAAAGTTTCTTCTTCATGCCGGTATTTGGCTTAAACAATGGTCTTATTCCTGTTCTCGCATACAACTATGGTGCCAAGTACAAGAAACGAATTTCCGAATCACTTGTATTTTCATTGATACTGGCTGTTACTATAATGGCAATCGGCACTGCAACTTTTCTTGCAATTCCAGAAACGCTCTTGCATTTATTTAATGCTTCAGACGATATGATCAGCATAGGAATCCCAGCGCTCAGGACGATTAGCTTATCATTTCCAATAGCAGGTGCTTGCATAGTTATGGGGTCAATTTTTCAAGCATTTTCAAAGAGCATATATTCTTTGATAGTATCTGTTGGCCGTCAATTAGTTGTACTTATACCAACAGCCTGGTTACTTTCAAAAACAGGAGTATTGAGCAATGTCTGGTTTGCCTTCCCAATTGCTGAGATAGCTTCACTTATACTATCTGTTACATTCTTCACCAAACTATACAAATCAACTATATCATCACTATAAACCAATCTTTTTATATAACATATATAACACAAAAAGGATACCTCATTTTGAGGTATCCTTTTTATTATCACATTGTTTGACCCCTGTTGATCAGTTCCCTGCTCTGTCTTTGAGCATCTTTTCCAATGCCTTGTGAGCCTCATATATATCCATGTTTTTGTCCATATCTGCCTGAATCAGGCTTCTGATATACTTTGTTGCAGACATATTTGCAGCTTTTGCCATGTGCTCGACATATTCACGGTATCCCCTGATATCAAGAAGCAGAAATTTTTCCTTTTCATATCTGCTAGTCGACTTAGAATCTGATGACACCGCTTTTTCATCTTTAGCATCTTCAACTGCTTCCTCTTTAGCTTCCACATGCTTCTCAACAGCTTTTACAATATCAATCGCTTTGTTTTCTTTCGGCTTCTGTGCCGGCTCAACGAAGGTCGCTTTAAGCGCAGGTTCTTCTACCTTTTCTTCAATCACCCTTTCAACTGGAGGTTTTTCAATAACAGCCGGTTCTATTGGTTTGGGTTGCTCTACTACATTTTTTTCAGTTGTCACATTGACTTCAGCTTTTTTCTCCGGAGCAACTATCTCTCTGGCTTCCAATGGTGTCATTCCAGCAAACAGACCTGTTGCGGTTTTCTTCGCCCCCTGCTTTAGCATATCTGCCTTACCCATCACTTATCCTCCTCTAAAAATTCATCGATAAAGTCATCATAATCTCTGGCAGCTGCAGACCCCCCTGCATACTCAAAGATATCTTTTCTGACCGTTTGTGCCTCTTCTACAGAGACATTAAGCCTAATTCTTGACTTAAATACTTTTGTATTCAAAATCTTGGCTTTTTCTTCGATATCAGTTATCCAGACCTTAGAATTAGCCGTATTACGAACTTTTGTTATAAGAATTCCATCTACTTTAAGCTTATTATTTGTGAAATCATGTATAAGATCAATGAATTTATAAAGCCTTGAAAGTCCCTGAAGCGAATAAGCGCCTGGTTCCAGAGGAATGATCACTTCATCTGCTGCAGTCAATATGTTCATCAAAACCACGCCCAGTGCCGGGCTGCAGTCAAAAACGCAGTAATCATACTGTTTCTCCAACTTTGCAAATGCGTCCTTTATCAGCCTCTCACGCCCCAGCTGGTTAAATGTCATATCCGCAGAAGCAAGATCAATTCCCCCCACAATGAGATCCAGATTCTCAGACACCGGTATTATAGCTTTATTTATGTCTTTTTCGCCTTTCATGACCTCAAATAGCTTCGCTGGTACATTTTTATAGAAATACTCCTGCTGCTCTTCTGTAAGGCCTTCTATGTCCTCAGGATCAGGATCAATCTCAATCAGATCTATCCCCGCAGTCATTGAAAGATTTTCCTGCGGGTCAGCATCTACCACCAGGACCTTAAAGCCTCTGTTTGCGAGTCCGACAGCCATAGCATAACTCGACGTAGTCTTGGCAACTCCACCCTTCTGATTACTAAATGCAATAATTCGCATAGCTCCTCCACTAAATTATAAATATTTTCTAAAGTGATTATAAACTCAAACATATTTAAATACAATATAAAAAATATCAAATATAAAAGCTATAATTCATTTAAAATATTTATGTTATATATCATCTATATTGCACCGAGATTCCCGAAAGAATCAATGGTATATATATTATATATCAAATATCATATATCACATTTATATAACAAATTCAACCACCACGATTTCTTTCTTATATATCATATATATTTTATAAATCAAGTTTATGCACACAATAGTATCCTTGAGAAATTATATAATTTATATATTATATACACCATCAAAATTTTATATTTACAAAAATCATTATGCGCAACGATATATATCATATATATCATATTTAATTCCATCATTATCACATGCTACTACAATATCCAAGGAACATATCTTACAAATATTGCTCTATGGCACTATAAATATATATCATATATATCATCCAACATACAATTACGCATGTTATTATTAAAATATATCTTCTCCCTTCAATGACATTAGTACCGATGCAACTGTTCACACCAAAGATATCCTTAATAATACTAGAATTGCCGATGGTATTATATAAAATATATAACATTTGCAAAAAATACTACAAAGCGTATCTTTGCAATTACAAGCAGCAACATTTTATATATATTCTATATGTCATATAAATGTCAATATATAATATCATGCGTTATGCAATAACTATTATATAACATAAATATATTATATAATGCTAAATCTCCATAAACTCAAATATATTTGTATTATATAACATATATGCATTAATAATAATCGTCGCAATAATCAATATCAATATTTATAGATGTTATATATATTATATATGTTATATAATATTTTTATAATAAATATTATCTATGTCTTATTTATCAAATATAATCTAAATAGGTTTATAATATTTATGAATCGTATTTATGTCAAATATATTTAATATGTTATATATATTATTTACAAAATACAAAATATGGTATATTCATCATGTATAATACATATATGATATATTTAAATATATCATATATGTATTATATTCTATTTAATATATATATAAATGGCGTTATCAATACATTATAATTTTAATAATGATCTATTAATATAATAATTTCACCAAAAGATTTTCCAGTCATGCATATAATCTGGTAGAACTATTTATTCTCTTATAAATTATATATCATAAATATTTTCTATATATTAGCAATTAGTTATATATTCTCTATATCATATATAATATAAAACGCTACAGAAACAGCCATTATTTTCCAAAAATTCGCTTATTTTATTTGGATCCATCAAATTTAGAGCTAAAAAATTAGATTAATACACATAAGTTATATAATATATGTGTATTATCAATATTATATTTTATAATATTGATATATATAAATTATATTGTATATTTTTTATATTTGTGTTATATTTTATTTGTTATATTTATATTTTTGATCCAATCCTGGTATATTTTTTGGTATTTTAGCGCCAGGAGATGAGATCTTCCCAAATCATCTAACTTTTTCATTATTTTTCATCAATGTATGGAGTGATATTAATCATTTTCATCTACAGCAATATTTAAATCGTTTTAAAAAGAAAGTCCTTGCGCTATTGCAGGCAAAATTTCAAAAAATTTACTACTATTTATGAAAAGGCAAAAACTTGCTGGTGCAATTAGTTAAATTATTGAAAACGCCGCATTTTACTGCATTATCTGTTTTGATTGCATATTGCATATATTTTTTTGCAAGTTATATTGCATATATTATGACAGCAGTAGGATTGTTTCACATATATAACATTTGCTATATATCTGTAATAATCGTACCTTTAGGCTTTATTTATTATACTTTTTATAACATTTGATATATATCGTGTTTTGCAACGTCTTGCAATTATTTGTTGACCAAACCGGTTCTGGTTAATAATTTCATATTTCTATATTATTATCTTTTTTGTTATCTAAATAGTATATGAATCCGCTTATTCTATTTCAATCGATACACATCTATTAATCATTCTATTATATCTAAATCGCAGAATATTATTAAATTTTATGAATGATTTTTAGTTTATAAAATTAAATTATAATATTTTCTGATATCTTTATTGTAAATTTCATAAGAATTTTTAAAATAGTCTTAATGTTAGCATTTGATAAGTTTTGTTTTTGAACGATAGAAGTAAAACTCATTGACTCTTAAGATTTTGCTATAAGTGCTCATTTAAGGCCTGTCAGGACAAGAGATCTGCATCTTTTGAGGCGATAAAGAAGTTTAATTCATATATAATTCATATATTTCTATTGTCTATATGTTTTGTGAATTATACTTATACTAGTCTAATTCACAGTACTATTCGAAATATTCAGTGGAGTACTGATAATTTAAGCTACTGCTGATTGTGCCAATTAAATACCCTGAAAAGCTTCTTTATTTAAAATATTCAAGAAATCTATTTCAAGACATATAGCGACTTATCTAATATCAAATAGTTATCTATTGGATTTACCTGGTAAAGTAGTTCATTTGAACAAGGAAGAGCTAATAATTCAAGAATTAAATCTTTTTCTCAATTCTTAATTAGTTATGTTAGTTTATAAGAAGAAATTTTATAATTGTTAGTTGATAATAGGGAAGTGATCCATTTAGTATAGTCACGTAATTAAGCAGCTCTTTTATTTGATTTTACACGAGTGTTTATTTTTTATTATTTAGAACATACAATTCTTTATTAATTAAACGATCTGCAAAAGCCTGAATTTATGCGGAATGTCGCAAATTAAGGTGACATAATTGGGGAGCATGAGTGATATTAATGGGTATCTTGAGTGTATTTAAAGGGTATGCAGAGTAAATAAAAAGAGTATTAAAAGAATAGTTCATAAGTGAATGCTTTAGGTTTATAAAGTTACATATTTGGGATAAAAGGTGACTAAAAAGGGAAGCAAGAAATATGAGAGCTTTTATTTTGTGTATGTGCTCGAAATATGCGATAAATAGCGAGGTTTAATGATGTGAGAATTGTAAAGGTGACTAAAAAGGGAATATAAAGGTGAACAAAAAGGGATTAAAAAATCATTTATTAAGAGTATCCAATTTATGATAAATATCAGATCGTTTATATCGGGACAGGGGTCAGGTTATGTAAACTTTGTCCCGGTTTTTTATTAATCAGGTAATCTAAATGGAAAATCGGAGCGAATTTAGAGGACTGATATTGAATTTGGGAGTATTTTTGACGCGAAAGGTGAATAAAAAGGGCATAATATTGACTGAAATGTATTAATAAAATAAGTCAAAAGGGTACAAAAGGGGAATATCTATACTTAAAGGTGACTAAAATGGGAATGAAATAATGAGACTATATTGGTCAATGCTAATTGTGCCTAATATCCCGTAAAACCACAAAATATAGGAAAAAATAGCTTGTAAGTGACAAAAAAGGGAATATAATAGAATTAAGGTTAAAGGAAAGGGAATGTTTTTTGCATATTTTTTTTTAAAGGTGATAAAAAAAGGAATACATTCATTATACCAATAGGTGTACAAAAAAGGAACGGGCAGATGGATAAAGAAAAAAGGAATCAGCTGGTAATCAGCAACAAAAGCTATAAGAAATCCAATGAGCTGATCAATGCAATGGGAAAGGGGACAGCTCTAAGCCAAAAGCTTTTTGCTATTGGTATGCAGAATATAAGGGTAGATGAGACTAATAATGTAGTTGCTACCATATATGGATCTGAACTGAGGAAGATGTTTAATTCAAGTTCTGGTTCCTTATATGAACATATTGAAGCACTCTGTGACAGACAAATCAAGGGTGCTACAATATTTGACTGGAACCTGCTTATGAAGGACCGGGAGAATGGCAAAATTGAAGCGCATCAGGTAGTCACCGATGCTTCTTTTAAAAACGGAACGCTGGTACTTAGATATAACAATTATCTCACAGATAAGATAGTAAATCTTCAAAAGGATTATACAGTTCTTAGCTTGGCGGAAACACTCAGCCTTAAGAGCGTCTATTCATTGCGCCTATATGAGATGCTTAAATCGGCTTATGATTATCAACGGGCAATAACTAAGCGTCAGGGGGAATTAGTAGTTGAATACGACCTTACTGAGCTTAAACTTGAACTGGGAATAATAACTTCAGGTGGAAGCAAAGAGATAAAGGCAGAGCTTGAAAAAGAAAACCCGGACTATGAAAAGATAGAAAAACTCGCTGAAAAAACAGATCAAACCAAATATAAGGAATATAAGATATTTAACCGGAATGTTTTGTCAAAGGCCAAAGAAGAGCTAAATAATAAGACTAGCATTCAGGTTGATTATGAACCCATAAAAAGTGGCAGAAAAACGGTAGGAATAAGGTTTTTCGTAATAAAGAAAGATGCCTCAAACATAGATCCCGGAAAAGTGATTAAAGTAAATAATGATGAAGTTCTGGATCAGCTTATCGACCTTATGCATGATACGTTTAAATTAAGGGAGATAAAGGAGATTGCTGAAGAGGCTGAATACAATTATGATAAGATAGAAAAAGCCTATGAATACATGAAGAACTATTCTAAAGAGATTGAGGTACCAGTGGCATTCATGAAAGAATGTATTAGGAATGAATACTATCTTCAGAAAAAGCCTAAAACAAAAGCCACATCCACCAGTTTTGGCAAGTTTGATCAGAGAAATTATAACAACTATGAGGAGCTTGAGAGGTTACTTTTAGATAATTAAATATATTATATTTTATATTTGCGTTATATAACATATATGGAGGTAAGATGGAGAGAATAGTAGCCAAGTTGCTTATTTATGGGGATATGCCGGAAGATTCCATACTTGTGCAGCTTTCTAACGTCTACAAGGATTGGCATGCGGCAAGATATACAAAAGAAGATTTGATAGCGCGATGCTATAAACAGATTAAGCGTATGCTGGTTCTTGGGACGGCATACGCTTTTGATAGAAATTTATGGCACAATTATCTCACATATCTGCTAATAATGGATGAAAACCCTTTTACTTTGACCTGTGAAAAGGTTGGAAGTAAGGAGGGTAGTGTCAATCATTTTGCAATTAACGATTTCCATGCTTTTAGGGAACTTTTTGATTTTAACTTTACGGGTCTCGAAGAAGAGCTGGGGATAGATTGCTTTAGCTGTATTACAAATTATAAAGCTATAGATAAGCCGGAACTGATGTATAACGTCAATGTAAGTGAAAAAGTAAGAAATTTGAGCGAAAAACTTGAACAAGCAGATAGTGATGAGGCCTTTTTCGAAATCATAACCGGGTTTTATAAAAGCATTGGTGTTGGAGCCTTCGGACTTAATAAGGCATTTCGCTTTAGGGAAATTGATGGCGGGATGGTGGAGTTTAATCCGATTAATAACATGGAGATGGTCAGCCTAAGTGACCTTGTAGGTTATGAGATCCAGAAAAAGAAGCTGATCGATAATACAAAGGCTTTCGTTGAAGGAAAGAAGGCCAATAACGTTCTTCTTTTTGGCGATAGCGGCACAGGTAAATCCACCAGTATCAAAGCCATTGTAAACGAGTTTTATGCTGATGGATTAAGAATGATAGAGATAAACAAATACCAGTTCAGATACCTTTCACAGGTTATTTCGCAGATTAAAAATCGGAATTATAAGTTTATTATCTATATGGATGATCTGTCATTTGAAGAGGATGAATCGGAATACAAATTCCTAAAGGCTGTAATTGAGGGCGGTGTTGAGACAAAGCCTGATAATGTGCTTATTTATGCTACTTCCAACAGGAGGCATCTCATAAAAGAAACCTGGAGAGACAGAAGAGATGTGGAACAGGATGGTGATATTCATAGATCTGACACAATGGAAGAGAAGCTATCTCTTGCTAACAGATTTGGTGTAACTATAGGATATTATAAGCCGTCACGACAAGAGTATCATGATATAGTCAGGAATCTGGCACTCAGAAATGGTTTGCAGATTGATGAGAAAGAGCTGAATTTGGAAGCGGACAGGTGGGAACTCAACCACGGAGGTGTTTCCGGACGTACAGCGCAGCAGTTTATAAATCACCTGCTTGGCACTAAAGAAGAATAGAACTAGATAAGATTCGAAGAAAGGTTATATAACATATTTACATTATATAAGGCAGATATATTTTATATCTGCCTTTTTTATGGATTCCATTTTAGGTTGGGGCAGTCAGTGGCACATCCTTGTAACGAATTGTTGCGTACTTCGCATGTAGCGTTGCGACAGTCACTGCATTTAAACATATAATGATATGAATATCTTACCTTGCAGGTTTTACAACAAAATGGGTTGCTGCTATTTCTGGCAATAAATGATCTACCGCAACCAACGCAAATGATTTCGACATTATGAGCCATAAAGCACCTCCTATTGAAATAATAGTACAAAAAAACAGGCATAATCAATATAAATGTAATAAAATGACAATAAAAGATGTTTAGTGTTGGAGATGATAGATGCATGAGATGAGCTATGTGGCAAGTCTGGTTGATCTTGCCGTAGAAGTTGCCAATGAAAACAATGCAGGAAAAGTAAAAACTATCGTAATACAGATTGGCAAAACTAGCGGAGTTATGCCATACTATATGAATAAATACTTTCCTGACGCTGCAAGTGGCACAATATTGGAAGGAGCTGAATTAATCTGCGAAGAAGTAGATGTGAAAGCTCATTGTGATGAATGTGATAAAGAGTATTTGCCAACAAGGGAATATAATTATCTTTGCCCTTATTGTGGCGGAAGGAAAGCGCATATCATTGAAGGGAAAGGTGTAACGCTAAAGAGCGTTTTGTTTGAAGACTGAAAGGAAAAACATGAAGACACTTTACGTTGAATGCAAGATGGGAATAGCCGGAGATATGTTTGCTTCGGCGCTTTTAGATCTGTTTGATGATCCTGACAGCAAGATCAATGAGTTAAATGCTATTGGGATACCAAAGGTAAAGTATGATCTGAAAAGGGTCAAGAGGTGTCTGATTGAAGGGAATCACCTTGACGTATTGATAGATGGGCATAAAGAGCATAGCCATGATGTTGGGCATGAATCTGAAGGTCATTCCCACAATGAAGAACATGGCCATAGTGCTGATCATCATCATAGCTCGATGTATGATATAGAAGAGATTATAGAAGGCCTAAATCTTTCCAGGGAAATAAAGAGTGATATAAGAGAAGTATATCAGCTATTGGCTGAGGCGGAGAGTACAGTGCATGGTGAGCCTATTTCACAGATTCATTTCCACGAAGTAGGAGATATGGATGCAATTGCCGATATAACTGCAGTTTGCTTCCTTTTGCACGATCTTGATCCGGATAGAATAATAGTTTCACCAATTAATGTCGGGAGTGGTATGGTGAAGTGTGCACATGGAATACTACCAGTACCGACACCGGCGACGGCATACCTTTTAAAAGGGATACCCAGCTATTCAAGTGATAGAATCCAGGCAGAACTATGCACACCAACTGGCGCCGCATTGGTGAAATATTTCGCATTTGGTTTTGGTGCACAGCCTGTTATGACTGTAGATAAAATCGGTTATGGCATGGGGAATAAGGAATTTGACCAGGCGAATTGTGTTCGTGCGTTGATCGGTGAAGTCAATGAAGAGACGAAGACTATTGTTGAACTGTCATGTAACATCGATGATATGACTCCTGAAGAGCTCGGATATGCGAAGGATATGCTGTTTGAGGCAGGTGCGCTGGATGTTTATTCGATATCTGCTGATATGAAAAAGAACCGTTCCGGATTTTTGCTCAGCTGTATATGCCGAGAAGACAAAAGGGATGAGATTGTTAAATGCATGTTCAGACATACCACTACTTTGGGGATTCGTGAGAATCTAAGCAATCGCCATACGCTTACAAGACAGACGGACAAAATATCTACACCCTATGGTGATGTGCATATTAAGAGATCGTTTGGGTATGATACGGAGCGTTCTAAGCTGGAATATGATGATCTGGCGGGAATCGCAGAAAGAACAGGAAAATCCATTATAAGTCTTAGAAAAGAAATTGAGGAGTATATGTACGATGAAGCGAATGACAACTAAAGATTATTGCCAGATAGCCATTTTTACGGCGGTAATATGTATAGTTTCGCAACTTAGCATTCCCATGCCGGCCGGGGTACCGATAACGCTGCAAACATTTGTGATCCCATTGGCAGCTGTGGTTATGGGGACATATAAGGGAACGATATCGACTGTTCTTTATGTAGTCATTGGGGCGCTTGGGGTACCTGTGTTTGCAGGGATGACTGGTGGAGTCGATAAACTGATTGGCATGACCGGAGGTTTCATTATCTCTTTTCCTGTGTTGGCTTTTTTTGCAGGGATAGGATATTATTCAGCTGTAAAAGCATGCAGGATCAAAAATAATAAAATACGTTTTTATGCGGTGTTTGTTGCCGGGTTGATAATCGGCACAATAATTAACTATCTTATTGGTACACTGTGGTTTTCTTATATTACCGGCAACAGTCTGACATATTCGTTTATGGTTTGTGTTGCGCCGTTTATTGTGACCTCATTGATCAAGATAGCCATGATAGCGGTTTTTGGTCCTGTTTTGCGCAGGATGATGGTCAGGTCAGGGGTATTGGAAGCTACTGTTTAACGGTTGGAGATCAAGTGAAGGACATAATAAGAATTGAGAATATTAATGACGAAGAAGTCAGAATATTTCATGCATTAAATGAGAATCAGTTGAAAAGAATATATGAACCGGATCTGGGGCTTTTCATTGCGGAAAGCCCTAAAGTTATTATAAGAGCGCTTGATGCAGGGTATGAGCCTGTATCCGGGTTGTTCGAG
>JAEEGL016577331.1_pt1 | contig 62215 bp, 43 predicted proteins | sample 9134231 | NCBI WGS metagenome assembly JAEEGL01 (sample SAMN16246548, study PRJNA631951) | gut metagenome | biome: gut microbiome; feature: rumen; material: fiber-attached | host: Bos | place: Iran: Karaj | collected 2018-10
CGTGCCGGTGACACCCGACGCAAAGCCCGTCAGGCGAACATGGATAAGCCCCGTCTGGGAGTCCTTGCTGCCCGTGATGGTGGCATAGTGGAAATTCCCCTGGTCAAACTCCAGGGCGCTGGCACCGAGGGTGCAGAGCAGGATGGTCAATAAAAGGATAAATCGTTTCATAATCTAGCTAACAATTAATTAGTAATGTATTTGGGTACAAAGGTACAAAAAATACGTTAAAAGCCGTTATCTATCCCCTTAAATTGTGTTAAACCCAACAAAACAAGGGGCTTGTGTGAGCAAATCGGCACTTTGCAAGGGGAGAAGCGACACTTCGCAAGGAGGGAATCGGCAAAGTTTATTCCAGTTCCGCATGTTCTTTTATAACCGCAGATTTCACGGATTTAACAGATTGGCTGCGCATGATGATGCTATTTCACTGATTAATTCAGATTACAGCGGCTGAAGCCGCGATTTCTTTGCAGAGCCAAAACTTGCACAATTTGTGAAATCACTGGCCGCTGTGGCTAAATCAGCGTCATTTTATTATCATGCCAAATCTGTTTAATCTGCGTAATCTGTGGTCGTTTTCAAATATGCGGAAGTTGAATATAAAAACCTACACCCAGGACATCGCCCTGAGTGTAGGTTGCATGGTAACGTCGCCCTGAGTGGGCAAAGGACGTTTTGTAGTGCTGTAAAGAACCTTACTTTTTAAGCAGCGAGGCAATCCAGAGGATGAGGACGGCACCTACGATGGCCGTGCCGAGCTGTCCGAGGATTCCGCCCCACTCAATGCCGAGGAGGGAGAAAAGCCACCCGCCAAGTGCACCTCCGAAGAGTCCGAGGAGCAGGTTCATGATGAGGCCGAAGCCACCGCCTTTCATTAACTTGCCAGCGCAGAAGCCAGCGAGACATCCGAGAATAATGCTAAGAATAATACCCATGTTGGTTTAAGATTTGAGATGATTAGATTGATTTTTTCAATGATTCATTTCGGATTATGCATTAAGTCCTGAATCACCAGTCTTGCATGGCTTTGGCAAAGGAGCCGCTGGCGATGCTGACGGCATCGGCGACACCACTCTCCTCGCGTACGAGGGCGGTACGATCGATAAGGGGGATAGACTCGGTAGCGCCATTGGGGGCGATACTCTCCGTTGTGTTATCGGTGCGTTTGCGTGACCAGTAGTAGTTCTGGTCGTAGAAGTCACCATAGCTGCCCGTGTGGCCGTAGTAGCCCCAGTCGTCGTAGTTGGTGTTTTCGAAGTCGAACTTGATGCGCCGGCTGCTGCCGTCGTAGATGTAGCCCCAGAAGCGGTTGCTGTTGATGCCGTAGTCAATGATGTAGATGGGGTTCCACTTCGAATCATCGTAGATGAGGGTGATCTCACCGTCGACGATGAACCACTTGAAGGTGCAGTAGGCATAGTCGCGATGGGGTGAGCGCGTGTTGTAGTTGAGCTCTTCGCCACGGCCGCTGGTGTAATACTCGCCCTTCGACGAGAAGTGCATCACGGTGGCATACTCTGAGCCGCTGAGGTTCCAACGGTCGCTGTAATAGGCGCCTACGTAACCCTGCCAGTCGGCATTGCGTAGCTGCTGTGCGATGTAGTCGTCTTCTTCTTCGCAGCTGGTAAGGACCGTCGTGGCCGTCAGGATGGTGGCTGCGATTACGAGGTAATGGTAGATATTCTTCATAAGGTGCATGTTGTTAAGAGGTTTCTGGTGCAAAGGTACGCATTTTTTTGCGTTCTGCAAAGGAGAAATGCCTATTTTTTGTTAGGGAAATTCCTATGCCTGCTCCTCGACATCGCTTTCTGTACTGTCTACAGGGCTCTTCTTGCCGAAAGCTGGGTCGATGTTGATGAGAGCGGTGACGATGAAGGTAACGGCACAGAAAGCCATGACGAGGAGGAAGAATGTGCGGTAGCCGACGGCATCCTTCAGGTAGCCTGAGAGCATGCCAGGGAGCATGAGTCCGAGGTAGGAGATGGCTGTGCAGAAGGCGTAGTGTGACGTCTTGAAGGCGCCCATGGAGAAATAGAGCATGTAGAGGGTAAGAGCTGTGAAGCCGAGTCCGTAGCCGAACTGCTCGATGAAGAGGCAGACGCTGATGAGCAGCAGGTTGGAGGGCATGAGGAAGCTCATGAGCACGTAGACGATGTCAGGGAGGGTGATGGCGCAGACCATGGGCCATAGCCACCGCTTGAGACCGTCGCGGCTGGCGAGCCACCCACCGACGATGCCGCCGAGGAGCAGGCCAATGAGGCCCACTGTGCCGTTAGCGAGGCCGAACTCCTGTGGTGAGAGGCCGAGGCCTCCCTCGCTGCCTGGGCGCATGAGGAAGGTGGCGCTCATCTTCGTCAGCAGGGCTTCAGGGAAGCGGTAGAGCATGAGGAAGAGCAACGCGAAGAGCATGCCGCGTGGTGGTAGCTTGTGGAAGAACGATGAGAACATCTGTCCGATGCCCTTCACCACCTCGCTTACACTGGTGTCGTGGGGCTTGTCGGCAGCTGGGCGTGGCATGATGTAGGCGTGGTAGAGCCAGATGGCTATGAACAGGCCTGCCATGCCGAAGAAGACAAGGCTCCAGGTGAAGGCTTTCTGATTGCGATAGACAATCTGGAGCATGCCGGCCACAGGGACAAGGACACCGTTACCGAAGATGACGGCAATGCGGTAGAACGTGTTGCGGATGCCGACGAAGAGAGCCTGGCGGTGCTCGTCGAGTTCAAGCATATAGTAGCCGTCGGCGGCGATGTCGTGGGTGGCACTTGAGAAGGCCATCAGGAAGAAGCAGCACATGGTGCCCTGGAACCACAGCGGCGTGTTCAGGGTGAAGGCGACGCCTGCCAGCGACGAGCCGAGGAGCAGCTGCATGGCGAGCACCCACCAGCGCTTCGTCTTATAGAGGTCGACGAAGGGGCTCCACAGCGGCTTGATGACCCATGGCAGACCGAGCCACGAGGTGTAGAGACCTATCTCGGTGTCGGTGAGCCCTAACTGCATGTACATCACTACAGCTACGGTCATTACGATGACGTTGGGCAGTCCTTCGGCTATGTAAAGGGTCGGTATCCACGACCATGGGTTCCTCTGTTGCTTCATAACACTGATTCTTTATCGTTTACGGGGTATAAGGATTTGTTAATTCTACGGCGCAAGTCCGACTGAACGGCGCAATTTGCGGGCAAAGGTACGAATTATTTCTGGAATTGGCAAGAAAAAGCGGGGGAAAGTTGCTCCTTTGCTATAGGCTGTTCGGACGAAGTGCCGGTTCGAAGGTGGCGAAGGGACATTTCCTGGGTTAGGAAGTGCCACTTCTCGGGTCGGGAAGTGGCACTTCAGTGTGAATCTGCGTCACACGTATTCAGTAGACTTTGGAGATCTGTGCTCCACGGTAATAGTAGAGGAGGATGTCGCTGTAGCTATAGCCACGTTCGCCCATCATGGCAGCGCCGATCTGGCAGAGGCCTACGCCGTGCCCCCAGCCGTGGCCGTTGAGGATGAAGTGACCGGCGCGTTTCTCGACGTCGAAGGCTGAGCTGTAGAGGTGAGTCTCGGAGAGTGCGCGTCGTATCTCGAGCTCCTTGCCGATGGTGAAGGTGCGGTTGGTGCCCACGATCTTCAGTCGCCAGATGCGCCCGCTCTTTCCTCGGTCGAGTGGTACGAGGTCGGTGATGGTGCCGAAGTCCATCTTCAGCTTACGGCTGACGAGCTCGCTGAGCTGCTCCTGCGTGTAGTCGACGCGCCATTGGTAGAAGTCGGGCGTCTCCTGGTCGTAGTCGTTGAGCACCTGCGCGAGGACCTTGCGGTCGCGTGTGTTACAGAAGGGATCTTGTACGGAGACGAGGTAAGGCTTCGGCGTGTCGTCCCAGCAATACTGGAACTCCTCGGTGCGCCCGCCACAGCACTTCGAGAAGCGTGCGTCGCAGAGCTGGCCGTCGTATTGCAGCACCTGTCCGCGTGTGGCGCGTACGGCCTCGCTGACGGCTGGGCTATAGGCACGCGTGATGCCCTGGTAGCGCTGGCAGTGGTCGTCGGCGCAGACGTCGAAGAGTGTGTGCTCTTCGCGGTCGTACCATCTCAGCAGTTCGTCGTCTTTCTTGATGAACGAGAAGAAACTGCTCTCGCCCTTTCGTCGTGCGCGCTCCTCACGGTGCTTCATCTGCACGAGAAGCCATGAGCGTGAGATGACGGCGTGGGCCTTGAGAAGCTCTGCCGACGAGGTGGCGCTCATCTCGCTTGAGATGACGCTCTCGAGGTACTGCTCTACGGGCAGCTCGTTGATGGCCTGTACGCGGTCGGACTCGACGACAAGGTGTAGCACCCCGTGGAAAGTCTGTGCTTCGTGGCGCTCCCAGTGGAACCCTACGCCGATGGTGACGTCGTCGAGGGTGAACGACGAGGCGCTTGTGGCCAGTGGTGTGAAGCGCAGCTCACGGTATTGCTGCCCACGCCAGAGGAGAGCCCCCTCGCTGACGGCGACGGTATGGCGTCCGCTGACCGTCTCGCCTTTGACCTGATAGCTGCCGTTGAGCACGAAGTCGATGCTTTCGGCGCTGACGATGCCAACGCTGACCTGCGGCTCGTCGATGTAGAACGAGGTGTAGTGTGGCTTTGTGGCCGTCTGGCGCAGACGGTCGACAAGTGCCTGAAGGGCAGGTGCCGTGAGAGCACACTCATGGATGATGGCCTGTGCCTGCTGTGCTGTGAGCCGGCTGTAGTCCTCCTGTCGTGGTGTGATAATCAGGCCTGCCATGTCGAGTGCACCAGGACTGACCATGAGTGGGGTGTCGCTCTGGTAGTAGCAGTCGGGACGATGCTTCTGTCGTGGGAACACGATGGTGAGCAACTCGTCGGCCTGTTGCCAGCAGAGCACGTTCATCATCGGCTCGCTTTGTCCCTTGGCAATTGTCATCTCATTATAAAGGAGGGCGAAGAGTTGTTGGCTCTGCGTGCTGCTCTTGGCACGAATGGCCAGGCATGCGCATGGGTAGTCGTTGACAACGTTCAGCGAGGAGCCGTCGTCGCCCTCGATAATGGTGTCGAGGTTGTGCTGCAGGCGTTGCCACTGGCGTTGCAGGGGCAGCAGGCTGTCGCCGTCGCGACCGGTGGTGATGGCTGCCTGCAGGTGGGCATGGTCAGGTGCGGAGGCTCCGCAGAGCGGTCCGTTGTAGAAGACGGTCAGCTCTGGGTAAGTCTTCAGTAGCCGCAGCATCTCGCTGTACATGCCACGCACCTGCTGTGGCTGGTGCTTTGTGGCTGCAATGGTGAAATGCATCGGCAGGATGGGGTAGGGGTTCACCAGTAGTTCGAAGCCACTGCCGAGGGGCTTTGTCAGCTGTTCTGTGGGCCTGTTGTCACGGCAGAGGAAGCAGGGGCGTGCGGCGAGTGCCTCCTTGCTGATGTCGGCACCTGTTGAACGGATGCGTGCAGGGTTATGCTGGGCCACGAAGGTGAAGGCGTCGGCCACGAGTTCGCGCGTCTCCACCTTTGTCAGGTCGCGATAGCGCTGGCAGGTGGCTGGCCACGTTCGCAGCTGGCGGTCGAAGTAGCGTGAGAGAGGCGAAGACTGAAGATTGGGGATTGAAGAGCGAGTCGTGTCGCGTGTGGTGCGTTGGGTGTTAAGCTGCTGGCGGGCCTTAATCTCTATGGTGCGTAGGCGGTCCTTGTAGAGGTTGTTGGCGTTGATGCGCTCCTGGCTGAGGGCGGCGTCGCTGTTGCCATCCCAGCGTCGGCAGAGGTAGAGCTCGTCGTAGATGCGCCCGATGCGATACTGGCGTGAGAAGGCGAGGCCCATGGCATAGTCTTCGCCATAGCTGGTGTTGGGCAGCTGTAGCTCGCGTAATAGTGGTGTGAAGAAGGCGCGTGGGGCGCCAAGACCGTTGATGCGCAGGGCGTTGTTTGGCCCGTTCTCGTCGGTCCACTCACGGTGGGCGATGAGTCCTGGCGGCAGCGTCTGCAGCTGGAAGTCGCACATGCGGTAGCTGCCGACGACCATGGCGCACTTCTGTCGGCGGAACTCGTCAACGATGCGCTGCAGTGTGTGTGGCGAAGCGTAGAGGTCGTCGCTGTCGAGCTGCACGGCGAAGCGTCCGCAGGCAGCGTTGTTGATGGCAGCGTTCCAACAGCCACCTATGCCCAAGTCGTGGCGCTCAGGGGTGATGACGATGAGACGCTCGTCGGCGATGTTGGCGAGCAATTCGCTGGTGCCGTCGGTGGAGTGGTTGTCGACGACGATGACGTTGAAGCCAAACGAAGCCTGCTGGCTGAGGGCGCTGTTCACAGCGTCGGCAATGGTACGTGCACGGTTGTAGACGGGAATGACGACCGATGCCTCCACGTTGAAGGGCTGTTCGTCGAAGTCGACGGTCAGCGGGCTCGATGTGTCGAGCTTGGCTCCGATGGCTGCCAGGTGGCGTGTGCACACCTGCTCCATCTCAATCTGCACGTCGCGGTTGGCAGGATTCACGTAGTCGAACTGCTTCTCGCCCGACAGGCGTTGGTCGTCGTTGACTACGGTGTAGAGGAATTCGTTCAGGTGGAGCAACTCGCCCTGTCGGCTGAGGAAGAGACGCAAGTCGTAGAGCCCAGCATACTGCCAGTCGCCGTCAGCCTCGCGTGCCCACTGCCGCAGCAGGTCGCCACGAACGAACAGCAGGGGTCCGAAGTCGAAGTCGTCACGGATGGCCCCCGTCTGGTAGTCGATGACAGGATGCTTCTTTATTCCTTCTTCCTCCTTTTCAAGATAGTCGGCGTAGACCATTGCTGCGCCACTGTCGGTAGCCACGCGGAGCAGACGCTCGATGGCCCCTTCGCCAAGCTGCAGCGGCGTGGACTTGGTGACAAGGCATACGTAGTCGGCCTCGCTCTGAGCGGCTATCAGGCGTAGCGATGCTGTGGCGGCGATGCGCCCAGGAAGCATCAGTGTCTCCGTGGCGTCGTGGTGGTTGCTCGTCGACTGGTCGGTGAGCAGTACGATATGTCGGATGGCAGGACTGTTGAGCAGTGATGTGAGCAGTGCTTCGTCGTGTTCTGCCACCCCGAAAGGCATGAAAATGTCGGTCTGTTGAGTCATAATGGTTCGATTTTCCGTGCAAAAGTACTAAAAAAACGTGATAAATCAAAAGGAAAAGGCTGTTTTTCGCAAAAAGACTTGGGAGTATGAACAAATTTTCGTACCTTTGCAGCTCGTATACATCAATATAAATAGGTGAAATGAGAGACCTCTTCCAGGCATATCGCACATTTTTCGGCAAGGGCGACGCGCTCTACCAGCTCTTTGCCCCGTATAGAATCTGCCCATTGGGCGCACATGTTGACCACCAGCACGGGTTGGTGAGCGGCTTCGCCTTTGACAGCGGCATAGAGTTCCTTTTCTCGGCTACTGAGACGGGGAAAGTGGAGATGGCATCGCTGTCGTTCGAGGGTCTGATGACGTTTAACGTGCAGCGACCCATCGACGAGAAGCAGCAGAACTGGGGCGACTACCTGCGTGGCGCCGTCTGGGCCCTTCAGCAGGACTTCCAGTTGCGCCAAGGCGTGCGTGGCATCATTCAAGGCTCGATGCCCATCGGCGGCCTGTCGTCGTCGGCAGCACTGCTCTGTGGCTTCGTCATGGCCATCGACAAGGTAAACCAGCTGGGGCTTACACGCATGCAGATAATCGACTATGCCAGCCGTGCTGAGCGTAACTACGTCGGCTTGAACAACGGTATTCTCGATCAGGCCTGTGTGGTGCTCTGTGAGGCCGACAAACTGCTCTATCTGGATACACGGACGTCGGAGTACAAGTTGTTGCCCTTCGGAGACGGGCGCCAGCCGTTGCCTTTCAAGCTGGGCATCTTCTTCAGTGGCGTCACTCGCAAACTGACGGGCACCGACTACAACCTGCGCGTGTCGGAGTGCAAGACGGCCGCCTGGATTATGCAAGCCTACGAGAACGAGCCGTTGCGTGAACTGCAGGAGACACGCCTGCGTGACGTCGACGAGGCTGTGTTCCGTAAGTATGAGGACAAGATGCCTGAGCGTTTTGCGAAGCGTGCCCGCCACTTCTACACGGAGTGCGATCGCGTGGAGGATGGCGTCAAGGCTTGGCAGGAGGGCGACATCAAGAAATTTGGCGAACTGATATTCCAGAGTTGCGAAAGCTCGATGAACAACTACGAGTGTGGCTCGCCAGAGCTTATCGCCATCTACAAGATATTGCGTGAGACCGACGGCGTCTATGGCGGACGCTTCAGCGGTGCTGGCTTCAAGGGAGCCTGCATTGCGCTGGTCGACCCCGCCAAGGAGGACAGCATCCGTCGCCACGTCACCGACGAGTATCTGAAGCAGTACCCGCAATATCGCGATTCCTTTGAGCTCTTCTTCTGCGACCCCGCCAATGGCGTCGACTTCCTGTAATACCCTTAGGGACACATTATGAAAACTATCATCATAGCCGCTGGCTACGCCACCCGTTTAGGCGAGCTGACAAAGAACTTTCCCAAGCCGCTGCTCAAGATTGGGCAGACCACTATTCTCGACCGCATGCTCGACGACCTCGACACCATCAGCGACATCACCGAGCATATCGTCGTCACCAATCATAAGTTTGCCCACATCTTCGACGAGTGGGCCGCCAACCGCAAGGGCCAGAAGCCTATCACCATCATTGACGATGGAACGGAGACCAACGAGACGCGTCTCGGCGCCGTCTGCGACCTCCTCCTCGCCATCAACGGTGCTCCCAATTCTCAAGACTCAAATCTCAATGCTCCAATCGACGACGACCTCCTGGTCGCTGCTGCCGACAACATCCTCTATTTTTCGTTCCAGGAGTTTGTAGACTTCGCTCGCGAGAAGCAGACGTCGTGCATCATGTGCCATGAGCAGCCCTCTGTTGAGAAACTTCAGCGCACGGGCGTCATCGTTGTCGACGATCAGTGGCGCGTGCTCAACATGGAGGAGAAACCCCAGCAGCCCAAGTCGCACTGGGCCGTGCCACCTTTCTATATCTATCTGAAGAAAGACCTGCCGCTGGTGCGTGGCGCCGTGGACAACGGCTGTGGCAAGGACGCCCCTGGCAACCTGGCCCACTACATGGTGGAGCACACCACAATGCACGCCTGGCCCATGACGGCTGGCCGCTTCGACATTGGTTCTCTCGACACTTACTACGAGGCACAGCGCCTCTTTGCATAAAACACCCCTGACAGCATGACAACCATCTCATTAGAAAACAAAACTATTCTTGTCACTGGCGCTGCCGGCTTCATCGGCTCGAATCTTGTGAAGCGCCTGCTCCACGACACCCACACAGCCACCATTATCGGCATCGACAACATGAACGACTACTACGACGTGCGCCTCAAGGAGATGCGCCTCGATGCGCTGAAAGACCCACGCTTCGTCTTCGTCCGTGGCGACATTGCCGACCGTGACCTCATCGACCGGCTCTTTGCTGAGCACAAGCCCGCCGTCGTCGTCAACTTGGCCGCGCAGGCTGGCGTGCGCTACTCCATCACCAATCCCGACGCCTATATCCAGTCGAATCTCATCGGCTTCTACAACATCCTGGAGGCTTGCCGTCACAACCCCGTCGAGCACCTGGTCTACGCCAGTTCGTCGAGTGTCTACGGCTCAAACAAGAAGGTGCCTTACAGCACCGACGACAAGGTCGACAACCCCGTGTCGCTCTATGCGGCCACTAAGAAGTCGAACGAACTGCTGGCCCACGCCTACTCGAAGCTCTACAACATCCCTTCGACGGGCTTGCGCTTCTTTACCGTCTACGGTCCTGCAGGGCGTCCCGACATGGCCTACTTCGGATTCACCAACAAATTGCGCCGTGGTGAGACCATTCAGATTTTCAATTTTGGCAACTGCAAGCGCGACTTTACCTTTGTCGACGACATTGTAGAGGGCGTCGTACGCATCATGCAGGGCGCACCCGAGAAGCGCAATGGCGAGGATGGTCTCCCCGTGCCGCCGTATAATGTCTACAACATCGGTAATAATCAGCCCGAGAATCTGCTTACGTTCGTTGATATCCTGCAGCAGGAGCTCATAAGGGCAGGTGTGCTGCCTGCCGACTACGACTTCGAGGCCCACAAAGAGCTGGTGCCCATGCAGCCTGGCGACGTCCCTGTGACCTACGCTGACACCTCGGCACTGGAGCGTGACTACGGCTTCAAACCCTCGACATCGCTGCGCGACGGCCTGCGGGCTTTCGCCGAGTGGTATGCCTCGTCTTACGGAAAAGCATAAACAACACCGCTGGCTATGGCAGACGGCAAACAGATACTCCTTGGGATGACGGGCGACGAGCTGAAGGCTGTCGCGCAGAGCCTGGGCATGCCCGCCTTCACGGGTGGGCAGATGGCGCGATGGCTCTACGACCGCCATGTTAGCACCATCGACGAGATGACCAACATCTCGCGACAGAACCGCGAACGCCTCAACGAGCGATTCGTCGTCGGCGCCATGTCCCCCATCCATGCCCAGCACTCGCAGGACGGCACCGTCAAGTACCTCTTCCCTGTACGCACTGGAAACAATTCTCAATTCTCAATTCCCAATTCTCAATTCGTAGAGACCGTCTTCATACCCGACGACGACCGTGCCACGCTCTGCGTCTCCTGTCAGGTGGGTTGCAAGATGAACTGCCTCTTCTGCCAGACGGGCAAGCAAGGCTGGCAGGGAAACCTCACCGCTGCCGACATACTGAACCAGGTATATGCGCTCCCTGAGCGTGACCAGCTGACGAACATCGTCTTCATGGGACAGGGCGAGCCGATGGACAATCTCGACGCCGTGATGCGTGCCACCACCATCCTCACCGCCTCCGACGGCTATGCCTGGAGTCCCAAACGCATCACGGTCAGCAGCGTTGGCGTCCGTAACAAGCTGAAGCGCTTCCTCGACGAGAGCCAGTGCCACGTGGCCATCTCACTCCATTCACCCTTCCATGAGCAGCGGCAACAGCTTATGCCTGCCGAGGCGGCCATGCCCATCGACGACACTGTGGCCCTGCTGCGACAGTACGACTTTACGCACCAGCGTCGCTGCTCGTTCGAGTACATCTGCTTCGGTGGTCTCAACGACACGCAGCGCCATGCGCAGGCCATCGTCAGTCTGCTGCAGGGCTTGGAGTGCCGTGTCAACCTGATTCGTTTCCACAGCATATCAGATGCTGACCTGCCACCCACCGACGAGCAGCGGCTGCTGCGGCTGCGCGACTATCTTACCAGCCATGGCGTCTTTGCCACCATCCGTGCCAGTCGCGGACAAGACATCTTCGCCGCTTGCGGCCTCCTCTCAACTGCTCATAACTCCCATCAAATACATTAACCCCTATTATTCCTATTAACCTCTATGGAACAAGAAAGACTCCCCCGCGTAGCCATCACCCACGGTGACACCAACGGCATAGGCTACGAAGTGATACTGAAAGCGTTCGACGACCCTACGATGCTGGAGCTCTGCACACCCATCGTCTATGGTGCTCCAAAGGTGGCGGCCTACCACGCTAAAGCTATTGGCGTAGAACCTCAGTTCAACATTATCAACAAGGCCGACGATGCCAAGGACGGTCGGCTGAACCTGCTCACCGTCATCGATGAGGAGGTGAAAGTGACCTTCGGTGAGCCGACGCCAGAGGCTGGCGATGCTGCCCTCAGGGCCATCAACCGTGCCGTCAGCGACTACCAGAAGGATGCTTTCGACGTGCTGGTCACGGCTCCCGTCTTTAAGAACAGCATCCCTGGCTTCAAAGGTCACACCGACTTCATTGAGCAGCAACTCAACGATGGGAACAAGGGACTGACGATCCTTATGAACGAGGACCTTCGCGTAGCCCTTGTTACCAATAACGTGGCTCTGAAGGATGTCTCGGAGGCCATCACCAAGCAGAAGGTCATCGAGAAGGCTACTCTGTTGCACAACGCCCTGCGTCGTGACCTGCGCATTGCTAATCCGCGCATTGCCGTCTTGGGCCTCAACCCTCGCTGCGGTGAGGACGGCGAGCTGGGCACTGAGGAGCAGGAGGTCATCATCCCTGCCATCAAGGAACTGTCCGACAGTGGCATTCAGGTCTTTGGCCCCTATGCCGCCGACGACTTCTTCGGCAGCTGCGCCTACTATCGTTTCGATGCCGTTCTGGCCATGTACCACGACCAGGGGCAGACGCCGTTCAAGGCTTTGGCACTCGAGGGTGGCATACGCTTCACGGCCGGCTTGAAGTTGGTGCGCACGGCCCCCGCTCACGGCACCTTCTTCCATCTGGCAGGGCGCAACAAGTGCGACGAGCGCTCGCTACGCAATGCCATCTACACCGCCATCGACGTATTCCGTAACCGTGATAACTATGACGAGCCGCTGAAGAACCCACTGCCGAAACTCTACCATGAGCGCCGTGACGACAGCGAGAAGGTGCGCTTCAACGTGCCACGCAACAAGGACGACGGCAATGCGGCTGCACCGTCGCGCCGCAACGCCCCTAACAACGACGCGGAACAAACTATTGCCATCGAGTGAAAAAGAAGTATCAGAACGCGTTTCTCATCTTTGGACTCGTCGTGCTGGCCATCATGCTCACACAGCTCGACTACCGCGAGGTGTGGAGTGGCCTGACGCGTGCCGGCTACTGGTTTCTGGCAGTTGTCGCACTGTGGGCATTCCTCTATCTCTTCAATGCTGCTGCATGGTGGGTCATTATAAAAAGCCAAGTCCCAGCCCCCTCCAACCTCCCCCAACAAGGGGAGGCTTCCTTCGCTGAGAACGCTGACGCAGCACCCTCCCCCAGTCGGGGAAGGTCGGAAGGGACTTCTGACTCGGAGAAGCCTTTCTCTTTCCTTTGGCTATACAAAGTGACTATTTCAGGCTTTGCACTGAACTATGCTACGCCAGGGGGACTGATGGGGGGCGAGCCCTACCGCATTATGGCGCTTGCCCCAAAGATTGGCACAAAGCGGGCCACGGCTTCGGTGCTGCTCTATGTCATGACCCACATCTTTTCGCATTTTTGGTTCTGGCTTCTCTCGTGCGTATTATATATATGTACGCAGGCGCTCAATGTGTTCATGTTGACACTCATTGCCGCCGTCGCTGCCTTTTGTCTGCTGGCTATCTGGTTCTTCCTGAAGGGCTATAAGCGGGGAATTGCCGCTACGGGCATCAAGTTGCTGCGTCACATTCCTTTCGCTAAGCGGTGGGCACGGCCCTTCTTCGATAGTCATGCCGAACAGCTGGCTGAAATTGACCGACAGATAGCGGCCCTCCACAACCAGAATCCACGCACCTTTGTCACGGCTGTCAGCTTGGAGCTGGCCTGTCGCGTGCTGTCGGCACTCGAAATATTCTTCATACTGCTGGTCATCATGCCATCGGCCAACTATCTGCAGTGCATTCTTATTCTCGCCTTCACGTCGCTCTTCGCCAACATGCTGTTCTTTATACCATTGCAGCTGGGTGGGCGCGAGGGCGGCTTCCTTATGTCGGTCAATGGGCTGGGTATGACAGCCTCAGCAGGCATCTTCGTAGCACTGCTTGTACGCCTGCGCGAGCTTATCTGGACAGCCATTGGCCTCGCCCTCATTAAGTTCGATTCTACCTCACCACCACCTTCTCATACTTCACCGTCTCCGACTCATTGACCATGCGGGTGGCTTTCAGTCGCACGTAGCGGGCACTGACGGCAGGAAAGCTGACGTCCTGCTGGATGGGGTTGTTACGGATATTCGAGAACTCTCCCTCGGCGACGCGCGTCATCTGGTCGGTCGACTGGCCTGCATACACCTCGTAGGTGGCGATGAGGCCGTTCTCTGCCGGCAGGTAGTGCAGCGAGCGGATGGTCTGCGGCGAGCCAAGGTCGAGCAGCACGCCCTGCCCATCGGCATCGTCCACCACTGTGGCAGGCAGTCCGCGCAGGGCTGCACGGCTGTTGGCAAGTACGGAGGTCTCTTGACCCTTGGGGGCATAGAAGGCGCCGATGGCGTTGATGCATAATGGGCCACGAGCCTGCTCGAAGTGGATGCGCAGATGCTTGGTGGTGACGGCGGGGAATCTCAGCAACCGCTTGTAGCCGATGGTGGTTGTGGCCTCATCGATGTAGAGTGGCTGCCATCTCGACAGGGTGAGGAGGTTCGGAACGCCCATGTTGTGGCCTTTTATGGGAATAAACTGCCCCTGGTTTTTCAAGGGGAAATATTCGATGCTAAACTTCTCGACACGCTGGCCCAGTGGAATGTACTCCTGGAGCAGCAGGCGGTTGATGGGCTGTGCCTTGGGTAGAATGATGTCCAAAGTGGCACTGGTAACACCGTCGTTGGTTGCCCAGTAGGTGTCGTAGTCGTCATCGGTAAGGTTCTTAGTGCTGAAGTTCTTGCCGCGCTCGTCAGAAGCTTTGATCTTAGCCTTCAGTAGCAGGTTGTCTTTCAGCTCGGCAGCCACTAAGCGGTGGTAGTCAACAGCGTGGGCGGAGTCAGTGGGGTGGATGAGCCCGTCCTTGTCGACAGGGAAGTTAAGCAGAAAGGTGCCGTTATGGCCTACGGAACGGTAGTAGAGGTCAGCCAACTGCTCAACGGTTTTTACTTTCTGGTCTTCGCTTTCGTGGTAGAACCAGCCCGGACGTATCGAGGTGTTGCACTCTGAGGCCACCCATGTGTCACCGTCGGCATGGCCACTGGTTAGCTCGAAGTATTTGTCGTAGCCAGGATACACCTCCTGTATGCGCAGCAGCGACCAGTTGGTGGCGTCGGCATAGCCGTTCTCGTTACCAACCCATCGGCAGCCGGGGCCGCCGTCACTGAAGATGATGGCTTGTGGCTGGTGCTGCCATACCTCGCGGTGAGCACGGGGGAAATCATAGTACGTGCGGCGGTCGATCTTACGCACCTCGCGGGCTCCGCCATACCAGCCGTCGCCACCGTTGGCGCCGTCGAACCACACCTCGAAGAGCTCACCGTACTGCGTCAGTAGCTCCTCAAGCTGTGCGTGGAAATACTCGCGGTAGAGCGATGTGCCGTAGAACGCTTGGTGACGGTCCCAGGGTGACAGGTAGAGGCCCAACTTCAGACCGTATTTGCGACAGGCCTCGGCCAACTCGCCGACGATGTCGCCCTTGCCATCCTTGTACGGGGTGTTGCGCACGGAGTAGTCAGTGTACTTTGTTGGCCATAAGCAGAAGCCGTCGTGGTGTTTTGCGGTGAGGATGATACCCTTCATGCCGGCCGCCTTCACCGTCTGTGCCCACTGCTCGCAGTTGAGCCGTGTGGGGTTGAACGAGCTGAGCGGTGCATCGCCATAGCCCCACTCGCGGTCGCCAAACGTGTTCGGTCCGAAGTGGATAAACGCATACGTCTCTAACTGTTGCCACCGTACCTGGTGTTCGGTGGGCAGTGGCTTTATGGGGGCTGGCGCCTGTTGCTGTGCTTGTCCGGTGAGGGCGGCCAGCAGGCATAGTGCCGTTAATGATTGTCGGGTTGTCATATCGTTGTAGGTTATTGTTGGCAGGTTACTTTCATTGTGCAAAGATACACATTTTTCTTGAAACAGCCAAGAAAATAGGAAAAAACATCTCGCACATCCCATGTATCCTGCGCCTTTAAATAATTGCGCCCTGTTTTGGGATTATTAACAGTATACGGTGCAAGGTTTTGTATATAATAGAGTTATTCTGTTAGAAATATATCAAAATAGGAGATTTATGAAACGAACAATTCAAACGACGTTGATGTTGATCTTTGCGATAACATTAACTGGGTCAGCACTGACAGGTTGCAGTTCTGACAATGACGACGAAGTGCCGGAAGTCTTTATCGGTTCAGAAAAAGAGCTCTTAGGCTACTGGCTTAATGACAAGTGTGATGCGCATGATCTTATGAACCAACACGGTTTGGTGTTCAGGGCCGACAGTACCTTTGCCAAATGGTTCGTTACAACCGAGAATTGGAGCGAGAACGAAATGGGAATCTGGAAAAAGACCGACAAAGGCATCATGCTCATTCCATCCATCAGCGACACAGGCTTTGGCATTATCAGTCTTACCGCCCAGAAGCTGGTGTTCGACACCTTTTCCTATTGGTCAGCACTGCACACTAAGACTACTTACACGAAAATGGAGTTTGGGCCGATCTATGTCAATTGATTAACCCGAATTATTCATGATACTGTTTTGTCTGCGACGCTACACGAATGACCGTAAATGAACACGATTTTTTCATCAATATTAATGATTCATTCATGTCTATTTGTGATCATTCATGTAGTGCCGCAGGCAAATTTATTCTAATTTGTGCATTTGCGATAAGATGCGGCTTCCTGTGCGTATATAGCATACTTACGGGTGCTTAATGCCATATTAACGCCTCGTAAATGGTATATTTACGAAATGGGGAAACTTGAATGATTAGTGCGCTGAAAACTATTTCTGTAGCAAGGCTTCTACTGACTCTTTATCGAGGTTCAGACTCTTGGCAATGGCTTCTACCGTTTGCCCTGCCTGTATAAGCATTTTTACCAGCACATGAAGCTGTCCGTCCTTCTCTGCGAGCTGTCCGTCCTTCTCTGCGAGCTGTCCATCCTTCTCTGCGAGCTGCCCGTCTTTCTCTACGAGCTGCCCGTCTTTCTCTGCCAGCTGTCCGTCCTTCTCTGCTAGCTGTCCGTCCTTTTCTGCAAGCTGTCCGTCCTTTTCTGCGAGCTGTCCGTCCTTTTCTGCCAGTAGTCCGATTTTATCTGCCAGGTCTCTTTCCAGACCATACAATTTGCCCTCCTGCTCCTTGATGATTGAGTAATACTCATCCTCCACGTTCATGTTCTGCCTCATCTCCATGTTAGATGCTGCCATTAGCAGTCGGTGGATGATGGGCTGCATGTCGTCGTCGGCTGTATCGAAAGCCTTGTCATCAAGGGCCAGATAGTGCTGGTTGTCGTTGCACACCCTTTTCTGGTCAAAGATGCTCAGTATCTTATCCAAACGGTTGTTGATCTTCCCGTGCAAACGGGGTATCTGCACGATGATGCTGTTGTGGTTGAGGCTGTCGACGAACTTGTTGGGAATGCCGCGTGTGACGGGCTGGTCATCATAGTCGAAGGCCTTATGCCGTACGTAAACTACAGGCTCTTCTATCTCGCCCACAGTATGTCCCAGAAGATAGACGGCCACCATTGGCAGGGCATGCCGGTCGGGGCTGTCGGTGACGATGTTTTTGGGGTTCTGATAGTGTACGCCCAAGTATTGGCGGAAACGTAGGGTTTCGGTGGGCAACCACGACTTTTGCAGCTCTATCAGGATAAGTTGCTCTTCGCCGTCAGGCTTGAGGACCGTGGCTCCGAAGTCTATGCGGAAGATGGAGAGTATCTCCTTCTGTCCGTTGGTGTACTCGTGCGGGCGCACCTCCACTTTCACGATGTTCTCCTTCAGCAGGGCAGAAAGGATAGTACGTGCGATGCGTTCATCCTCCATGAGGTACTTGAACACGGTATCGTAGATAGGGTTGGCAATGGTCATCATATAGTTTCACGTTAATTGCCTTGCAAAGATACATCTTTTCAGTGAAACCACCAAATAATTCACAAAAAATAAGGTTTTCGTCAGAACAACCAAGGAAAAAGTATGAAAACTGTCGCGCGCGTTCCTTTTATATTTTGACTGAACGAACTTTTCGGATTACTATATAATTATCCCGCGTATCCCAAGCCCTAAAATGGACTTGGGATACGCGGGATAATTATACTTCCTTAAACGTCACAAAGTGATAAGAAAGTCGATGATTCGGAAGGCGTTCTCAGCCGTCATCATGTCAAGATGGTTGTCATGGACGAACTGCTTGATTTGCTCCTTTTGTTCCGGAAAAGCCTTATAGACGCTCTTGATGCCCTTGAGGGCATACTCGCGGCCACCCTTGTTAAAATAGTAGGTGCTTTGGTTTTTCATGCGCCATACGTCAAGGTTAGAACCGTTGCCATCGTGAGCGTTGGTGTCGTTTGTCGTGCCGTTGAAGATGCCACCACCCTCACCGGTAAAATCGTCCAATCCGAATTGGCCGTTCAATCTTACCTTACGAGAAGGTATCTGCGAAATGCCATAGGCACCGGTATAGCCCTGATGAACGCGGGTGATATGCCAGCCCACCAGCACGCGGTTGCCAGCTTCACTATCTATTATCTGGCAGAAATGTCCATCATGGTGTGTCCACGCATAGCCGTCGGTGAAGATGGTATCGACGAGTTGCGGGTCGGTCAGTTCCATCAGCTGGTCGCCCTGCATGTACATCATCTTGCGGTTGGCCACGTCGTAGTTAGCATTCACCTTAAACTTCTGACCGCCTTTATACTGGATGAGGGTATTGACAAAATCAGCAAAAAAATAGACGCGCTTTTCTTGAGCTAAGGCTGTTGTGGAAACCGCAAGCAGTAAAAATGTGAGAATCTTTCGCATGGCATGATAATGAATGAGATTGTTTTGAAAAAACGGGGGCAGGCAGAAACGCCTGCCCCCGTTGAGTTAACAGGGAATAATACTCCCCACGAAGTAATTGCCTTTACTTAGGCGTTCCCCATTGTGGGGCGCTCTTGTCCTGCCAAACGCGCTCAACGTTCAGAGGAGCATTGCCGCTGTTGTACTGGTTGCCCTGACTGTTGGTGCCCAGCGTCTTGAAGCCCTGTGCATCATAGGCTGCTTTCTTGATGTCGTACATCAGGTCAGTGGGTAGCGGCTCACTGATAACGAAACGACGAGGAATTGCCGACAGCTCGACACCTGGGAACTTGATGAAGGGCAGCAGGCTGGAGCCTACCTTCGGATAACCCGAGCGGCGTGCGGTAACGAACTGGTCGTCGCACTGCTCGCTGAAGTGGATGAGCAGTTGGAGGTAGACCTTCTCCAGCTTATAGGCATTGCTGCCGGTTAGCTTCACGTTGTCGGTAGCCAGCATGGCATCGATTTCACCATCCACCAGATCGATGGGCTTGTCGTTTTCATCGTAGCCGTAATTGGTGCCGTAGTAAGGAATCTTATTAGCCTTGGCCAGTGCATCAAACTCCTGAACAGAAGCTGTTACACCTGCCTTGTACCAATCCTCAGCTGTCTTGCCACCAAACGAACCACCGTTGAGCAGTGCCAGCTCAGCCATGTAGAGGTTCACCTCGCCAGCACCCAGATACATCTGGTAGAGTGGGTTGTCTTCGGTGTCCTGAATGACGTGCATGTCGATAGAGCCGTCCTCGTTGACAGTCATAGCTGTGGGCAGCTGGAAGTCCACGCGACCGCGGCGCATCTCGCTGGTATAGTAGCACCAGGGATTGTACGACTTCTCGTTGTCGCCAATCTTAATCTGGTAACGCACGCCGGGGTTCCAGTACTCCTCATAGTCGGCGTCTGAAAGGGTGCCGGCATCGTGGGAAGTCTTAGGTGAGTACTGCATGGGCAGAGCGGTGTAGCGCACCCAAGGTTCGCCCATGCCACCCCACTCCTTGAAGTTGCCGTTCTCATCGAGAATAACATTGGCCTTCACGGCTGTGGGCAGGTCGTTGTAGCGATCGTTGTCGATGAAGCTCTGCACAACTTTCGAGTTGAACGAGTTCTTGGCATAGATGAAGCGGATACGGGGGTCCTTGCTGTCGAGCATGTACTTAAATACATTCTCGGTGGCATAGACGGTAGCGAGCGAGTTTCCGGTACCATAGACATAGTCATTGTTGCCTGAAGCGTAGTCTGTAGCCTTGGCAAAGCGGAAGTCATCGTCGATGTTGGTGATGAGGCCGGCGGAGTTGCTGACAGCCTCGTTAGCGATGGCCATTGCCTTCTGCTTGTCGTTGTTGTAGAGGCGTACGGCAATCTTCAACTTCAGCGAGTTGGCCAGTTTAGCCCACTTGCTCCAGTTGCAGGCATAAGCGGCATCCTGGCGGGTGACACCTGAGAGACCCTCGGCCTGCAACATCGAGATGTAGCCGTTCAGCTCTTCAATCCAGAGGTTGTAGAGTTCTTCCACTGTATCATACTTCGGCGTGATGATGCCGAGGTCGTCGTAGTGGCAGGCCTCAGTGTAAGGAATCGAACCATACATATCGGTATCGAATATGCCGAGATAAATGGTCAAGATGCCAGTGGCAGCCAGATAGCCGTTGTTCTCTACCTCGCCTGTCTCCTTGATGTAATTCTGAATGCGGTTACGGTATTTAAGGGTGGCAATATACTGGCTACCCTGTCCGCCCGACTCCTGCATGCCAGTGAAATCGTCGGAGAAGCCACTGCCTGACATGCCCATCTGGTCCCAGCGGGTGAAATAGTTGACATTATACCACCAAATGAGGTAATCGGTGGGCTGGAAAGAGTTGATAGCAGCAGTGAGCAGTCCCTCGGGCAAGGTCTTTGTGACGTTGGCGGGGTCCATGTTCAGCTCTTTATAGTCATCGGCACAGCTGATGTTCATCAAAAGCACAGCTGCCGTGGCTCCTGCAATAAACAATTTATTGAGTTTCATATTCTTTGCTTTTTAAGGTTGGGTTTAGAATGTAGCTTTGAGCGTGAAAGTATAACTGGTGGTGACACCTGAGAACTGGCGGAGACGGAACTCAGCAGCCGTGGTACCCGAAATGGCTTCGGGGTTCTCATGGTTAGGCATCGAGTTCAGCAGGTAACCCAGGTTGTGGGCCTGTGCAGTGAGGCTAAGTGCGCGGCAACCAATCTTTTCAATCAGGTTGCGGTTGAACTGATAGCTGAGCGAGAGGTCACGGAAGGCGATGTAGTTCAAGGTCTTGAACCAGTTGTCGTTCAGGACGGCCTGTCCCCAAGAGTTGTAGAAATAGTGCCAACCGCCAGCATGTACATACTCAGCGTGTCCGCCGGCAACGAGCTCGGCGTAGGTCTCACCGCTGCTATACTTACCAGTGCCAACCGTGTAAGATGATCCGTCGGGCTGCACAATGCTGGTGCCTTTGGTTACGATACCGTTGGGAATAATACCGTCGTGGTACTCGATGTTGTCGAAGCCAGAGGTAAAGGTAATGCCACCGTGGCCCTCACGACCTTCGAGTGATTTCTCCAGATAGCCGTAAGCCGTTCCGTAGTGAGAACCGTAGGAAGCAACCTTGCCGCCGAAGCGACCATCGAAGCTGGCACTAAGCGTCCAGTTCTTCCAACGCAGCGTGGTGTTGACAGAGCCGAGGAAGTCGGGCACAGAGTTTCCTACTTCTTCTACCTTGCCACTGCGCTTCACATAAGGAGTGAGATAGCCAGCATTGTAGTATCGCATCTCGAATTCCTGCAGACCAGACTCCTCATCAATCAGTGGACCAGCATCAGACATCAGCAGACCGTAGGTGCCACCTACCTTGGCTACCGAACCAATACGGTAGTTACCGTAGTCGGGATCACCTTCCAGCTTGATGTAGTCAGCGCAGAGGTCTGAGAGCTCCACAATCTTCGAATTGTTCTTTGTCCAAGTAAAGTTCAAATCCCACTGCCAGTCTTTCGTGGCTACGGGTGTGGTGTTCAGAGCAACCTCGAAACCGGCATTCTGAATATTACCAGCGTTAATCAGTGCATTGCTGTAACCCGAGACAGAGGGAATGGCCACCTTCATAATCTGGTCGGTGGTGTTCTCCTTATAGTAGGTAAAGTCGAGGCCGATGCGGTTGTTAAGGAAGCGGATATCGGTACCAATTTCCCATGACTTCTTGCGCTCAGGCTTCAGATTCTGACTGTAGGTCGTCGACGACACAACCGTAGAGAATGGCTTGCCATACTGGTTAGTGTAGCTTTCCAACGAGTAGGCGGAGTTCAGATAGTAGGCGTCACAGTCGTTACCAACTTGAGCATACGAAGCACGAACTTTCCAGAAGCTGATAGCCTCGGGCAGCTGCTCACGGAAGGTGTTGGTAATCAGCCATGAGGCGCTGATTGACGGATAGAAGTAGCTGAAAGTACCATGTCCATCAGCATAGACCAGTGACGACGACCAGTCATTACGGCCTGTCAGGTCAAGGTAAAGCTGATCGCGCCAGCTCAAACCTACCTGACCTACGATTGACTGGATGGTCTTCGTGTCGGACACAGCAGCTGAAGCATTGTATCCCTCAGAGCCGTTGGCAAGGAAGAACTGGTTAGGCACAATGAAGTCACCCTTCGTGTTGGCGCTCATGCCTGACTTATAACTGTTGTAGAGTTCATAGCGTAGCATACCGTTCAAGTGGAAGTCCTCGTTGAGCTGCTTGTCTACCATGAAACCGGTGTTGATGTTCAATTGCTCTTTGCGGCTCTGACCAACGCTGTAGCCACCACCCTGATTGTAGTAGCCGTTACCGGGGCGCTTGGCCTGGCTCTCGACGAAGTAGTAGTTGTAGTTGGCACCAGTGATCCACTTCAGCCAAGGCGTGAAACTCCATGTCAGTTTTACATCGGGGCGGAACACAGTCTCCTTTTGGAATGACTCGTTCTCCCAGATGTCCCACCAAATATCGCGGCCTAACACATAGCCGTACTCGTCACCGTAGCTGGTCTGTGCCAGACCACCGTGGTCGCCCTTGTACTTGTCGCGATAGTACTTGGCGTCGTACATGCGGTCCCATGTGCCGTCGACGAAGTACTCACCGATGTTGGGCTGTGCGTTGCGAGGCTTTGAGTTAGCGTAGGTCATGCTGGCCTCCAGTTCGACGTTGTCGGTAATCTTGTGGCTGGCTTTGGCAAGCAGGCTCAGACGACGGAAGTCGTTGTTAGGCAGCGTACCGTTGTTATAACGATAAGACATTGAGGTGTAGAACGAGGTGCGGTCGTTGCCACCCGACACGGCGATGTTAGTGTTCGTCGAGAAGCCCGTATCGTAAGCATCCTTGAAGTTGTTCTTGTAGGCTCCGGGTGTGTGAAGTTGACCGTCGTACATCTCCATCTTACCGTCCTTGGCATTCTGGCGGATATAGTCGAACGACGGACCGAAAGCGGTACCCATCTCACCATAGCTGCTCAGCACCTTATAGGAAGGATAACCATCATCATTGTTCCAGTAGAGGTCATTCACGTAGAAACCGCTGATGGGAGACGAGGCATAGAAGAAACTTTCTGCGAACTCATTCTGGAAGTCAGGCTGGTGGGTCACCTTGTCGAAACCGATAGTCTGCGAGAAGTCGATACCGATGCCCTTCTTGCCCTTGCCGCTCTTGGTGGTGATGACCACGGCGCCATTCAGACCGCGCGAACCGTAAAGAGCCGTAGCAGCAGCACCTTTCAGCACCGATACCGACTCAAAGTCATCGGGGTTCAGGTTCTTCAGCTCAGTACCGTAGTTCTGGTCACCGTGTGCCCAGTCGGCGCTCTGCTCGTAAATGTCGTTGTCGAGGATGACACCGTCAACCACATAGATAGGCTGGTTGTTCTTGTTCAGTGTCGAAGCGCCACGAATCAGAATCTTCGATGCACCGAACATACCACCGTCAGATGCGTTGATCTCCACACCTGCCACCTTACCTTGCAGGGCCTGCACAGGGTTAATCAGGTTGGCATCCAGCTCATCGGCCTTCAACTCAGTTACTGCATAACCCAGGGCCTTTGACTCACGCTTGATACCGAGAGCGGTCACCACCACCTCGTCGAGGGCTGTGGCACCGTCAGCCAGCCTGATGTTCATCGTACCGCCCGTAGCCTTGATCTCTTGCGGCTGCATGCCGATATAAGAGACTTCAAGGGTAGCATTAGCAGGCACCGACAGGGTGTATTCACCATTAAGGTTCGTCACCGTGCCCGACTTGGCACCTTTCTGTTTCACCGTGGCACCGACGACGGGATCACCGTTCTGGTCGGTGACGGTTCCTTTCACCGTAACATTTTGTGCCTGCATCGCGATGGCGAAGAATAGACACAAAGCCGTCAAACACGCTCTCAGATGAGAACGAAAAAAGCTTTCTTTCTTTTTCATGTTTGCTCTTTTTGGTTAATAATAAAGGTTAAATATTAGTAGTTAAAGGTTTATGCACGTTTATGCAGTTTTAGGGCGTTTTTAGACTGCAAATGTAATAAGATTTTAGGAAACTGACAAGAAATATTTGGAAAACTTTTGTTAAAGTTGTCTAAAAGGAACGTTTTTGGTACTGTGCGCGTTAATTAAACGAGGGAAAATGTGTACTTTTGTAACATCAAAACAATCTATTCTCTATCTATGAAGCTAATAAACTTACTGCTGTTATGCCCTTTGATGGCTTCAGCGCAGACAAACGATGGTGTTTATACGCGTGGCATCGGCCACTACCCTGGTCGGCTTTCGGAATATCATGGCCCTGCCGTTAACCATTGCTCAAATTCAAAAAGCCAGAACCTCGCGCTGCACCGTGCGGCGTGGGCCTCGTCAACAATCGACTATAACCTGACGGCTCACCTCGTGACCGACGGCATCTATGACACGTCGGTGCCAGCGCAGTTAGTGGTGAGCACACCACAAGGCAGGCTGCCGCGCCGCGAAGCGGAGTGGACGCTCGACGGCAACGAGTGGTCGAGCAACGTGCTGATGGGCGACAAAACGTGGATAGAGTTAGGAGTTAGGAGTGGGGGCGTGGCTCTTGCCCCTGTCATCCGGAAAGTGGTGCTTGAAGGTCGGGTTGCCTACGATGAGGCTGTCACCACGAAGGGCTACCGTATCGCTTGGCAGACGTCGGATGACGGACGGGTGTGGACAACCATTGGCGAGCTGACGGGCGACGGTCTTCCAGGCACGCCTCTGCGCTACAAGTTGCACAGCGATCCGAACAAGCAGACCAGTGAGAGCTATCTGCCGGCGCGGGTGCTGGACGGTGTCGAGTTGCGTGTGAGGAGTGAGGAGTTAGGAGTTAGGAGTGGGGAGAGACACTTCCGCCTATTACTGGAGATGGAAGGGGCTGCCTACTGGGACATGCATGGCTTGCATTTCTACGATGAGGCCGGCCAGGAGCTTTGGATGCAGTCGTCACAACAGTTCAGCTCGATGTGGATGAGTGACGGCGGTGGTAAGCAGTGGCTGAAAGTCGACCTTGGCACAGCGTGCGACATCGACAGCATCGTGCCGCGATGGTATCAAGAACCTCGGCGATGGCATCATGAGATAGAAGACAACGGGCGTACCGTGCGCCTTGTCATGGAGGAACCCAACGAGTGTGGTTACTATGCCCTGCGTGAGCTGGAAGTGTGGGGAAGAAGTGAAAATTGTCACTCTTCACTTGCAAATTGGCAGTTGCAGCGGGCATCGGAGGTGCATGCCACGGGCGAGGAGATTGCCTCGGCCGACTTCGACCCCGATGGATGGATACCGGCGACGGTGCCTGGCACGGTGCTTACCTCTTTTATTAATATAGGGGCGGTGCCCAACCCTAACTACGCCGACTGGGTGGACCAGATTTCCGAGTCCTATTTCCGCTCTAACTTCTGGTATAGAGGCATGGTCATCACCTCCAATCTCTCCCAACAAGGGAAGACGATTCTCTGCTTCGACGGCATCAACTGGAAAGCGAACATTTTCTTGAACGGCGTGCGTCTTAGACGCATTGAGGGCGCTTTCCAGCGTGGGGAATTCGATGTGACGGGTCTGTTGCATGAAGGCAATAACTACGTGGCCGTGGAGGTCATCTGCAATGAGCATTTTGGTTCGGTGAAGGAGAAAAACGAGAACACGACACAGTTTAATGGCGGTATTCTGGGGGCAGACAATCCGACGTTCCATGCCACTATCGGTTGGGATTGGATAACGACGGTTCGCGGACGTGAGGTCGGTATCTGGGGCGACGTCTATGTGAAGCAAGTGCCTGGTGGCGTATCGCTGAGCGACCCGTATGTGGGGACAGAGTTAAAGCCTCTCCCCCAACCCTTCTCCGAAAAGAGAGGGGAGTATATAGACAAAAGCATCAGGGTGACCCCCTCGGTGTTTGTGAAGAATCATAATGCGACGGCAGTAAGCGGCACTCTCAAAGGCTGGATTGGAGACGTGGCATTCGAGAAGAAGCTGACACTCCCCGCCCAAAGCGAGCAGGAGGTATGCTTCTCGCCAGAAGACTTCCCGCAGCTGACAAGCAGTGACTTCCGGTTGTGGTGGCCTAACGGCTATGGCGAGCCATACCTTTACAATGCCGGATTCAGTTTTGCAAATTCTCAATCCTCAATTCTCAATTCTCAATTAGAATACAAGGCAGGCCTGCGCCAGATGACCTATGAGCAGATGGCCGATAGCCTGCTCATCTACATCAATGGCCGCCGCTTTGTGCCACTTGGTGGCAACTGGGGCTTTGCCGAGCATAACCTGCAGTACGGACGACGTGAGTACGAGGCAGCTGTGGACTACCACCGCGACATGCACTGTACGATGATACGCAACTGGGTGGGACAGACGGGCGACCGCGCCTTCTACGATGTCTGCGACTCACTCGGCATCATGATTTGGCAAGACTTCTGGTTGGCTAACCCTGCCGATGGCCCAGACCCCTACGACGACTGCTTGTTCCTCGATAATGCTGAGGACTACGTGCGGCGCATCCGACAGCATGCCGCTATCGGCATCTATTGTGGCCGCAACGAGGGTTATCCGCCCACGAACATCGACCGCAAGCTGCGCCAGTTTGTCAGTCAGCTGTCGCCGGGTTTAGGCTACATCAGTAGCTCGGCCGACGACGGCGTGACAGGTCATGGACCCTATTGCGCACAGCCCGCAAAGGTATACTTTGAGCGCCAGTCGGGCAAGATCCACACCGAGCGTGGCATGCCTGCTGTCATGAATATCGAGAGCATGCGGCGTACCTTCGATCCCGACTCACTCTGGCCGCAGTCGGTGCAGTGGGGACAACATGACTACACTCTGCTCGGTGCCCAGCGCGCCCTGGAGTTCAATGCGTTGGTTACTAAAGCCATGGGGCAACCGAACGATGCACAGCCTACTTCTCAATCCTCAATCCTCAATTCTCAATTAGAACTTTTCCTCCGTTGGGCACAGCTCATTAACTACCAAGGCTACCGTGCCATGTTCGAGTCGGGCAGCAAGACGCGCTCGGGCCTGCTTATCTGGATGAGCCATCCCTGCTGGCCGTCGATGGTATGGCAGACCTACGACTACTACCTTGACCCCACCGCGGCCTATTTCGGTGTAAAGAAAGGCTGCGAGCCGCTGCATATCCAGTGGAACGTGCTAACTGACAGCATTGAGGTGGTGAACCTCTTTGCTGGCGACCATGCTGGACTGACTGCCACAGCTACGCTCTACGACGTGGCAACTGGCAAGCGAATTGTCGCTAAGTCGGCAAGACTGACCAGTGGCGACGATACAACGCAGCCCGTGCTTGGGCGACCACAGACCAATGGGCAGTGTGCCCTGCTGCGTCTGCAACTTAAAGACAAGAATGCGGTGTTGTCGACCAACGACTACTTCATCGAAGATCGCAACGGCAGTTATGCGGCTATCGCCAAGCTGCCCGAACCTACGCTGACAAAGCAGTTCAAAGTACTGAGCGAGGGTGAAATAATCATGGCCGAGCTGACGCTAACGAACACTGGAAAGACCGTAGCCCCCTTCTTACGCTTGAACCTGAAGGGTGAGGATGGCGAACAGATGCTGCCTGTCGTCTATAGCGACAACTACTTTACACTGATGCCCGGCGAGCGCCGAACGGTGACCGTCAGTTGGAAACGTGAGGACAGTCGTGGCCAGCAGCCCGTCATTGAGGTGACCAGTCTGTAGCTGTTGATGGAAATCAGAGCTTAAGCCGCCGCCATAGCCAGCGGGGGATGCATCGCCACAGCCATGTGATGGCACGCCAGCGGCCATCGATGACGCGGACGTGACGCCTCCGCTCTATGGCTTTGACGATGTCCTCGGCTACGCGTACCTTATTTAATAATAAAGGATAGTGGCGACCATCGTTCAGCAGGTCGGTAGCGACAAAGCCGGGGCGGAGGTCGGTGAAGCGGATGTTCAGGCCCTGGGCATTTGACAGTTGCTCCAATGCTTCAATGTAGGTGTTCTGTAATGCTTTTGTTGCCGAATAGGCTGGTGCCGGGCCTAAGCCTTTGGTGCCGGCTATGCTACTGACGGTGGCGATGTGGCCGCCGCCATGATTGGCCAGATAGCGGTAGGCTGTGCCCACCATGCGGGTAAAACCGACGCCGTTGGTCTGCACCGTCTGTAACTCTATGTCGGCTCTCAGCTCTCGGTTTTGGTGGCCGATGCCAGCGACGTGGACATAGAGGTCCATGCCTCCCATCTGCTCAATGAGTGCTTGCAGCTGCTCGCCGCCCTTCTCGCTGTTCACATCGATTTGTGTGGCGAAGTCGAAATCGGTGAGCCGTTCCACTCTGCGGGCAGCCGCGCCCACCGTCCATCCGTGCTCTTTGAGCAGCCGTGCCACCTCCAGGCCAATGCCCGAAGATGCTCCCATCACAATAGCCCGTTTCGTCATTTGTCGTATGTCAGCGTTAGGGTCTTTGGCTTTTATATTTGGAAAGAAATAGGAAAGAATTAGAAATAATTTAGCTGTTCATCAGGAACGACTTGAAGTCGGCAAAGTCCTTGCTCATGGCGATGCTCTGTTTGGTGCCACGCATGAAGGCTGCGAGACGACCGGGAATCTGAACGTCGATGCCCAGAATCTCATCAACCTTCTCCTTAAACTTGGCGGGATGGGCCGTTTCACAGAACACACCCACCTGACCTGGCTGCAGCTGCTCCTCGAGGGCGCGATAGCCACAGGCACCGTGTGGATCGAGAATGTAACCAGTCTCGGCATAGCAGCTGCGCATGGTCTCGCGAATCTGGTCGTCACTGTAAGTGGCGCCGCTGATGAGGTCGGTGATGCGGCTGTGGGTTTCCTCGGCCGACAACTTACCACCCTCACTGTAAAGGTCGATGATGCGTGCAAAGTTCGAGGGGGCACCCACGTCCATGGCGTTGGCCAGCGTCTGAAGGCTGGGCTTTGGCTCGTAGCGACCTGTCTGCAGGTAGTTGTAGAAGACGTCATTGGCGTTGTTGGCAGCAATAAAGTGCTTTACTGGCAGCCCCATAGCATGACCAAACAAGGCAGCGCAGATGTTGCCGAAGTTGCCAGAGGGGACGCAGACGGTTAACTGAGGATTGAGGAGCTGAGAATTGAGGCGTGCCACAGCATTAAAATAATAGAAAGCCTGCGGCAGGAAGCGGGCTACGTTGATGCTGTTGGCCGAAGTAAGCAACTTTTGGCGGTTAAGCTCCTCGTCCATAAACGCATTCTTTACTAATGCCTGGCAGTCGTCGAACACACCGTCAACTTCGATGGCAGTGATGTTCTGGCCGAGGGTGGTGAACTGACATTCCTGAATGGGACTGACCTTGCCCTTGGGGTAGAGCACGTAGACGTGGATGCCCTCAACGCCGAGAAAACCGTTGGCAACGGCGGAGCCAGTGTCGCCGCTGGTGGCAACGAGGACGTTGACCTCGCCGTCTGTTGTATTGGCGTTGCTTCTTACAGAACCGTTGCGCAGGAAATACTGCAGTAGGCGGGCCATGAAGCGTGCGCCGACATCCTTGAAAGCCAACGTGGGGCCGTGGAACAGTTCCAGGGCGTAGATGTTATCCTTGACCTTGACTACGGGGCAGTCGAACGAGAGCGTGTCGTAGACCAGGTCCTGCAGACAGTCGCCGTCGATATCGTCGCCAAAGAAGTTGGCGGCAACATTATAGGCGATGTCCTGAAACTTCATGGTGGGCATGTCGTCGAAAAATGCCTTTGGCAAGGGATGAATGGTTTCGGGCATGTAGAGGCCACGGTCTTCGGCCAGACCTTTGACGACGGCCTTGCGCAGGTCGGCCACTGGGGCCTGATGGTTGGTGCTGTAGTATTTCATATCGTGATTGTTATTCGTTGTGAATGTCTAAGTCTTTGTTTTTCTGGTGCAAAAGTACACAAAAAAGCTGTAACGGCAAAGCTTTCTGGCGCTTTTCTTCCATGTTTTAGGGATTTGCCTGCTGGCTGTGGAAGTAGTCGAACTGTGCCTGTCCGTCGTGGCCGTAGCAGAAGAGCCCCACGCGGATGCCTTTCCAATAGCCGGCACGCATGGGGAAGGGTTCGCCGACGGGTGTGAACTTCTGTCCGTCGGTGCTATAGGCGAACTGGTGGCTGTTCTGCTGACAGTCGTTGGTGATGCGAAGGTAGAGTTTTGGGTATTTGCCCGCTTTGACGATTTGCCGTTGGCCATTGGCTTCGACAAAGACGCCCTGCTGACAAAGGCCGATGGCTCGGAACTGCCTGCCGATACAGAAGAGGCCGGCATAACATTGTCCCGTCTGGGTGAGCAATGTCGTGCTTTCGCTCATGTAGCCGATGACTTTCTGGGTGAGCATGTTGTGACAGTCCTTCAGACTGTCGGCGGGCAGGGCGTGGATGGTCAGCCAACCCTTGCGCTCCGTGAGGTTCCAGTAAGCGTTGTGCGGGTTATGGTTCCATTGCCATTGAAGGCCGAGAGTACCATCGAACTCATCATCGGTCTGGAGCGTTGTAGGCCGAGAGGGTAGGGGACTCTGCCACACATCAACAGGCTCGCCGATGCCATTGCCGTCGAGGTCTGCGCCCATGAGTGGCCAGTCATCCTGCCAGCGTGCTGGTTGCAGATGGACCACGCGTCCGAGCACGGGCGTCTCCTGGAAATGGTAGAACCACCACTCGCCAGTGGGCGTGTCGACCAATGCTCCCTGATGTGGTCCGTTGATGCGCGTTGAGCCTTGTTCCAGCACCACACGCCGTTCGTAGGGGCCGTAGATGTTACGCGAGCGAAGCACCGTCTGCCAGCCCTGCCCTACGCCACCTTCCGGGATGATCAGGTAGTAGTAGCCATTGCGTTTAAGGAACTTTGTGCCTTCGGCCACGGGACCTGTGTAGACAGTGACACCGTCGTCGAGCAGCTGTCGTCCGTCGGCCGACATTTTGTGGACGATGATTGGTCCTGCACCATGACGACTACGGCCCAGATAAGCCTGACCGTCGTCGTCCCACAGTGGACAGGGGTCTTCCCATTTCTCTACGCGCTTCACCAAATGGAGCGGACTCCACGGACCGTGGGCATCCTTTGCCGTAGCCATGAAGAGCCCTTCGTCGGGTGTACAAAAGTAGACGTAGAACAGCCCGTCGTGGTAGCGGATGGCGGGTGCCCATGAACCGCCGGCGTAGTGGCGATTCTCATCCCATCCCGGTTCGTCGAAGCGCGAATAGATTTGGCTGATGTAGTGCCAGTTCACCATGTCGTCGCTCTCCAGCACCTGCATGCCGATGAAGTGGAAGTCGGAAGCTACCATATAGTATTTCTCGCCAACGCGTATGACGTCGGGGTCAGAGAAATCAGCGTTCAGCACGGGGTTACGATAGGTACCGTCGCCCAAGTCTCCCCACCGCAAGTCCTCCGTGTCCACGCGTACATAGTCGGGGCGGGCATCGGGCGACTCGGTCATTACCTGGATGTTCTGGAATTGCACGTTGCGGGCATGGCGCACGTAAAAGCCCTTGGCTGGCAGAGTACCCCACATCGTGGCTTCGGGATACTCTTTCTCCTTCTCGTCTTTCAGCGCCTTTTCAATGGTTGGCAGCTCGGCAAAGCCCACGCCCCCCTTGTGGTGCAGGGTGATGTTCGATAGGCTGACGTTCTCCACTGGATGTCCGGGCAAACCAGTGATGCTGCAGCCTGTTGGGCCGGCATTTCTAATTAGTATGTTGTCGAGGCGCACACCATTGATGTGGCCTATGTGGTCGATGGGAATCAGTTCGGCAATCGTGTCTTCATTGCCATTGCCACTCAGCGTGCCCTTCCCATCTCTTAACTTGTAGCCTCGTCCGCGGTTGCCCAGACGGATAAAGATGGGCGATTCGGTGCCTTCGACGTTGATGTCAGAGACACTGACGTTCTCCAGCACGCCGCCGTCGACAATCTCTAATGAGATGGCCGACGAGCCAGTCCACTGCCCAAAGAACTTTTCCTGTTGGTCGCTGCTAGGCTTGACAACGATACCGCTGATGCTGATGTTACGGAAGCCCCCGTTAGTCTCGGTACCTAACTTCACGGCATTGCAGTGGCTCGACACCACGCAGTCGCTGATGCGGATGTTTTCACAGAGCCGTGGCGACGTCGACTTCAGGGTGATGGCATCATCGTCGGAGTCGGCCATGATGTTTGTCACGATGACGTCATGGCAGCCGTCTAGATCGAGGGCATCGTTGTTGTAGTTGTTACGGTTGAACACCTTGATGCCGTCGATGTGCAGACGGTCGCAGGCCAAATAGTGCTGCATCCAGCAGCCGCTGTTGCATAGTGTGATGTCGCGGATTGTAATGTCTGCGCTCTGGATGAAGCGCAGCAGGTGAGGCCGCGTGATACCCTCATCGTTCCACGAGAGCTTCTTGAATGCCCGTCCGCGTCCGTCGATGGTGCCGTGGCCATCGATGCAGACGTTCTTCACCTTGTCGGCGTAGATGAGTTGGATGGTTGTGGTTTGAGTACGTAGCGACACGTAGTCGGACTTCATCGGGCGATAGTCTTCAAGCCGAGTGCTGCCGTAGAGCGTCGCCCCCTGCTCAAAGTAGAGGTGGACATTACTCCGCAACTCGATGGAGCCAATCTTGTAGTTGCCCGTGGGAATCACCACCCTTCCGCCGCCGGCCTGCGAGCATTCGTCGATGGCCCGTTGCAGGGCAGTGGTGCTCAGCACGGTAGTGTCGTTCTTAGCACCGTAGCTCACGATGTTGTAGTCTTTGGCCTGTGCAGCCGACAGGCATGTCATGGCCATTGCCAGAAGGAGTGTTCTTTTATCCATGCTTACGAATCAGTGAATGTCGGATGCCTATACACTCATTAGTGTCTGCATGAACTCGTGCAGGCGCAGCAGACCGTAGCCGCCGGAGACGCACGAAAGCTCGTCGTACTGCTGAACGGCATCGGGCTCTATACCTTTATAATATATAAGGAAGGGCACAGGCTCGCCGACATGGATACGCATCTCGACGGGAGTGAGGTGGTCGGGGAGCACGGCAATGCAGACGGGCTCGTCCATTTGAAGGGTTGCTTCATAGATGGGCTTGACGAGCCGACGGTCAAGGTTCTCAATGGTTGTCAGTTTGAGGTCGAGGTCACCGTCATGACCAGCCTCGTCACTGGCCTCTACGTGAACGAATACGAAGTCCTGACGGTGGAGGGCATCGATGGCGGCACGTGCCTTGCCCTCGTAGTTTGTGTCGGCAAGTCCTGTGGCGCCTTCCACCTCAATGATGTCGAGGCCTGCGTAGTGGCCGATGCCGCGGATAAGGTCAACGGCCGAGATGACCGATCCGGACTTCACTTGTGGGTACAGCTCTTGTAGCGTCTGCATCGACGGGCGGTAACCACCGCTCCATGGCCAGATGCTGTTGGCCTGACGCTCGCCGCGACGGGCCTTCTCCTGGTTGTAGGGGTGCTGGGGCAGCAGTTCCTGCGAGCGAAGGATGAGGTTGTTGATTAAGTCGACAGTGTCCTTCGCTTCTTGTTCAAACCCTTTCTCTGCTTTCACGAGTAATGGCTTCCATTCCTCGTTGGGATGGTCGTGGGGCGGTGCGCACTCGATGTGTTTCGAGCCGCCTTTGATCACTAATAAGTGCCTGTACTGAATACCAGTGATGAACTTTACAGTATCGCTGCCAAGGTGCTCGTTGAGGTAGTCGATGAGCAAGCGGGCATCCTCGGTCTGCAGGTTTCCACCGTTGTGAGTGACGATTTTGCCATCACCGATATTAATGAGGTTGCAGCGTAATGCCAAGTCATCGGGGCCCATCTCATAGCCGATACTGGCGGCCTCCAAGGGGCCGCGCCCCTCGTACACCTTGTTCAGGTCGTAACCTAATATAGCGGTGTTAGCTACCTCAGAGCCCGGTGGGAAACCGTCGGGCACGGTGATGAGCCGTCCCGTGCGCCCCATTTTGGCCAGCAGGTCCATAGTGGGGGTGTCGGCATACTGTAGCAGTGTCTTGCCGCCGAGCCGCTCAACTGGGTGGTCGGCCATGCCGTCGCCAAGAATGATGATGTGCTTAAAGCCCACCTCCTTCCCCTCCCTGGAAGAGGGACGATTGGTTACATTTGCTGTATTACTATTCATTCAGATTCTTGATGCTAATAAACTCTTTAGGCTCCCATCCTTTTACGGAGCGGCTTAGATATTCGCTATAGACATGATGTTTGCGAAGACACCAGCTGCGGTTACGCTTGCACCGGCACCGTAGCCCTGAATAAGCATGGGGTACTCGCGGTAGCGCTCGGTGGTAAGCAACACGATGTTGTTGGAACCTTCCAGACGATAGAAGGGGTGGCCGGAGCCGACAGCCTCAAGTGAAACACTGGTATGGCCGCCCTCCATGCGTGCCACGAAACGCCAGCGCTTCTGTTCGTGCTCCAGTTGCTGTCGTCGTGCCTCAAAGTCGGCATCGAGTGCGGGCAGCTGTTTCCAGAAGTCGTCGAGTGCTCCCTCGAAGAAGGCGTCGGGCATAAAGAGATGCTTCTCTACGTCATCCTGTTCCACCTTGTAGCCAGCCTCGCGGGTCAGGATGACCAGCTTGCGGACGACGTCGGTGCCGCAGAGGTCGATGCGCGGGTCAGGTTCTGAGTATCCCATCTCCTTGGCCCTGCGAACGGTCTCTGAGAAGGGCACGTCGGCAGCGATAGTGTTGAAGATGAAGTTGAGCGTGCCACTGAGCACGGCTTCGATGCGCAGAATCTTGTCGCCAGAGTTCAGCAGGTCGTTGATGGTGCCAATGATAGGCAGGCCTGCACCAACATTGGTCTCGAAGAGGAACTTGATGCCTTTCTTCAGGGCAGTCTGCTTCAGGCGGCGGTAGTCGTCGTAGGGTCCCGAGGCGGCAATCTTATTGGCCGTAACGACCGAGATGTTATGGTCGAGGAACGTCTGATAGAGGTCGGCCACGTCGGGCGAGGCGGTGCAGTCGACGAACACCGAGTTGAAGATGTTCATGCCAATGACCTCGTTCTTCAGGCGCTCGATGTCGCTGTTCTCCATCAGTTCGCGGTAGTTTGTCAGGTCAATGCCGTCGCGGTTGAAGACGGCCTTTTTCGATGAAGCGATGCCCACGACGTTCAGCTTTAGCTGGCGCGTCTCCTTCAGTGTCTCATATTGTGAGCGAATCTGTTCGATAAGGTTGCCACCCACGGTGCCAATGCCGCAGATGAAGAGGTTCAGTACTTTGTATTCCGAGAGGAAGAACGAGTCGTGGAGCACGTTGAGCGACTTGCGCAGGAAACGGGCGTCGACGACGAACGAGATGTTCGTCTCAGAGGCACCTTGGGCACAGGCGATGACCGAGATACCACTACGTCCCAGCGTGCCGAACAGCTTACCGGCAATGCCTGGCGTGTGCTTCATGTTCTCGCCCACGATGGCAATGGTAGCCAGTCCCCGTTCGGCCTGCATGGGGAACATCGCACCGGTGACAATTTCTTTGGCGAACTCGATGTTGAGCACTTCGACGGCGCGGTCGGCATCCTCGTCACGCACACCGATGGAGGTGCTGTTCTCTGACGAAGCCTGCGAGACCATAAACACTGAGATGCCGTGCTCAGCCAGTACGGAGAAGATGCGGCGGTTGACGCCGATGACACCCACCATCGAAAGGCCCGTCACGGTGATGAGCGTTGTGCCCTTGATGCTCGAGATGCCCTTGATGGGCTTGTGGTCGTTGTCAATCTTCTGCTTGATGAGCGTGCCAGGATGCTCGGGGTTGAAGGTGTTCTTCACCCGAATGGGGATGTTTTTGATACAGACGGGATAGATGGTCGGCGGGTAGACCACCTTCGCGCCGAAGTTGCACAGCTCCATGGCTTCGACATACGACAGCTCGTTGATGGTGTAGGCCGTCTTGATGACCTTCGGGTCGGCAGTCATGAAGCCGTCGACGTCGGTCCATATTTCCAGCATGTCAGCATCGAGGGCAGCAGCAATGATGGCGGCAGTGTAGTCGCTGCCGCCGCGCCCCAGGTTGGTGGTCTCGCCGGTGTCGCGGTCACGGGCAATGAAGCCTGGGACAACGGCCACCTTTTCTCTATTGAGAATTGAGAATTGTGAATTGAGAATTTGGGATTGAGAATTATGATTGGTCTTGCTGGCCGCTTCCAGTCCTTGAGCGTAACTGTAATTCTCAATTCTCAATTCCGAATTCTCAATTCCAAATGTTTCCCTCACCAGCTTATACGTCAGCTCGGCGTCAAGCACGTGCTTGCCCTGCTTCTTGGTAGTGCGTATGAAGTCGCGGGCATTAATGCGCTGCCCGCCGTTGATCAGGTTTGCCACAATGTGTGAGCTCAGACGCTCGCCATAGCTGGCGATGGCTGCCTCGGTCTTCGGACTGAGGTCATGGATGAGGAACACACCGTAGAAGATGGAACGCAGCTGCTCGAACATGTCGTCGAGCGTGGTCAAGAGGGCTTGCTTCTTGTCGGTGTCGCCGATGACGGCCTCCACCATCTCGTGGTGGCGTGAACGCATGGATTCAAACTCCTCGCGCCAGCGCTCCTCGCCCCGCAGGGCCATTTGTGAGGTGGCTATCAGACGGTCGGTGATGCCTCCAAGGGCACTCACCACGACGATGATAGGTTCCTGTTCGGCCTCAACAATACGTTTAAGGCTCAAGATACTCTCTACGGAACCGACGCTGGTTCCGCCGAATTTCATCACTTTCATGCTACGTAAGTTTTTGCAATTGCGGGTGCAAAGGTACATATTTTTAAGGAGTTTGTAGAGCTTCGGAAGTACAAAACTATTGTCCTTTAACTCCCTTTAACTCCTTTGACTCCTTTAACTCCCTAAAAATATGTACCTTTGCACGCATGATACAAGAATACCAACTCCGCGTGCTGCCACAGGTGGCCGCCGATGCCGATAATCTCCGGCGCTATCTCGCTGAAGAGAAAGGCCTGGCACTGAGCGCTCTGAAGGGCGTCCGCATCCTAAAGCGCAGCATTGATGCCCGCCAGCGAACCATCTACGTCAATTTAAAAGTACGGGCGTATATAAACGAACAGCCCACCGACGACGTGTTCGAGCCGGTGGCTTACCACGATGTCAGCGACGCCCCTCAGGTCATCGTCGTCGGTGCAGGCCCTGGTGGGCTCTTTGCCGCCCTGCGGCTCATTGAGTTAGGGCTTTGCCCCATCGTCGTTGAGCGTGGCAAGGACGTGCACGAGCGAAAGAAGGATCTTGCCGCCATAGCCCGTACGCAGCAAGTTGATCCCGAGAGCAACTACTGTTTTGGTGAGGGTGGCGCTGGGGCTTACAGTGATGGCAAACTCTACACCCGCTCAAAGAAGCGCGGCAACATCGATAAGATTCTACGTGTATTCTGCCAGCATGGCGCTTCGACTAACATTCTGGCCGATGCCCATCCCCACATCGGTACCGACCGCCTTCCGCAGGTCATCGAAACCATGCGTCACACCATTCTGCGCTGTGGTGGCGAGGTTCATTTCCAGACGAAGATGACGCGGTTCATCGTTCAACGTTCAGAGTCCAGCGCCCAGAAAGTCATTGGCGTGGAGGCTGAGCAAATGGTAAGCGATGAGCTACGAACTACCAACTTCTTCGGTCCCGTCATTCTTGCCACGGGTCATTCTGCCCGCGACGTCTACCGCTATTTGGTGGCTGAGAATATCGAAATCGAAGCGAAAGGCATCGCCGTCGGCGTGCGCTTGGAGCACCCTGCACAGCTCATCGACCAGATACAATACCACCGTCGCGAGGGCAGGGGACAATGGCTTCCTGCTGCAGAGTATTCGTTTGTCACTCAGGCTGAAGAGCGTGGCGTCTACTCTTTCTGTATGTGCCCTGGCGGCTTCGTCATACCCGCTGCTACGGGGCCCGAGCAGATTGTGGTCAACGGCATGAGTCCTGCCAACCGTGGCACGCAGTGGAGCAACAGCGGCATGGTGGTCGAGGTGCGGCCGGAAGATATCGCTACTCTTTTGCCCTCCACGAATGGCACAATAGACTCACCCTCGGGAAGCGTAGGCAGTGGCGTTTTGTCCATGCTCCATTTTCAGGAGCAGCTTGAGCACCTCTGCTGGCAGCAGGGCGGCATGCGCCAGACAGCACCGGCTCAGCGCATGGCCGACTTTGTGAATGGCCGACTGAGCTACGACCTGCCGCGCTCGTCGTATGCCCCCGGCCTCATCTCGTCGCCCCTCCACTTCTGGTTGCCACAGCCCATCGTCAGTCGCTTGCAGCAGGGCTTTCGTCAGTTTGGACGTCAGGCCCACGGCTTCTTGACCAACGAGGCAGTGATGATTGCTGTCGAGACGCGTACGTCGTCGCCGGTGCGTATTCTCCGAAACTCTGAGACACTGCAGCATGTGCGCGTTGAAGGCCTCTTCCCTTGCGGCGAGGGTGCAGGCTATGCAGGTGGCATCGTCTCTGCCGCCGTTGATGGTGAGCGCTGTGCAGAGATGTGCGCTCAGTACCTCAACGTCCTTACTGCCTGATTTTATCCATACAGAAAATAGCCCTCACTTTGCTCCGAGAGGACTGCCACACATCTCGGAGAAGTCTCTGGGTTTGCTCCGAGAGGACTGCCACACTTCTCGGAGAAGACTGCCGCTCTTCTCGGAGCAAACTTGGGCACATTTCCCCTGTGGGGAGTGCGCCCTTAAAAAAACTGCAGCCCTTTAACTCCTTTTAACGTCCTTTTGCTCGCTTAACTCCCCAATTTTTTGTATCTTTGCCACACGAAATTAACTTAAAACGCAAAGAGACTATGAATAAGGAGGAAAAATTCATCATTACCATCAGCCGCCAGTTTGGCACAGGTGGTCACGAAATTGGCGTAGAACTGGCCAAGCGTCTCAATGTGAAACTGCTTGATAAGCAGATAGTAAACGAGGTGGCCAGCCGCTATTGTGGAGTGGAGGATGCCATCGGTCATCTTGAGGACAAACATCCACTATGGCGCGACGATTTTACACAGTTCTACCGCAGTTACATGGCCGACGCGGAGTATAACGGCCAGGAGCAGGATCAGACGTCGCACAAGCTTTTCAAGGCGCAAGCCGATGCCATTCGTAAAATTGCAGAACAAGAGTCGTGCGTCATCATTGGCCGTTGTGGCTTTTATATCTTCCGCGACCATCCCAACGTACTGAAAATCTTTCTGCATGCCGACGACGACTGTCGCAAGTATCGCATTGCCACGAAGTATGGTATTTCGGAGCAGGATGCTGCCGCCATGCTTGTCGACAACGACTTCAGCCGCGAGCTTTACACCAAGACGTTCACAGGCTGTGACTGGCAGGATGCCCGCAACTACGACATTGCACTGAATGTTCGCAAGTTTGGTGTCAATGGTGCCGTCGACTTCCTTATGAACTGTATCGAGTAGGATGGCGCTGGGCAAGTGGGTAGGCGGCTATTTAGGCTGGATTGTGTTCGGACCATTAGGAGGCCTGTTAGGCTTCCTACTTGGTTCCGTGTTCGATGCCGCGACGTCGGGCTCCCCGCTGTTGGGCGGTGATGCCTCTCAGCAGGGCAATCCACGTCAGGACTACGAATCCTATCAGCAACAACAGCGGCAACAGGGCGACCGCAACAGCTTCTTGCTGTCGATGCTCGTGCTTGTGTCGTACATCATCAAGGCCGATGGCAAGGTGATGCACTCGGAGATGGAGCTCGTGCGGCAGATGCTGCGTCAAAACTTTGGCGAAGCTGCCGCCCAGCAGGGTAACGACATCCTGCTGAAACTCTTTGATCAGGAGAAGCAACAGGGCGATGCAGCTTTCCGACAGACCATTCGTCAGGCTTGTGCGCAGATAGCGCGCAATATGGACTACAGTGGACGTCTGCAGCTGCTGAACTTCTTGGTAATGGTCGCTCAGGCCGACGGCCAGGTGCCTGATGTAGAGTTGCGTGCCCTGCGTGAGGTGGCACAGTGGATGCAGTTGTCGGCCAGCGAGGTGGACTCGATGCTCCACTTGAGCGGCGATACGCTTGAGGATGCTTATAAGGTGCTGGGTGTCAGCCCTTCGGCTACTGACGACGAGGTGAAGCGAGCCTACCGTAAGCTGGCCCTTGAGCACCACCCCGATCGCGTTGCCAAGCTGGGAGAGGACGTGCGCAAGGCTGCCGAAAGGAAGTTCCAGGAAATCAATGCTGCCAAGGAGAAAATATGGAAGGCCCGCGGGCTGTAGAGAATCTCATTTGTCAAATTCCGCACGGGGGCCTTTCCGATGATTTTATTCCGTTAGTTTCTTCTATAAATGTCGGCGGGTGACAGGCGTTGGCCGTCGGGCCCAAGGACGTGTAGGCGGAGCATGCCGCCGTTGTGGTCATAGTAGCGCACTTCGATGGTGTGCAGCCCGGCGCGTAAAGCCTGCTGCCCAATCTCTTCGTGGGGACTTTGTGGTTGGTCGTTGTCGACCACCATGTTACCGTCGATTTTCAGCAGACTGCCATCGTCGCTCTTCAGTGCGAAGGTGTAGATGCCGTCGGTAGGAACCTGCAGGTAGCCAGTGATGATGAGGCCGATGTGACCACTCACCCCCTCAGGGATGCACACGTCGTCGATGTCGAACGTCTGGCGGACAGGCGTCAAGTGCATTTTGTCACACTTGTAGCCGCGGAACTCATGCCAGTCAGCACGCAGACCGTGGCCGTTTACTTTTTTGCTGTTTTCTGGCGTAGCCAAATTGTCCAGTCCAATGACCGTGATGGGTTCAAGAAAACCTTGTTTGACGAAGTCGGTATAGACGGTCTCGCCACCGCGACCATTAGGCATGAAGGTGCGCAGGGCGAAATGGGTGGTCTCGCTGACTTTGATAGGCTTGGTATAGAGTGGCGACTTGACCGTGGGGATAGTGCCATCGGTGGTGTAGCGTATCAGTACTGTCGGGTCATTACAGATAGCATCGAGGATTCCCTCGTTTGTGAAGGCGTTCATGCTGTAGAAGCCCTCTGGGGCTGGTGAGCGGTAGGGTATGCCGAGCTTCTGTAGCATGAGGAAATGTTGTGGCTGTCGAGCGGTGAAGTTAGCAAAGCTTTTCTGCTCGGGCGTGCTCCAGGCCAGTTCCGAGAGTGCCATAATGCGGGGGAAGTACATGTAGAAGGCCCGCTCGATGGTGGGGATGTATTCCGTCCAGAGGTTGGCTTGCACGCCGAGGATGCGGCCCAGGTGGCTGGCTTTTCCGGATTTTCCGGATTTTCCGGGCTTTCCGGACTTTCCGGGTTCTCCGGTTTTTCCGGGCTTTCCGGATTTCCCAGGCAGTGCGTATTCGTAGATATCGTGTATGCTGTTGTTCTCCTCGCCTTGCGAGAGGTACATGGGCGAACCAGGGCAGAAGACGACGTCGTTGCCCTGTTCGAGGGCGCGCTGTGGCGCGTCGGGTACCCATGTGCGCCACCATGTGACGGTGGCCGTTGGTGATAGTCCGCCCTCAAGAATCTCGTCCCACCCCATAATCTGACGCCCTTGCTTGTTCAGGAACTGCTCCATCTGACGCATGAACCATGCCTGGAGTTCGTCCTCATCCTTTAGGTTCTCATCCTTGATGCGCTGCTGGCAGTCTGGGCACTTCTCCCATGTGTCCCTGCGTACCTCGTCACCACCCACATGCACATATTTATAAGGAAACAGGGCGACTACCTCGCGCCAGATGTCCTGACAGAAGTCCAGCACCCGCTGCTTGCCAGGGCAAAGTGGCGTAGTGAACCATTCGCCCCAGCCTGCCTGTGGGAAGCATGAAAGTCCCTCGTAGTGCTCGATGGCAGAGAGGAAGTGGCCGGGCATGTCGATCTCGGGCATAATTTCGATTCCGCGTTGACGTGCGTAGGCAACCACGTCGCGGATGTCCTGCTGGGTATAGAAACCACCGTAGAGGGTGTCGCCATCGGCGATGCGTAGCCGCTGCTGAGGCAACAGCATGTCGGGATTGTCGGTCTTTGCCGCCCGCTGCCAGCAGGCCGTATCCTGATTGTTGAAAATGCGCCATGCGCCTCTTTCGGTCAGTAGCGGGTACTTCTTGATTTCTATGCGCCAGCCTTGGTCATCGGTGAGATGCCAGTGGAAGCGGTTCAGCTTGTAGAGGGCCATCATGTCGACAATGTGTTTCACCTCGTCGACACTCCAGAAGTGGCGTGACGAGTCTAACATGAAGCCACGCCAGCCGTAGCGCGGCGCATCGCTGATGGTGACCGATGTGAGCGTCGTGCCTTGCTGAAGCAACAGCTGGCGCAACGTGGCGATACCATTTACAACGCCCTCGTAGTCGCGCCCCACGATGTCTATGCCCTGATTACCAATGGTCAGACTATAGGCACCCATAGCAGGTAGCTTGCTGCTAAGGCTCAGTTGGATGCCGCCGTTACGTCCCTGCACCACATTGCAAGTGCTGGCGTCAGATTGTTCGATGCTTTGTGCCAGATAGGTGGCTGCGTCGTTGAGGCTCGTGACGGTGTAGCTAATACGGCATGTCGCAGGCAGGACGTAGCTTGAAGTGCCCCAGCTGACGGTTTGAGGAGCGGGTATGAGTGCTGGGGCTTGCGCCGTTGCGGTTTGGGCCACTCCTTGTGCCAATGCGAGGCAGAGGCAGGCGATGAGCCATACTGCTGTTCGTGTCGTTCGTTTCATAGTTGTTGTTGTGGATTGGTTTATATGATTCTTCAGGTTGATAGCGGTGCAAAGTTACGAACTTTTATCCAATCTTCCAAACAAACGAATGAAAAATCATCGGAAAAAAGTGTGCCGTTTCACGAAAAATTTGTATCTTTGCAGCGCCAATAACGATGAAACTACTGATATGAAGAGAAACATAATGATGGTGCTGGTGTGCTGCTTCGCGATAGCTTACGCCACGGCCGGAAAGAAGAAGGAAGTATTGCCCTATCAGAATGCGGCACTGTCGGTTGACGAACGCGTCAGTGACCTCCTGGGGCGCATGACACTTGAGGAGAAAGTGGGACAGCTGCGCTGTACAATGGCGTGGAACTACTATGATATTATAGCAAGCAAAAGCGGAAAGAGCAAGGAGGTTGTGCCTTCGGAGCAGTTCAAAAAGGACATTGAGGAGGGACGTGTCGGCATGCTATGGGCCACCTACCGTGCTGACCCGTGGACGCAAAAGTCGCTTGAAAACGGACTGACTCCTGAGCTGGCGGCACAGTGTGGCAATGCCCTGCAGCGCTATGTCAGGGAGCACACACGCTTGGGCATTCCCCTCTTCCTCGCCGAGGAAGCACCTCACGGTCACATGGCCATTGGGGCTACAGTCTTCCCTACTGGCTTGGGTATGGCGGCCACTTGGTCACCGACGTTGGTTGAGCAGGTTGGTGAAGTCATCGCCAAGGAGATACGCCTGCAGGGTGCCCACATTAGCTACGGCCCTGTGCTCGACCTGTCGCGTGATCCCCGTTGGAGCCGCGTGGAAGAGACGTTGGGCGAAGACCCTGTGCTGACGGGGACGATAGGTGCGGCTCAGGTGTGCGGTCTTGGTGGAGGCAACCTCAGCAAGCCCTTCAGTACTATTGCGACGTTGAAGCATTTTATTGCCTACGGCACTACCGAAGGTGGGCAGAACGGTGGCCCTACGCTGATAGGTCCACGCGAGATGTGGGAGAACTTCCTGCCGCCGTTCAAACGGGTGATTGACGCTGGCGCACTGTCGGTGATGACAAGCTATAACTCAATGGACGGTGTGCCCTGCACCAGCAATGCCTATCTGCTTACCGATGTGCTGCGTGACCAGTGGCAATTCCGTGGCTTTGTCGTCAGCGACCTGTATAGCATCGACGGCCTGGCTGGCACCCATCGCGTAGCAGCAAATCGACAGGAGGCAGCTACGATGGCCCTTTTGGCGGGTGTCGACGTTGACCTTGGTGCAGCCTGTTATGCCAAGCTGTCATCCCTTCCACAAGATAGCCCGTCCTGCAAGGAACAGTTGGAAGAAGCCATCGATCGCGCCGTAGCCCGTGTGCTCCGCTTGAAGTTTGAGATGGGGCTCTTCGATAATCCTTACGTCGACCCCGTGGCTGCTCGTGCTGTGCGCAGCGAAGCCCACCGCCAGATAGCCCTCGACGTGGCTCGCGCCTCCGTGACACTGTTGAAGAATGAGAAAACCGCTGCTCCAGAACCAGGCAAAGCGGGTAGGACGCTTCCACTGGACAAGAAGCTGCGGATTCTGGTTTGTGGCCCCAATGCCGACAACGTCTACAATATGTTGGGCGACTACACGGCCCCACAGGACGATGGCAACGTGAAGACCATCCTCGATGGCATCCGCCAAAAGGGCATTGATGTAGAATACGTAAAAGGCTGTGCCATCCGCGATACCACACAGAGCAATATCCAAGAAGCCGTAGAGGCTGCACGCCGCTGTGATGCCATCGTCTGTTGTGTTGGTGGTAGCAGTGCCCGTGATTTCAAGACAAGTTACAAGGAGACCGGCGCTGCCGACTCTCAACTCTCCGCTCCCAATGCTCAACTATCAGATATGGACTGTGGTGAAGGCTTCGACCGTGCCACACTCACCCTTTTGGGCCACCAGCAGCTGCTGCTTGAAGCCCTCCGCCAGACAGGGAAACCCCTTGTGGTGGTCTACATCGAGGGACGCCCGCTCGACAAGAGCTGGGCCGCTGAGCATGCCGATGCCCTGCTCACTGCCTACTACCCTGGCCAGGAGGGTGGTACAGCCATTGCCGACGTGCTCTTCGGCGACTACAATCCTGCTGGTCGTCTGCCAGTCTCCGTACCTGCCAATATTGGGCAGCTGCCCGTTTACTACAACAAGAAGGCTCCGCGCCCCCACGACTATGTGGAGATGTCGGCAAAGCCCCTCTATGCCTTCGGCTATGGTTTGAGTTATACCACTTTCGACTATTCCAATCTCACTGTCAGCGAGAACTTCGATCTACAGACTTCCATGCCGACTGTCACCCTTGACGTCACAAATACTGGCGACCGCGATGGAGAGGAGGTCGTTCAGCTTTATCTCCACGACGATCAGGCCTCGACCGTGCAGCCCGTTATGCAGCTGAAGGCCTTCGAACGCCTATATATAAAAAGAGGTGAGACACGCACCGTCACTTTCACACTTACTGCCGACGACCTTTCCATCGTTGATAGCCAGATGCACCGTGTTGTGGAGCCTGGTTCATTTACCGTCCTGGTGGGAGCCGCCAGCAATGATATACGCCTACGTGGCACGCTGAACGTCAGCCCCTCCAAAAAACAATGAAAGAAAAGAGCGCAAAAGTTTGGACGTATGGAAAAAAATAGTTACTTTTGCAAGCACTATTAACAATAGAACCCAAAAAGTGGAGAAACTATGAACCTTAACCTTACATCTACTATTCAGATGCCTGACCATCGGCTGCGCCGCGATGTTGTGGCACTGTGCGAGAAAGTGGGGAAGCCCGTGCTGAAGCTGCTGAGCAAGGACTACCGTGAGAACGGCCTGCAGCACTGGTGCGACGAATATGGCTCGGCAGCACTTGTCAACATTGCCGTGTTCAACGAGCTGCAGCACACCATTACGGGCTGGCCTGGCGGCAAGCCTGGCGCCGACGACTCGAACCGCCCTGAGCGAGCACTGCCGTTTCCGAAGCGTGTCATCGTTTTCTCACCTCATCCCGACGATGACGTCATCTCGATGGGTGGCACCATCCGTCGGCTGATTCAGCAGGGGAACGACGTTCACATCGCCTACGAGACGAGCGGCAACATCGCCGTGGGTGACGAGGACCTGACGCGCTACATGCACTTCCTCAATGGCTTTAACATGCTGTTTAGCGACAGTCGCGACCTTACCATCATCAAGAAATACAACGAGATCAAGGAGTATCTGGGCGCCAAGCATGCCGACACCCCTGACACCCGCGACATCCTGACACTGAAAGGCTTGATACGCCGTGGCGAGGCCCGAACGGCATGTGCCTACAACGGCATCGGCAAGGACCACATTCACTTCCTCGACCTGCCTTTCTACGAGAGCGGCCGCATTGAGAAGCTGCCCGTTGGCAAGGCCGACGTCGATATCGTTCGCCAGCTGATTACCAACATCAAGCCCCATCAAATCTATGTCGCAGCCGATCTGGCCGACCCTCACGGCACGCATCGCAAGTGTACTGACGTGGTGCTGGCTGCTGTCGACGAGGAGCGGCAGGCTGCTGCCTCGTGGCTGAACGACTGCCGCATCTGGATGTACCGTGGCGCCTGGGCCGAGTGGGACGTGGCCGACATTGAAATGTGCGTACCGATGAGTCCTGAGGAACTGTTGGAGAAACGTAACGCCATTCTGCGCCATCAGAGTCAGATGGAGAGCGCACCCTTCATGGGTGACGACTCACGACTGTTCTGGCAGCGTGCTGAAGATCGCAACCGTGGCACGGCACAACGCTACGACGCCTTGGGCCTGGCGTGCTACGAGGCGATGGAGGCCTTTGTGGAGTTCCGCTTCACTACTGCGCCGTCGTTCTTTTGAGCCACCACACGCTAATTGACACACCAAAACAAAGACTATAGACAATGAGACGACTGATAACCATCACACTGCTGATGCTGACGACCATCGTGGTGGCCGCCCAGGGCTACCATGTCGTGGCAGGAATGGTCAGCGATGCCCAGACTCGTCAGCCGCTGGCCCGTGTCAGCATCACTGCCGACGGCGTAGCCACGGTCACTAACGAGCAAGGGCGTTTCACGCTGAAGGTGCCTGGCGCACGGCCTGCCTTTATCAACGTGTCGATGCTTGGCTTTAAGGCCCGTCATGTGGCTGTGCCTTCCGATGGCTGTCCCCTTGACATCATGTTGACGCCCAGCACCATTACCCTCAACGAGATTGTCGTCCGTGCTGACGATGCTGTTGCAGTGGTGCGCGCAGCCCTGTCGAAGGTTCCTGACAACTACAGCCGTTCCTCCGTGCTCTACAAAGGTTTCTATCGTGAAACGGTGCAGAAGCGGCGGCAGTTCATCAGCGTCAGCGAGGCTGTTGTCGACGTCTACAAAACCTCCTACGAGCAGGACATTAGTCGCGAGGCGGTGGCTATCACACGAGGGCGACGGCTGCTGAACATGAAGCCTGCCGACACACTCGGCGTCAAGATTATGGGTGGTCCTGTGCTGCCCGTTGTAGCCGATGTGGTGAAGAACAGCGAAATGCTGTTCTATGAGGACGACATGCCCTACTACCACTTCGAGATGGACACACCCCAGAAGCTCGACGACCGCCTGCAGTACGTCGTCCACATGTCGCCACGCCAGCAGCAGCGCTATGCCCTGTTCTATGCCACTCTTTACATCGACCAGCAGACGCTGGCCTTCACCCGTGCCGAGCTGACCCTCGACATGAGCCGCCGCCTGCCCGCTATGGAGGCGATGCTCGTCAAGAAGCCTGCTACGCTGCACTTCCGTCCTCGTGAACTGAGCTTCAGCATCCACTATCGCACTGAAGACGGTGTCACTTATCTGAGCTATGTGCGCAACGTCATGCGGTTCACCTGCGACTGGCGCCGACGCTTGTTCTACTCGCCCTTTACGACCATCAGCGAGTTTGTGGTCACCGATCGCCAGCAGCAGGCCGTGCGCCCCATTCGTGGACGCGACACGTTCAGCCGCCGCGACAAGCTCTACGACCGCGTGGAATACTTTAGCGACCCCAACTTCTGGGGGCCTGACAACATTATTGAGCCTACCGAGACGCTCGATAAAGCCATCGAACGCCTCAAGCGGCGCGTCAGTGCTGCTGCATCTCCTGCATCAGACGAATCTCATCATAAGTGACGTCTGGCGGGCAGAGCGCCTTGATGGCGGTGGTGCTCTCTTCTGGACCCACCAAGCGCAGAATTTTGATGATGGCCTGCTGATGGTCAGGCGTGACAAGGTCGTCGAGTCGCACTTTACCCGATGCCACATAGCGAGCCAGGTGGCCAGTAATAGTACCCGTGGTGAGCGATCGCGCAGCTGCGATCTCTGCTGGCTTCATGCCCTGGGCATACATCCCGTAGCTCACCTCCCAAGTTTTTGGTTTCTGCTCCTTGGGCGGCTTTGCCTGTTGCTGGGCGTGGGCTTTCGCCTTGCGTTCGCGCTGCCGTTTCAGCTTGTCCTCATCGAGGGCATCAAGCATCGACATCTGCTTCTCTCGCAAGTAATTGTCTATCGAGAAGCCATCATCCGAAATCTTCGTCAACAGATAGCGGCGAGCCAACCATGCCTGGCGCACGTCGGGCAGCACGTTGCCCAGTCGCTGCATGGCCTGCTTGTTGTTGGTCTTCACCTCAGCGCTGAGCTTCAGTGGCTTTTCAAGCAGCACCTCGAGCGTGTCGGCAAAGTATGAGGCACTCTTTTCCACCCGCTCCAGGAATGGCGTTGCATGCAGCCCCTCTGTGGTCAGCTGTCGAATGTATGCCGTCCACTTCTCGGCCACGTCGCTGACACGCTGTTTCAGCTCCATGTAAGTCTTGTTGTGCAATTGCATCAGCGAGGCATGGCTGCGGAAGAAATACTCAGCAAAGAGACGCATCAGCTGCTCATAAGGAAACATGATACAGCGGAAGTCGAATAACTCGAGCAACAGATGGCGGTAGTACTCCTCCTTGAGCGTTGGCAACTGGCTGATGCTCAGTGCGGCAGCCTCCTCCTGATGACCAATGTAGCTGTGGACGCGCTCATCGTTGATGATGGCACGCGCAGTGATAGGTGCTGCAAGCACCAGCCCCTCTAACGAGCGGCAGCGGCTCAGTGCGACGTAGACCTGTCCTGGCGCGAACGACTGGTTGGCATCGATGATGGCACGGTCGAACGTCAGGCCCTGGCTCTTATGAATGGTGATGGCCCACGCTAATCGCAGTGGGAATTGTGCGAAGGTACCCTGCACGTCAGTCTCTATCTCACGGGTTTCAGAATTCAGCGTGTAGCGGGCGTTTTCCCATTCCAGCGGCTCCACCTTGATGGCTTTCTCATCGCCAGGACAGTGCACCAGTATCTGGTTGTCGTCGACGTAGGTCACTTGGCCGATGCGCCCATTATAATAGAGGTGGTTGCCCGATGGGTCGTTTTTGACGAACATCACCTGTGCTCCTTGCTTCAGTACGAGCGTTGATGCCACTGGATAGGAGTATTCAGGAAACGTGCCCTCTATCTTGGCACTAAACATGAACTGCCGGCCTGGCAGCTTTTGCAGCTCCGACTCATTGTAGAAGTTGGCAAGGTTGTTGTGGGTCGTCAGACGAATGAAGCCGTCCTCGGCCTTTGGCCTGAACATGGGCTGGCAGCGGGCGTTGAGTGCAGCAAGGTCGCCCTCGGTGGGCTGGCCTATGCGGATGTGATTCAGAATGTTGAGGAACGAGGTGTCCTCCTGTCGGTACACCTTTTCAAGCTGGATGGTCACGTAGTTAATCTGCGCCAGCGCCTTCGATCCGAAGAAGTAGGGCGTGTCGTAGTAGGGCTTCAGCAGCTTCTCGTCCTCAGGCGTTACCACAGGCGTCAGCTGCTGCAGGTCGCCAATCATCAGCAGCTGCACGCCCCCGAAGGGCAGGTAGTGGTCGCGGAAACGCCGTAGCACTGAGTCGATGGCGTCGAGCAGGTCGCTGCGCACCATCGATATCTCGTCGATAATCAGCAGGTCGAGCGACGCCAGAATCTTTCGCTTCTCCCTGCCGAAGTCAAACTTGCTCTTAATCTGCGCGTTAGGGACAAAGGGCGACAGTGGCAGTTGGAAGAACGAGTGTATCGTCACGCCGCCTGCATTGATGGCGGCCACACCCGTCGGTGCAACCACGATGCTGCGTTTGCGCGACCGCTCCACTACTGCTTTCAGGAAGGTGGTCTTGCCCGTCCCTGCCTTGCCTGTCAGGAAGATGCTGCGCCCTGTGTTCTCCACAAAGTCCCACGCCGTGCGCAACTCGTTGTTTCGTTCCATGATGCTGCTCAGTTATTAATCAACCGCAAAGATACTACTTTTCATTTTCATTCTTCACCTTTCATCTTTCATTTTTCATCTTTTAACTCCCTTTAACGCCCCTCGTCTTTTTTACCTCCCTAAAAATTCGTACCTTTGCGCCATCATCGCAACTACAACCTCAAGACAATGAAAACATCCAGACTTTTCTCCGTGATGGCAGCCCTGGCAGTCGCACTGTCGCTGTCGGCAGCCGGCAAGCTTACTCAGCAAGTAAACCCCTTTATCGGTACTGGTGGCCACGGCCATGTGTTCATCGGTGCTAACGTGCCGTTCGGATTCGTACAGCTCGGCCCCACTCAGTACACCCAAGGCTGGGACTGGTGCTCTGGCTATCACTACAGCGACTCCGTGCTCGTGGGCTTTGGCATGATGCACCTCAGTGGCACTGGCATTGGCGATCTGGGCGACGTGACGCTGCTGCCCACCCTGTGCCCCTGTCGCAAAGACGTACGCTTCTCCCATCGTGCTGAGCGCTGCACGCCAGGCTACTATGCCGTGACGCTCGACGGTGGCATCCATGTAGAACTGACGGCCACTGAGCGCTGTGGCATGCATCGCTACACCCTGCCAGCCGACGTGGAGCGTGGCTACGTGCGCCTGAACCTCAAGCAGGGCATTGGCTGGGACAACATGAAGCAGTGCCAGGTACGTGTCGAGAGCCCCACGATGCTCTCTGGCTACCGCTTTTCGTTAGGATGGGCACGCAACCAGAAGGTGTTCTACGCCATAGAGTTCTCGCGTCCTGTCACTCGTGAGGAGCCTGCTACCGACAGCATCTCTGTCTTCAGCTTCGACAACAATGGCCAGCCACTGCTGGTACGTGTGGGCCTTTCGCCCGTCAGTGTCGAGGGAGCCAAGGCCAACCTGAAGGCCGAGATGAACACATGGGACTTCCAGGCCATACTCCGCGATGCCGACCGTAAGTGGAACGAGCAGCTGGGCAAGGTGCAGCTCGAAGGCGGCAGCTCCGACGAGCGCACCACCTTCTATACCGCCCTTTACCACACCATGACCGCCCCCTCGCTCTTCTGCGATGTCGATGGCACCTATCGCGGAGCCGACGACCAGATACACCATGGCGCTGCCGATGCCACCTACACCACCTTCTCGCTGTGGGACACCTATCGCGCTGCACACCCCCTGATGACGCTTATTCACCCTGAGCGGCAGCAGGCGATGGCCTACACCCTGTTGAATATCTATAAGGAGCAGGGCAAGCTGCCTGTATGGCACCTCATGGGCAACGAGACCGACTGTATGGTGGGCAACCCAGGTATACCCGTCCTCGCCGACCTTGTGCTGAAAGGGTTTGCTGACAACGCCCAGCAGTGTCTCGAGGCGATGAAAACCTCAGCCATGCTCGACGAGCGTGGCATGGACCTGCTGAAGAAGTACGGCTACCTGCCCTTCGACCTGCACCCTGACCACGAGTCGGTGGCCAAAACCTTGGAGTATGCCCTCGCCGACTGGTGTGTGGCACGTGTGGCTGCGAAGCTGAAGGACAGACAGACACAAAAGTATTTCGACAAGCGTGCCCAGAGCTATCGCCGACTCTTCGATCCGCAGACAGGGTTTATGCGAGGTCTCGACAGCAATGGCAAGTTCCGTGAGCCATTCAACCCCTTCCACTCCGTCCACCGTCAGAACGACTATACCGAGGGCAACGCCTGGCAGTACACATGGCTTGTGCCCCACGATGTTCACGGTCTGGTGAGCCTCTTCGGCTCTGAGCAAAAGTTCGTTGAGAAGCTCGACTCGCTGTTCATCGCCGAGGGCGATCTGGGCGAGGATGCCTCACCCGATATCAGCGGACTCATCGGCCAGTATGCCCACGGCAATGAGCCAAGCCACCACATCCTTTACATGTACAACTACATTGGTCAGCCATGGAAGGGCGCACGCCTCATCCGTCAGACCATGCGCGACATGTATCGTAACGACTTCGACGGCCTGTCAGGCAACGAGGATGTCGGCCAGATGTCCGCCTGGTATGTCCTCTCAGCCCTTGGCCTCTATCAGGTAGAGCCTGCTGGTGGGAAGTACATCATCGGCACGCCCCTCTTCGACGAGGCCGACATCAACGTAGGCAATGGGCGCACCTTCCGCATCATCGCCTGTGACAACAGCCCTGAGAACATCTATGTGCAGAGTGCCACACTCAATGGACGGCCTTATACTCGCACCTACCTCCAGTTCAACGACATCGTCAAGGGTGGAGTTCTCGAACTACAGATGGGCCCCCAGCCCTCAGCATGGGGCACCAAGAAGGCCGACCGCCCATAAAAGATTGCTCCGAGAGGACTCCCACTTTGCTCGGAGCAACCTGTGAGTCCCCTCGGAGCAACCTGTGAGTCCTCTCGGAGCAGCCTGTGAGTCCCCTCGGAGCAGCCTGTGAGTCTTCTCCGAGCAGCCTGTGAGTCCCCTCCGAGCAGCCTGTGAGTCCCCTCGGAGCAACCTGTGAGTCCCCTCGGAGCAGCCTGTGAGTCCCCTCGGCATACCCTCAACAGGAGAAAGTCTATTCTACTTTACCTCCTCACCTCCTCAACTCCTCAACTCCTCAACTCCTTCTACTTTACCTCCTCAACTCCTAACTCCTAACTCCTAACTCCTCACTCCTAACTCCCTACACGGGTTCCCCACTGCTACCACATTGGCAGGGATGTCGCGTGTAACCACAGAGCCGGCACCGATGGTGACATTATCGCCGATGGTGACTCCTGGCAGGATGGTGACGCTGCCGCCAATCCAGACATTGTTGCCGATGCTCACTGGTTTTGCCCATTCCTGACGGCTGTTGCGCTCCACTGGGTCAGTGCTGTGGCAGGCGGTGTAGATGCTCACGTTAGGTCCTATGAAGCAGTCGTCGCCAATGGTGACGCGCGCTTCGTCGAGCACCGTGAAGTTGAAGTTGGCAAAGAACCGCTTGCCAACGCTGATCTGCTTGCCATAGTCGCAGCGAAAAGGTTGGTTGATGATGATGGCATCGTCGCCGATATGCCCTAACAGGCGCTTTAGCAGTTCCAGCATCTTCCCCTTCTCTGAAGGGCGCAACAGGTTGAAGTCGTAAACCAGTTCTCTGGTAGCCGCTAAATCCTCAATCAGTTGTGGGTCAGTGGCGTTGTAGACCTCGCCTGCCAGCATTTTCTCCTTTTCCGTCATAGCTCAATCATCTGATGAAGTTCGTCCTCAGCGGGCTTTCCAGCTCTGGATGTCCCTCCTCCTTGACGTTCAGCTTACGAATCATCCATGCCATGTTGCGTCCCAGCGTCCGCATGGTCTGCATGCCCTCTTCGTCCTGTGCCACCTGTCCTGGCGTTTGGCCATAGACCATGTTCCAGTACTGCGAGCTCACCACGGGCATGTTCAGAATCGTGAAGTACTTGTTCAGACGGTCGAATGCAGCCGATGCACCACCACGGCGGCACACCACCACGCTTGCACCAGGCTTGAACTGCAGGTCGTTGCCCAGTGAGTAGAACACACGGTCGAGCAAGGCACACAACGAACCGTTTGGACCACCATAGTACACTGGCGAGCCAATCACAAGCCCGTCTATGCCGTCCTTCACGGCTCGCCACACCTTATAGTATAAGTCGTCGCGGAACGTACACCGTGAACCGTTCCTGCCACACATCCCGCAGGCAATGCACCCCTGCACCGCCTGCTTGCCGATGCTGATAATTTCGGTCTCGAAGCCCTCGCTGTTCAGCGTCTGAGCCACCTCGCACAGTGCCATAAACGTGTTGCCCTTCTCATGTGGGCTACCGTTAATCAGGAGCACCTTGCCCTGCGGACTCCTTTTCTCACCTTCGGCAGAGCAGTCCTGCCCGCTCTGCGTCCTCTCAATCGAATCTGTCATTTTCTTCTATAGTTTTGAATGTTTCTGTATGCTGGGGAAAAGCTTTATCCCATCACCACGTCGAGCACCATCATCAGCACGAAACCGATGGCAAAGCCGATGGTGCTGAGGTTAGAGTGATGTCCAGACGAGGCTTCAGGAATGAGCTCCTCGACCACTACGTAGAACATGGCGCCTGCCGCAAACGCCAAGAGATAGGGTAGGGCGGGCGTCATCAGGGCGGCCAGCAGGACCACTGCCAGGCCACCGATGGGCTCAACAACTCCGCTGAGGCTGCCGATGACGAACGAGCGCCACTTGCTATTGCCTGCAGCCCGCATGGGCATTGAGATGATGGCTCCCTCAGGGATGTTCTGAATGGCAATACCGATTGATACTGCCAGCGCACCAGCCAGCGAGAGGCCTGCACCCCCGCCTTCGGCTCCAGCAAGCACCACACCGACGGCCATGCCTTCTGGCAGGTTGTGGATGGTGACAGCCAGTGCCAGCATGGCCGTGCGCGACAGATGCGAACGGGGCCCTTCAGGCGTGTCAGTGCCGATGTGCAAGTGAGGGGTGAGCTCGTCGATCAGCAGCAGGAAGCCGATGCCCAACAAGAACCCCATGGCAGCAGGCAGCACCGCCCACGCGCCCTTTTCCTCCTCCATCTCCATCGCTGGAATGAGCAGCGACCAGACGGAGGCGGCCACCATCACGCCAGAGGCAAAGCCCAACAGCGACTTCTGTACTCGCTCTGGCATCTCGCCGTTCATGAAGAACACGAACGCCGAACCGAGTACAGTGCCTAATAGCGGAATGAGTAATTCTAACGCGACAGCCGTCATTTAGCGGGCTCCCACTTGCAGCGGACGGGCGACACGATAGCACCCTCCTTCTTCAGCTCGGCGAAAGCCTTGTCTACTTCTTTACGGTCGGCACCCAGTGCCTTTGTCACGTCACCTGCTGAGACGGGCTTGCCTGCCTCGCGCATTGCTTGTAATACTTGCTCTTTCATTTTTTTTCTCTTTTTAAGTAACTATTCAAATTTGGTTTATACAAATAATTCTTTTTCCAACAACGAATTTGACGAAGGCGTGATGGCGTAAGACGCCGTTTTCGCTCAATCCTTAACTATTGCTTGGTTTTCTGCCGCAAAAGTACAAAATTATTTTGAAAAACAAACGATTTCTTATAAAAATGTGTGCAATGAGCCGGTTGCGAATAGTGTGAATGGCCGTAAGGCTACTGCTTACAACGACTGACGCCAAGCAGGCTCATGACGATGCCTTTCCACCGTTGGTACAGCTGTCCAGCATACTCGAAATGGGCTTCTTCAACGGCTTTGTTGAAGCGGTCGCTGAGGTCTTTTCTCACCAGAAGGTTGTTGCCGAAGCCAAGGGCGACGTATTCCCAGTCGGTGTTTTCCGTCTGACAGCCCAGAAGGCTGAAGGAGAGATGGCTGAAAACGGGGATGACATCTTCGATGTGGCTTGGGTCAAGGTGGTCGTCTCCGTAAACGTAGTTGGCATGATACGCCTGTCCTTCGCTGTCGATGATAATGATGCCGCCAGGTTCGCCCATGGCTCCTCCGTGGGCGAAGGAGAAGGCGACGATGGGGATATGGGTGTAGGACTGGTAGTTGGTGTCGTTGATTTCTATGATATCCATGATGGGAGGAGTTAAAGGGGAGTTAAAGGGGAGTTAAAGGGGAGTTAAAGGGACAATAGTTGGGAGGAGTTAGGAGTTTTTGAAGAATTGGCTGAAAGCCTTTACCGTGTAGGTGTGGTCGGCTACGCTACCCGTTTCCCTGCAGCTGTGCATGGCGAGGATGGCATTGCCCATGTCGACGCCTCTGAGGGGTATTGACGAGGCGAGGATGTTGCCCAGCGTGCTGCCACCAGCCACGTCAGAGTGGTTCACAAAGCGCTGGCAGGGCACACCCGCCATGCGGCAGATCTCTGCGAACACAGCAGCTGAGACTGCGTCGCTGGCATACTTCTGGGCGGCATTGAACTTGATGACGGGGCCACCGCCAAGCACGGGATGGTTCGTCGGATCGTACTTCTCGCTATAGTTGGGATGCCAGGCATGAGCATTGTCGGCAGAGATCATGAAGGCACGCTCGACAGCCTGATAGAAGGCCTCCTGAGTGCCGCTCTGAGCCAGGGCGATACGTTTCAGCATACCAGCGAGGAACGGACTGCCAGCACCCTGCTTCGTCTGCGAGCCCGTCTCTTCGTTGTCGAAGATGGCCAGCACCTTCGTCGTGTCCGTATCAGGTGTGCCAAGAAGTGCCTCCAGCCCTGCAAAGCACATCGAGAGGTCGTCCAGTCGTCCAGATGAGATAAACTCGTTGTGAACACCAAAGGTGCACGCAGGCGTCGCATCGGCCAGATAGAGGTCGAAGTCGAGGATGTCCTCCTCGTTGACGGCCAGCTCGCTGCAGATGACGTTCATCAGCAGGTGTCCTTGTTCCAGTTCGTTGGTAACGATGCCCAGTATGGGCAGCATGTCCTTCTGCTTGCTCAGCTTCACGCCGTCGTTCACCTGACGGTTGAAATGAATGGCCAGATTGCTGATCTGCAGCAGCGGGCGCTTGACATGCAGAAGGAGCGTCGTGGGATTCAGCGCGTCGTCGCCACGTACAATCACCCTGCCGGCAATCGTCAGTGGCCTGTCGAACCATGTCGACATGATCGGGCCGCCATACACCTCAGTGTTCAGTTTGACGATGCCCCCTTCGCACGTCATCTCAGCCTTGGGCTTGATGCGGAACGTGGGCGAGTCGCAATGGGCACAGATCATGCGGAACCCAGCTTCGGCCAGGGGCTTGCTTCCGATGTGGAAGGCATAGACCGACGAGTCGTTCTTGGTTACAAACAGCTTGTCGCCAGCCTTCACCTCCCCGATGGGCTCGCGAGGGTCAATGCGCTGATAACCAGCCTGCTGCAGTTCATTCACAATGTTCCTCACGGCCAGGAAGTTCACTGGCGAAGCATTCAGAAAGTCCAATAGTCTCTTCATCATAAATAACTATTCAAATTTAGTTTATACAAATAATCCTTTTCCAACAAGGAATTTAACGAATTGCTGCGCGTTGTAATTCGTTTAATTTGTTTGATTCGTTGTGTTAAAAATAATTGTGTTCATCTACTTATCAGTAACGTTGTTTCTTTTCACAATCCAGGATTGAGCTGCAGTACACATCCCAAATCCTAATAAATCTCAAAACTTTGTGCAAATATAGTGATTTTGCGGCAATTATTATTACTTTTGTACGCATATTTAAGTGTATTTAGGTAAAATGAGAAAGATTCTATTCGTTTTTGGGGCGCTGCTGGCGTTTGCAGCGTGTACCAACAAACCCTCAACGGTTGTCGAAAAGGGAACAGTCAGCGATGCTGACAACACCGTGGTGAGCGACTCTGGGCAGGAAGACGCTTATTCCATTGCCATCGACCGCTATCTGGCCGACACTATCGGAAGCCAATACCTCAAAGGCGAGCACTGCGTGCCCATCCACACTATTGTGGCCTGCGAGCGCGACGCAGGCGACATCCTCGTCTGGGGTGACTTCTGGGTGTTCAACTACAATCAGGTGGGCGACACGCTGAAGTGCGTCTCAGGCGGCAGCCATCCTGGACTGATGCACCTCCGACAGACAGAACAGGGCTTCGAGGTGACGGCGTTCGACAGGGTTGGCGACGGCGCCGACTTTTTGCCGACAGCCCAGAAGATCTTTGGCGACAAGTACGACGCCTTCCAGACCGTCAATAGTGATGAGCAAAAACGCGAGGCGCTGAGAGCCCGTGTGCTTGCCGATTACGTCAAGGAGCATCACCTCGCCGTCACCCTGTATCAGGACTATGGCTGGCCAGCCAAGGCGTTGCCTCTTGCAAACGAATGACCAACGATCACTAAGGACATGAAACGGAAACAGTTCTGCGAAATATCGCCCTTTACCTACCGACTGTCGACGGAGAAGGAGATCCTGAAGCGCCACGTTCAGGACTTGCTTCGTAGGCCCCACTTTGCCAAGGAGCGAACCAAGGAATCGCTGCCCGTGGTCGTCTATCGGCACAACTCCCTGATACGTAGGCGACTCGGCAATGTCAACATGCAGTTGCAGGAGAACAAGGCCACGAACCTCGCCTTGGCTGTGACCCACATCGACGGGCTGCTCATCCATCCGGGCGAGACCTTCTCCGTGTGGCGGCAAATAGGGCGAACCACCAAGCGGAAAGGCTACAAAGAGGGGCTCACCATCGCCAAGGGACAGCCCTCGCAGGGCATCGGAGGCGGTCTTTGCCAATTGTCGAACCTCATTCATTGGCTCGTCTTGCATAGTGAACTGACCATCACGGAGCACCATCACCACGACGGTTTGGACCTGTTCCCTGACTTTGGCCGACAGGTTCCCTTTGGCACTGGCACCAGCATATCGTACAACTATATCGACTACCGCGTCAAGAACGAGACGGCCAACACTTACCAGCTACGCCTCTGGGTGGATGGCGAATACCTGTGTGGCGAAATGCGGGCTCAGGAGCAGCAGCCTCACACGTTCCACATTCATGCTGAGAACGAGTATTTCTTGCGAGAGGGTGGGGTGGTCTATCGTAATGGCGAGGTCTATCGCGACATCATTGACAGGGTTTCAGGGCAGCATCTCGACAGCCAGCTTATCCGTACTAACCACGCACGGGTGATGTACGACTGTCCAGAAGAAGTGATAAGAAGTAGTTAGAAGTAGTAAGAAGTAGTTAGAAGTCGATAGAAGTAGTGAGAAGTAGTAAAAAGTTTAAGTCTCGCAAGCGATGAAAACGATGCGCAGCCAGCCCCGTAGGGGCGTGACAAGGTTCTTCGCAAAGCGAAGCGTTGCAAGCGCCGAGCGGCCAGCCATGCCAATGGCTGGTATAAGAAGTCGATAGACGAAAACCATTCAACTGAAACAGGAAAATGAAGACATTAGGAAACATCATCTGGGTTGTCTTTGGCGGACTGCACATCGCCTTGGAGTATTTCCTCGCCGGAGTGGTACTGATGATCACCATCATCGGCATCCCCTTCGGCCTGCAGAGCATGAAGCTGGGCATGCTGGCCATCTGGCCGTTTGGCTCGCAGGTGAAGTGGAAAGCGTCTCAGCCAGGCTGCCTGAGCATCTTTATGAACGTGCTGTGGTTCTTCGTGGGCGGCATCTGGATCTGGCTCACCCACATCTTCTACGGCCTTGTGTTCTACATCACCATTATCGGCATCCCATTCGGAAAGATGCATTTCCGTCTGGCAAAACTGGCCCTGTCGCCATTTGGAAAGGAGGTTGTTTAGCGTTATGATAGACGAAATAATTGCCTATAACAAGACATTCGTAGCACAGAAAGGCTATGAGAAGTATCTCACTGACAAGTACCCCGACAAGAAGCTGGCGGTGCTGTCGTGTATGGACACCCGACTGACGGAGCTGCTTCCTGCCGCCCTTGGCCTGAAGAACGGCGACGCCAAGATCATCAAGAACGCTGGCGGGTTGGTGATTTCGGCTTTCGACTCTGCCATGCGCAGCCTGATAGTGGCCATCTACGAGCTGGGCGTCGAGGAGATCATGGTGGTGGCGCACTCCCATTGCGGCGCCTGCCACATGAGCTTTGAGCACTTTCACCACGAGATGAAGGCCCGTGGCGTGACCGATGAGACGCTCGACACCATCCGCAAGTGCGGCATTGACCTCGACCACTGGCTGGAGGGATTCAAAGACACGCCCGCATCTGTCCGCACCACTGTTCAGACCATCAAGACCCACCCGCTGGTTCCAAACGACATCGTGGTGCGCGGCTTCATCATTGACTCAGAGACAGGGGAACTGGAAGAGATAGAATAGCCGCTGATGGCTGGGCAGTCCCCACTGCCCATGCTTTTTGAAGCCCAGCCGCGGTCACAGCATCTTCTCTGCCATCCGCTTGCCGGCATCGAAGGCGCGCTGCAAGTCCTGCTCCCAGTGCTCCTCACGCCATTGACGCTTGGCTTCTTCAGAGAAGCCGGCGAGCTCGTAGCGGTCGTAGTTCTTCACCTGGTACGTGTTGTAGGCAATCAGGCGTTCAGGCTCGCCAAGAGCTGCTGTGAGGCAGTATTCCATCGAACCATAGCCCTGGCTGTTGTTCCTTTCGGGCGTTCCGTTCATGGTCTCCAGCAGCACCACTGGCATGCGCTTGGGAGCCGTCATGCTGTAGTCGTTGTACGAAAGCCATGGGAATGCCAGCCGCTCCAGGAACGTGCGCATCTGGCCCGTCACGTCGCCAAAGTAGATGGGCGACCCCAATATCAGCCCGTCGGCCATGGCAATCTCTTCGAGTACGGGCGTCAGCGCATCCTTGAACTTGCAGACGTTCGAAGCCTTGCCCTTTATCTTGCAGGCCATACACGACATGCAGCCTTTATAGTCGAGTCCATAGAGGCGCACCGTCTTCACTTCAATCTCGCTGCTGACGGACATGGCCCCCTCAGCAAACTTCTGTAACATCGAGGCCGTGTTGAACGTCTTGCGTGGGCCTCCGTCGATCACGATTATCTTCTTCATTGCGCTTTGTTTTTGTGGTTGCTAACCTTCACTTTTTCATAAACATTACTAATAATGGGGACAAAGTTACGAAATTTTGAGCAGAAATGTGTATCTTTGCTCCTGATTTAATAGTTATTAGCGTATTGAATTTCGAAAAGTAGCAAGAAGAGTCGATCAACGTATGAACCCAATAGCCATCCGATTACTCAACCAGCAGCTTGTGGCTCCTCAGTATAGCGACCCCGCCGACGTGGTCGGCTACATGGGGGCTGTGCAGGCGCAGGAGTATCGTATGATGCGGTGGGCAGTGGCCATGCGGACGCGGAAGCCATCACTACGGGCCTTTAAGCGGGCTTTCGACAGTGGACGGATCATCCGGCTGCACTTGATGCGAGGCACCTGGCAACTGGTATCGGCCGACGACTACTGGATGATGGTCGACCTCTGTGCACCCAAGGCCATTGCCGTCACGAAAGGGTGGATGAGCAGCAACCGAATCAGTATCCCTGACGAGGAGCTGGCGCGCGTAAGGGACATCCTCGCCCAGACTGCTGCCGACGTGGGGAGCGCTACGAAGGATGACTTCGTAAGGGCGTTGGCAGAGAAAGGCATCGGGATGGACGACCACCGACTGTCGTACCATATCCGCATGGCTGAGATGTCTGGCACGCTCTGCAGCGGAGACCTGCTGCCCCTCAAAGCCACCTACGCGCTTACCGCCAACAAGGTGCAACAGAGGGTGGAGATGGAGCGGGATGAAGTTCTGATGCGCCTCGCTCGCAAGTACTTCCAGAGCCGACAGCCTGCCACATTGGACGACTTCGTGTGGTGGTCGGGCCTGAACGTCAGCGACTGTCGCAGGGCCATTGCACTCTTGGGCGACACCATCCATCAGGAGCGGTGGAAGGGATGGGACTTCTATTTGACAGACGATTGCCGCACACGAGGGTTCAGGAAGGGCAGGTTCCTCCTGATTCCGCCCTACGACGAATACCTCATCAGCTACAAGGGTAGGGCCCAGAAGCCTTCGGGCACTTCTGCAAGCGGCACCACGCGCGACATTGTGCTGCCAGCAGAGCATCGTCATCGCGCCCACAACAACAGCGGCATCTTCCAGCCCATCATTGCCTACGATGGCACTATCTGTGGCAACTGGGCACCATTCAGGGACGACTGTCAGGTTTCGTTCTTCGACGATAGCTTCTCTCCAGAAGAAATCAGCAATGCGTGGCAAGCATACAACGCGTTTCTTGATTTGAGGTTTGAGAATTGAGGTTTGAGATTTACTTTGATTTGAGATTTGAGGTTTGAGATTTGAGGTTTGAGATTAGATTTTGGTTGGTTTGAGATTTGAGATTTGAGGTTTGAGATTAGATTTTGGCTGGTTTGAGATTTGAGGTTGTCTTTTCCACTCAACTTTCACAAGCTAAGTAGGGATGTTTTCGCATGCGAAGCGGCCGCTCTATTCTACTTTACCTCCTTTACTCCTTTACTCCTCTACTCCTTTACTCCTTTACTTCTTTACTCCTTAATTATTCTTCTGCAAAGGTACAAAAAAAACCTTTCAAACCAAATATTTAGGCAAACATCCGGGTTAAAAGACGTTAAGAACATGTAACATATTGATTGTAAGTGAGTTGAAAAATTTTTTATGGCTCAATTTGTGTCTTAACTGAGCGTGTGTATATTGCAAAAATTACACTCGGAAGCACATCGTGGATACAGAATACAGAATACAGTTTTCTCATGTGTACCCCTCCAAACCCGGCGCAAAAAATTATAATATATAAATTATATATTATAAATATATTTTAATATATTTATAATATTTTTTAGAATTCGCCTCTTTTCATCCTTTGCATGCTCCGCTGAGAAAACTGTATTCTGTATTCTGTATCCATCTTATCATATTACCTACATC
>JAEEGL011249608.1_pt1 | contig 62201 bp, 55 predicted proteins | sample 9134231 | NCBI WGS metagenome assembly JAEEGL01 (sample SAMN16246548, study PRJNA631951) | gut metagenome | biome: gut microbiome; feature: rumen; material: fiber-attached | host: Bos | place: Iran: Karaj | collected 2018-10
CCGTCAAATGAGATTTAATAATGGCGGCGAACCTTTATATGCTATTTTTGACAAGATGGACGAAAGACCGTTATCAAAACTTACAGTTGATTTCTTCAAAGAACTTAGGGATGATTCTATAAAATTTATTTCTTCAATTATGAAATAAATCTCGTCAATCCAAAAACATCATTTTGCATTAACGTCCGATTATGCTATATTTGATTAAGGGATTGGAGAGAAATAATGTATTACAAAGGTTTAATTGATAAATACCGGAAATATCTGCCGGTGAGCGATGCTACAGAAATTGTTACACTTAATGAAGGGAACACGCCTTTAATTAAGGCAGATAACCTTGCTAAGAAAATTGGGTTGGAATGCAATTTGTATTTGAAATTTGAGGGCTGTAATCCTACAGGGAGTTTTAAAGATCGCGGTATGACTATGGCTGTTACAAAAGCTAAAGAAGCTGGAGCCGGAGCAATTATTTGCGCATCTACAGGGAATACTTCGGCATCTGCTGCAGCTTATGGCGCAAAGGCCGGTATAAAGACCTTTGTGCTTATTCCTGACGGGTATATTGCACTGGGCAAACTCTCTCAAGCAATGATGTATGGAGCAGAAATTATTGCTATTCAGGGGAATTTTGATCAGGCGCTGGAATGTGTAAGAGCTATTTCCGACACCCATCCGATTACTTTAGTTAATTCGGTTAATCCATTCAGAATTGAAGGTCAAAAGACCGGAGCGTTTGAGATTTGCGATTCTCTAGGCAAAGCTCCGGATTATCATTTTATCCCCGTCGGGAATGCCGGAAACATAACAGCTTACTGGAAAGGCTACAAAGAATATAAAGCAGCAGGAGTAATCAATAATTTACCTATGATGATGGGCTTTGAGGCGGAAGGCGCTGCTGCAATTGTTCGCGGTGAAAGAATTATGAAACCGGAAACTCTTGCCACAGCGATAAGAATAGGCAATCCTGCAAGCTGGAAGCAAGCAGAAGCAGCACGTGACGAGAGCGGCGGTAAAATCGGATGCGTAAATGATGAAAAAATAGTAGAAGCATATAAACTGCTTGCTTCGACAGAAGGCGTTCTTTGCGAGCCTGCAAGCGCAGCATCCGTAGCGGGATTGATTCAGGCACATTCTCAAGGATTGGTAAAACAAGGTACAGATATCGTTTGCATTCTTACCGGCAATGGCTTAAAAGACCCGGACAATGCTATAAAATATTCAAATGCGGATGTCAAAAAGAGTTCGGCAGAATTAGAAGATGTATTAAGGGTTATGGGAATATAGAACTATGCAAAGAGAAGAATTCATAAATGCAAAAAGAATTGTAGTCAAATTCGGAACAAATATTTTGAGAAATGAAGAAGGCGAGGTTGCTCTTTCTAGGATTTATTCATTTATCGAAGATATTTCCAAACTTGTTAAATCCGGAAAAGAAGTTATTGTTATAACTTCAGGTGCAGTAGGGTTAGGCAAGAAAAAATTAAACCTTGAAACAACTGACGGCGATGGTGTTAAACAAGCATGCGCAGCTGTTGGCCAGAGTCGTTTGATGTCATTCTATGAGAATGGTTTTGGAGTTTTTGATATTCCGATTGCGCAAATCCTTTTGACAGAAGACGATTTTTCTTTACGCCACAGATATTTAAGCCTGAGAACAACGTTAAATAAATTGATTGAAATGGGCGTAGTTCCCATTATAAATCAAAATGATACCGTTTCCACAATAGAACTGGCTGATAGGTTAGCCGGAATTAAAGTTTCTTTTTCGGATAATGACAAATTATCAGCGCTTGTATCCAGTGAACTTGATGCCGAATTGCTGATACTCCTATCAGATATCAATGGACTTTATACTGCTAATCCTAAAAAAAATCCGAACGCAGAACTCATTAAAGAGGTTAACGGCGTAACTGATGAGATCCTTGCTCTTGGGACAGATGCTTCAGAAGGCGGCCGAGGCGGAATGAAAACTAAACTTGAAGCGGCAAAACTCGTTACCCGCTCCGGAGGCAAAGTTCTTATTGCAAACGGAAAAATCCCATATATAATCAGCAAAATATTTAACGGAGAAGACTTTGGAACGATGTTCATGCCGACAGATGAAAATCTTTCCGGGAAAAAACGCTGGATTGGTTATGCCACAAACGTTTTAGGAAAAATTATCGTTAACGAAGGTGCAAAAGAAGCTATATTAAAACAATACAAAAGCCTTTTGCCGATTGGAATACTGAAAATTATAAATGATTTCAAACAGGGAGAAGTTGTTTCAATTTGTGACGAAAGCGGTTTAGAATTCGCCAGAGGTATGGTAAATTACGATTCTGAGGAATGTCGAAAAATCGCAGGCGGACACTCTGACAATATTGTGCAAGCACTTGGATACAAAAACTACGATGCAATAATCACGAGAGATAACATAACCCACCTTGTGTAGTTTATTGATTTTGGTTCTGTAAAAACAGTTTTACCTCGGAAGCATGTTCATCCACAAGATTTATAACTTCTTGCATGCATTTTTCCAAATCTTTTCTGTCATTAAACTTGGTATAAAAAATCAAAAATTTTGAAGATGAATCCATAAGCATGTTTTTTAGATTAACAATTTTGTCATAGACTGTTTTATCCACAATTTCTTTATTTTCACATAAAATAGTGAACAAATCTCCAAACCACCACTGAACTTCTTCAACATTGTTTGCTTTCAGTCCTTTATTTGCATTTTTAAGATACTTTAGTATTGCAGAATAAACATTTTCAATTTTTTCTTTTTTTGCGGGTAAAATTTCTTTAAAATATTTCATGGTTTGTTCATAACCGCTATTTATCAGATTTCTTCTGGAATCCCTATCCAAATTAAAGTCCGCAAAAAAGATACTTCCGGTATTAATTCTTATACAATCGTATCTGTCATTTTGCCCATAAATTTCTGTTACAAAATTAGTTGCTATATCGGTTATACAGCTGTAAATTGTATTAATAAACGAAACCGGACTCTTCGCTTCATTTGAGCAATCCCCTTCAAGACGAAATTCCATAATTCTGCTTGCGGAGTTTTCAAGTGTATCCGTCAATCTCCACATAGGAGAAGCCTTTTGCAAATCTCCGTCGACCAGCTCTGCATCACCATATTTGTACGGCGGCATAAGACCCGGCATACTCGAAGATATCCTTATGGCTTTTGCTATTTCAAAATCAGGGGTTTTAATTTTAGAAAATTCTTGTGTTGTAAAGGTTTTCAAGTTGGTCGTAACTATAACTAAATCCTGGTCCAAATCTGCGAAAGTAAGGTTAGTCTTATTTTTGTTTGTAATTTTTCTTGAAATCAATTCATTAAGCCAATCAACAAAAATTTCTCCCCTGCTCAAAGCAAACGGTTTACCAAATCCAAAATGGATATCCTTAAAAAGCTCAAAATTAACTTTCATAAAAAGATTTTCAAGTTCGTAGGACTTATATCCGCAGGCAACCAAAGCAGCAAATACGGAACCTACAGAAGAACCCCCTATAATATCATATTCAACCCCGAGTTCTTCAAGTGCGCGTATTGCCCCCACATATGCAAGCCCACGGACAGCACCACCACCAAACAAACATGTATATTTCAAATGATTAACCATTACTTATCCTTATTATTACGGGAATTACTCATAAATCAATCCTACACTCTCCCTAAAATAAATTTTAATATAAACATACAAATTTGTGGTATAGTTATAATGATTAAAGGGAGATTTTTTATGGGGCAAACTCTTGTTGAAAAAATAATTTCAGAGCATTCGGGAAAATCCGTACATGCAGGTGAACTTGTAATATCGCATATTGATGTTGCAGCGGTTCAGGACGGAACGGGGCCTTTAACTGTTCAGGAATTTAAGAAATTAGGAGTAGACAGATTAAAAAATCCAAAACGTTCGATTTTATTTATTGATCACGCCTCTCCAAGCCCCAGAAAAGAGCTTTCAAACACACATATGGTTTTGAGAGAGTTTGCAAAAGAGTATGGCGCGGTTCTGTCAGAAACCGGTACAGGTGTTTGTCACCAGAGGCTTGTCGAATCATATGTGAACCCCGGAGAAATCCTGATAGGAGCAGATTCTCATACCTGCACATCAGGCGCATTGGGCGCTTTCGCAACAGGCATGGGTTCAACTGATATTGCGGTCGGAATGGCTCTCGGAAAAACCTGGCTGAAAGTCCCTGCTACATTTAAGGTTGTTGTAAGGGGTAAATTTAAAAAAGGAGTATGCGCAAAAGATTTGATGCTGCATTTTATCGGTATGATAGGTGCAGATGGAGCTACGTACAAAGCGCTTGAATTTACGGGCGATACGATTGATAATATGCCGATGTCAGAAAGATTTACCCTTGCAAATATGGCAGTTGAGGCAGGTGCAAAATGCGGTCTGTTTATCGCAGATGACAAAACAAAAGCATATCTTGAAGAAAGAGGCAGAGGGGATAAATTCAGACAGATACTTCCTGATTCAGATGCAGAATATGAAAGGATAATTGAAATCAATGCCGAAGATGTTCCGCATACGGTTTCCTGTCCGCATACCGTAGACAATACCAAGGGGGTAAATGAATTAGGACATATCAAGGTTAATCAGGTTTATGTCGGGACTTGTACGAACGGAAGAATTGAAGATTTGAGAATTGTTGCAGGAATCTTAAAAGGGAACAAAGTTCACGAGGATGTCAGAATGCTAATTTGTCCTGCTTCCCGTGACATTTACAAACAAGCTTTGAAAGAAGGTTTGATAGACATTTTTGTGGATGCAAATGCATCAATTTTGCCCCCGGGGTGCGGGCCTTGCGTAGGAGTTCATGCCGGAATCTTAGGTGACGGAGAAGTTTGTCTTGCAACCCAGAACAGAAACTTTCAGGGCAGAATGGGGAATACAAAAGGGTTTATATACCTTGCCTCACCATATGTTGCAGCATATACTGCGCTAAGAGGATACATCTCGGCAGAATAGGCGAGATTTGGTTCTACCTAATATACTAGTTTTTATACTCTACTTTTTTGAAACCAGGATTTTTCCCTGTTAGATAATCGAGGTATTCTTTTGTGTAGATTCTAACAGGAATTTGCTTTTTTTCAACAGCTTCACTATTGTAATTATTTATAAATTTATCAAGCTGTTCACTAATTATTGTCATGGCACGTTTTCTACGCATCCAAAAAGGTTTAATTTTTAATTCGAATCTGTCAAGACCAATATCCGCTTTGATATAATTATCCCGTTTTTCTTCTCTGTCAAACTGTTCTGATGTCATTACTTGCCAATGTGATTCGTAAGGGTGTTTTTCTTCCCATTTTCTTTGTTTAGCCAATTTTCTTTCCAAAGCTCTTGAACCGCACCATATATCAAGACCTTGACTTATACCCCATCTTCCCATTCTCAGCAGCCAAAATGGAACTTCAATATTGTCTTTCGGCTTAATATGCGCCATATCGGTCAATGTCTTATATTTGCTTATTATTTCTGTTCTTATTGCAGCTACTTCCATTATACATATCCTCCATTACATTCTTTATATCACATATAAAACCCGTAAAAAATTTTTTTGCTAAGTAGATATACAAAATGTTACAATTTTTGTCAGCCGTGCTTTTATTTGTACAAAGTTGTATACAGACGTGCCAATTCTATAAAGATTTCATACATTCCTCTGGTTGAATTGTCGTCATAGCGCTGCAATACCGGTAGGATTTCGGGAGTCAAGTCCCAATCTCTGTCATTATCGCCATGCGGCAATAATGTTATTTCCCCAATCTTCATTCTCCTTATATTGTCATTTTTTCGTTCAAATTTCAAATGCCCTATATGGTATGTACCATTGATCATTTGACCATCTTTATCAAGCTCTGCTTCAAATACACAGTGTTTGAACTTACTTGGATACTGTCTGAATAACTGCAAAATTGCTTTATCGGAATCTTTTTTAATTGATAGCAGCGTGTCGACATTTGTAGTAAATTTTTGTGACGTTTTTTTATTATAAAATTCAAGATTTTCATTGAAAATTTTTACATCATTTATATTCCCGGAATCACCTACTTTTTTAAGAATACTGTGAATGCTGGAATACAACTTTTTTGCCGTTTCGGTTTTAAAATCTTCTGTTGCAACTGCAACCAGCCGTTGTTTAGTTCCTGAAAAAAACACATTGGAAACAGCTGACGTATTTTTTGAAGCTGTTTTATTCTGATAATATCCGTTACAACTTATTGGTATAATTTGCACTATATTTCCCTCCAATATATATAAACCTCGTAAAAAAATTTTTTGCGGGGTAAATAGGAACAAAGATTAAATATTTATTGAACAACAAAAAAACATCTGATATAATCAGAAAAAGGGAGAGAAAATATGAATTTATTAATATTAAAACAACTGGCGATTTTAAGCGCTTTTGCTGGTGCTATTTTGGGATTTGTAACGGTTATCCCTTACGTTAGTGCAATAAGCTTTTTTGTTCTTATTTTATTTTTATCGGCATTTATTCTTGCCTACTTGAAACAAAATGACTTAATCGGAATAATAAGTATAAGAGAAGGATGCCTTTTTGGAGCTGTAATAGGGTTTGTATCTTTTCTGGCATTTTCAATCGTTTATACACCAATAAGCATGCTTATAGGCTGGCTTGTACCTTCATACACTCAAGGATTTATGCGGTTTTTCCTGACAGGCGGTATCGGTTCTACCGTAGTTATGATTATGCTATTAGTCTTTATGGCAGGAATCAGTGCTTTATTTAACGGATTCTCCGGATTGATTACGGCATACGTCTATGAACTTATCACCGGCTTTAAAAAAGGCAACGACGAAAATACAAGTATTGATTTTGAAATTAAATAAATTATTACATTATTCAATTGTCTATTTTTACCCATGCGAAATAGACAACTATATTTGGTTATAGTAAAATAGATTTATCGATTTTAGAAAGAATATATCGTTGCAATAAGGAGAGATAATAATGGCAGAAGAAGTTTTATCATTTGATATTATGCAAATAATGGAAATGATACCGCACAGATATCCGTTTTTATTGGTGGACAGAATTACGGAATGTGTCCCGGGGAAATATTCTAAAGGCTACAAAAATTTAACTATGAACGAAGAATTTTTCCAGGGCCATTTCCCGAATAATCCTATAATGCCCGGGGTTTTGCAACTCGAAGCATTGGCGCAATGTTCAGCCCCGATTTTAATGTGTTTACCTGAATATAAGGGAAAATTAACACTTTTTGCCGGTGCTGATAATGTAAGATTTAAAAATATTGTACGTCCGGGAGATAGGTTAGATATGCATATAGAAATGCTGAAATCCAAAGGTCCGATAAGCAAATGCCATGCAGTAGGTTCTGTGGACGGCAAAGTTTGCATAGAAGCTGATATGACAGTTTGTCTCAAGTAGACGTATTGGCAGCGAAGTATATATGAAAAGCTGATATGACAGTTTGTCTAAAATAGTTCAAATGAATGGGAACAGTTAGAACCAAGTATGCTATAATCTAGATAAAGAAGGGAATTCATTTTTGGCTGAAAAAATAATTATAGGCTCAGACCATGGCGGTTACAAGCTAAAAAATCAGATAATCAAACATCTTGAAGAAATGGGATATGAAGTTTCCGATAAAGGATGCTTTTCGGAAAATTCTTGTGATTATCCGGTTATAGCCAAAACAGTTTCTGAAGAAGTTCTATCAAGCGGAGAAATGGCAATCTTAGTTTGCGGCACAGGTATAGGTATGTCAATCGCTGCAAACAGATACAAAGGGATTCGTGCTTCACATTGCACAGACACTTTTACAGCAAGAATGACAAGGGCACACAATGACTCAAATATTCTCTGTCTTGGAGAACGCACAACAGGTGTCGGTTTGGCACTGGATATCGTTGACATCTGGTTGAAAACAGGATTCGAAAACGGACGACACAAAAATAGAATAGACATGATTGACGAAAGGGCTTAATGGCAGAAGATATTACATCATATAAATTTGCATGCATAGTAGCAAGATTTTTGGATGAAAAAATTGCTAAAGACATTTCAATACTAAATATCAGTAATGTCTCATCTTTTGCTGATTATTTTGTGATATGTTCCGCTCAAACCAATACTCAGGTAAAAGCTTTGACAGAAAACTTGACAGATAAAGTAAAATCGACATTCAAAAAACTCCCCATCGGGAAAGAAAATGACTTGAAAAATCGCTGGAATCTTGTTGACTACGGCGACGTAATTGTACATATTTTGCATCAGGAAGACAGAGATGCCTATGCAATAGAAAAGTTTTGGAATCATGCTTTCAGCATTCCCAGAGAAACATGGTTAAAAGAATCCGAAGAATATTCGGAATACAAAGAAATTAAAAAATAACAATTATAACTAAATAAGAGGATATAACTATGGAGAAAAAAGAATTAGAACAAAACATTCAAAAAACCGTATTGAAGATGGCAATGGAGCCAAACAATACAGAAAATTATCATGATCTTGCAAAATATTATGCAATGGACAATCAATACGAAAAAGTTATTTCGGTTTACGAAAGCTTATTGGCAATTGATCCTAAAGATATGCAAGCTCTTTTGAATATCGGTAGTTTGTGGTTTTTCGCAAAAGATTATAAAAAAGCATTGAAATATTTTAATGATGCTATGATAGTAAACCCGAGCAATTATCTTGTGTACTACAATATTGGTAATACTTATGCCGACATGAAAAATTTCTCAAAAGCTTTGCAATTTTATTCAAGAGCTTTAGACTTCACTTCTGATGATCCTGAAATTTACAATGCGATTGCGTTGCTGTACCACGATTTTGAAGATTATGTAGAATCCAGAGCATATTATGAAAAAACTCTCTCTATTGACCCTGACAATATGACAGCGTTGGTAGATTTGGGCAACGTATCTTATAAAATTTTCGATTATGAAAGCGCATTGAAATATTATAAAAGAGTATACGAACTTGCTCCTGACAATAAAACAGTTCTTTTGTGTATAGCAAATACTTATGCGGTATTAAAAGATAAGGAAAATTGCTACAAGTATTTTGAAAAAGCACTTGAACTTGAAGGTGATAATTACAAAGCATATATTTGCTATGCAATTGCAAAATCTGATTTTAAGGATTATGGAGATGCTGTTGAAATGTACAAGAAAGCTATAGAACTTAATCCTAAAGAGGTTAATGCATATATTTTGCTTGGTAACTTGTATTCTAACCTCAACAGATATGCAGAAGCAGAAGGTCAATATAAAGAAGCACTTAAGATTAATAAACTTGACCCGAACATTTACGTTCTTATTGCAAATGTTTACTTTATGAATGGTGAAGTTGAACGCTCGTTGCACTCATACCGCGCAACTGTTAATTTGCGCCCTGAGAATGATGAATATAAACTTGTATTCATTCAGGTTTTAGAAGACTTTATCAATGATTCAAGAAAGGATGATATAGTTGCAGAGATATAGTGAGGTATATCCGATAGAGAAAATTATATCGGCTGCTACTTACTTAACTGCAGGCGGCGCAGGTTTTATTTGGCTGATTATTGCTGCAATTCTTAAAAAAACCGTAAGACCATTCTTAATGTACCATATAATGCAGTCAATATTCCTGTCCATACTGTTCTTCCTGCTGAAGATTTTTGCGGAATTCATCATAATGATACTTTTAAAAATACCTTTTATAAGCTATTTAACAGGTATGCTCGTTTTCCCGATGATTACACCGATTCCGTTCTTGCTTAATTTGTCATTGATACAATTACTGACAACGACAATTATGCTATATCTTGCAATAACGTCATTCATGGGATACTACAGCTATATCCCGTGGGTTTCGGACATTATTAAAGGAAATACCGGCAGATAAATGTTTGGGAAAATTTTAAGTATTTTAGAATATTCACGTTATTTTTCTTTGCCTATGACAATTTTGTCCTGGCTGATTATATTTGTTTATTCTTTAACGGGCTCCGGAAACGTATGGTATGGATTTGTTTCCCTTATCGGAATTTGCTTTGTGCATTTAGGAACAAATTTGCTTGATGACTTTTTTGATTATAAATACTTAATGAAAAAACTGGACTTTGATAAAGACGCATATTTGGAGAATACTCAAAAAACCAAGTGCAGGTATATTCTTAGCGGATTAATCAGCGAAAAACAAATTTTAAAAATCATCACATTATTTTTTGCCATAGGTGTTTTGTGCGGATTATACCTTTATACAATATGCGGAATAGGAATTGTACAATTTGCCTCTGCAGGCGCACTTATTGCCCTTATTTATCCACTCGCATCAAGGATATGCCTTTCTGAAGTTTTGATTGCCCTCGCGTACGGCCCGTTATTATTTGGCGGAGTCTATTACGCAATGACGGGAGCATATTCAAATGAAGTATTCATTTTATCAATTCCTTCAATGATAATTACTGTAGTTCTTTTGTATATTCATACAGTAATGGACTATGAATTTGACCTGAATGAGGGGCACAACACTATTGCAAACAGGTTTGACTCGCAATTGGATTCTTTGATTGTACTAAAAATATTACTAATCTCAGCTTATCTATCCGTGGTATTTTTATGTATACCGGATATTGTCGATTGGCAAGTGTTTTTAACTTTTATTACCATACCGCTTGCAATTGACCTATATAAATCACTCTTTATGTTTTCTGAAAATCCCGAAGCTGTTCCTGAAAGAAAATGGTATCATTTCCCTATGGAAAACTGGAACAAACTGGAGAAACAAAACGAAATTTCCTTTATGATGAGAATGTATCAATCAAGAAATTTGATGATCTATTTCTCTCTATTTATGACTCTCGGGATAATTTTTTCTTTGCTAATTTAACTTTTACCAAAGGCAAGTTTTAATAGCTTCAATCATGGATTCCGGAATTGCAATATTTTTCCCCGCAATATCAAACGCAGTACCATGACTGGGTGAAGTTCTGATTATATCAAGTCCTATGGTCATATTTACTGTTTTTTCGGATGCTATAGCTTTTATCGGAATCAGGCCTTGATCATGATAACAAGCTACATAGCAATCATACGGAGGCTTTTCACCTTTCAAATAGTTATTAGTCGCTTTGACAAATAAAGTATCGGCAGGCATTGGATTTGTTATATTAATCCCCTTCATTCTGAGGGCTTTAACGGCAGGAATTATTATATTCTGTTCTTCATCCCCGATTATCCCGTTTTCTCCTGCGTGCGGATTTAAGGCGCAAAGCGCAAAAGATGGGGGAAATATATTTAAATTTGTCCTGAAATATTGGTCAAGTCTTTCAATTTTGTCAATTAAATACTCTTCCGTAATCGTTTTGCTGACTTCACACAGCGGTAAATGTCTTGTTAAAAGTAGAACCCGAAAATCTTTTGAAACGAAAAGCATTTCCGCCTTTTGACCATCATGAGCGAGAAAATGCTCCAAAACCTCTGTTTGCCCGTTATAATTATGTCCGGCGAGGTGCATTGCTTCTTTTGAAGTCGGAGCTGTCACAATAAATTGAGGTAGTATTTCGCAGGCTTTTTGCAAAGCACGAAAAGAAAAATCACCCGCTTCTTTCGAAATTTCTCCGGGTGTTATTTTCCCCTCATATTCGATTTCCATAACCTCATAATTTTGGTTAAGTTTACCATAAGTATTTAAAATTTTTTGATTAGAAATTAAGACAATTTTACTCGGTGGCAAATTAAGCTTATTTAACGCTTTTATGGTAATTTCAGCCCCGATTCCATTCGGGTCGCCCGTTAATATTGCTATTTTTTCAGAATAATCATTTGTCATCATGAATCTGCTTTTGTGTGTGTGTCCAAATATTGTAAAATTTCTATTAAAGTATTGTTGTTACCTAAATTTCCGGATTTTGTTATTATCCATTTCCTGTTAATATCACAACACAGAGGAATTGCAGGAATGACTTCATCAATAAGCTCCAGTTCATTTGACTCTATCGCCTTACAGCACTTGTAAGATGTCTCTCCGCCCAGTGTTATCAAAACAACATCAACCATATTTGTTACTTTTTTCGTAAGCTCCGCAAGGTAATCTGTTATCATGGAAGCAAGTTTTTCTTTTGTCAATTCCGCATTCAAAGAATCTTCCGAAAAGCCGTCGAAATTGGCAATCAAATTAGATGTATGTACACAAACCGTAACTCCGCTTTGAAGATTTTTGACTACCCTTTCAACCAAACCTTCATTTACCCCCTCAAGAATATCTTTTGTGTCCAAGGGGATAAAGTTAATATTTTCTATATCATCAGATTGCTCAAGTTTTTGAATTTGATTTGCAGTAATTTGGGTAGCTGTTCCTGAAATAATCAATTTTGGTAATTTTGCAATTTCAACCGGAATTTCATCCTTTTCAAGTCCGGCAAGCCAATATTTTGCAATGACTTGAGCAGTCGCAGCAGTCCCTGTCGGAAGCAATTTCTTATCACTCTTAGTTATAGCAAGAACAATTTGTTCTATATCCGTAAGTGAAACCGCATCCGCAATAATAAGCTGTTTCCCATCCTTTATCAGCTCATTTATTTTTACCGAAATCGGGCCAGCTCCATTCATAACCGTACGTAAATCAATCATACCTACAATATCTGCAGACTCTGCACCTAATTGGTTTTGTAATAGCGTAGGTACGTGGGATTCTGTTATAGGAGAATGAGGATCAATCGCAATCTCCGTTCTGCCTATCGGAACACCCTTAACCATATGATAGCCGCCAACAGTGATTCTTCCTTCTTGTGGAAATGCAGGAATGATAATAGCAGCATCGTATTCCAAAATATTCAACATTGTTAACGTTTCAAGAGCAATATGCCCTCGCAAAGTCGAATCGATTTTCTTATAGTAATAATCAAAAGAAAAATTCGAAGTAAATGTCTCTATTGCACGTTCCACACGTCCCACTGCGACATCCGGAGGAACATTTCTGGATTCGCTCGACAATGCCCAAACCTCACAGCCCGCTTTAACTTTTGGCGTGTATTCACTGTCAAGCAAAATCTTTGTATTTGCACCGCGTTTATGAAACTGTACAGCGGTATCATTAGCGCCTGTCAGGTCATCAGCAATAATACCGACCAAATCAGATAATATCATTATTAACCCTCAGTGTCCCTTTTTGAACCCAACAGTCTGACATTGTTCGCAATTACAAGGAATCTTTCTTTTTCTTCACCTGATTGGTCAGTCCATTTACTTATAGAAATTCTGCCGTCAACAACTACCTGTCTTCCCTTTTTAACGTATTCTCCGGCGAATTCTGCCTGTTTATCCCAAACTTCGATATTAAACCAGTCCGTAACTTCTTCTTTTGTTTTGGAATCCCATCTGTTAACAGCAAGCGAGAATGATGTTTTTACTTTTCCGGATTCAAAATATCTTATTTCCGCATCCTGACCTGCTCTGCCGATTACTGTTGCCGTATTCATTATTTTGTTTCTCCATTTGTATTCATTTTTTTCTTACTTTCTTCATTTGCCTTTATGACATTTTTTTCAATATTTGCCGGATCAAAAGACTTGTCAATATATTCTATTTTTGCGGTTTTCATTAATCCGTCGGTGAACTTCTTAAGTACAGACATTTGAGCTTCTGTTTCCATATAGAATTTTATATCTTCCTTGGTTTTCTCGTAAGGTACAATTCCGGGTTCAATTCTGTCTGTAACCTTAATTATGTGGTAACCATACATGGTTTTAACAAGTTTATCATTAATTGTGTTCGGCTTCATTGAAAATGCTGCTTCAGAAAATTCCGGAGTCATAACTTTTCTGGGGAAATACCCTAATTCGCCGCCGTATTCAGCACTGTTTTTATCATCCGATTCTTTTTGTGCAATTTTTTCAAAAGATTCCGGATCCGCTAAAACTTCTTTCAAAATACTTTCTGCTTTAGCTTTCCTTTCTGCCTGCATTTCTTCTACTTTTTTGTTTAATTCTTCGGGTGATATTTTTTTGTTTTTCTTTTTAATATCCGTAATCATAGTAAGCGCATTACAGTCAATAAGAATATGTGATGCCCTTACTTGTTCTTCTCTTTTGAACATTTCAGGGTGTGCCTTGTAATATTTAAGAGTATCCGCATCCGAAATACTTACTTTTTCAAGAGAATCAATCAATTTTTTCATTTTAATTTGAGTTTTCAAATCAGCATTAAATTGATCATTTGTAATTCCCCGTTTCTTAAGAAGCTTGCTCAATTCTTCCTTAGAACCAACCTTATCAATAATGGATTTTGTTTCATTTTTAATATCTTCATCGGTAACTTTTATTCCGCGTTTATGAATTTCGTCATCCAGCAAAGCCTTTATAATAAGCTCTCTGGAGACTTTCTCTTTGAAGATAAGATACATCACATTATCATCAGACTTTACAAAATTATCAGCACCGCCAAATGCTTTAAACATAGAGCCATTTATCTCTTTATCTACAGCTTTGTTAAATTCAGCCTGTGTTATCTCATGTCCGTTAACACTTATAACACTCTTTCCGGCATTCATATTTAAAGAACACCCCGAAACCAATACGGTTACAATAGCTGCCATTGTTAATATTTTTTTCATTCCGATACTCCTCTTATAAACAATTTTCTTTATACTATTTGTGACATGGTTATATTACCCCAAATATAATAAATTGCCAATAGTACACCCGCAATTTGGTTTCTTTGGCATGCTTATGTTGTAAAGATTTGTAAATGTGTATTCTTGGCAGAATTCAGCAATTTAAAGTGTTTCGATGGTTTTTGTGTTATATTCGTTTTAGACATAATAGCAAAAAATTCTATTTTTCGGTTTTAATGCTTATGTGAAGGAGTCCTGCAGGTGTTCGTAAGCAGAATAACTAATACGTCATTTAAAGGGTATCAATATTCCGTCAATAATATTGGGGAAACTGTGTACAAATTCAATTATCCGCATGATAAAGGTACACAGAATGTTAAGGTGGAATTGTATGGCGCTTGGGCAAAAGACGGTGATAAACCTGTAAAAATTATTGATTTAAAAGACACTAACGTAATTAATTTTAACGAAATCCCCGAACTGCAGGGGGTTGATATCGTCCCGTACCGAATTGTTGTAGACGGGAAACACGTAGCTGACTCCGGATTTTATACTGCGGATAAAGCTTCGGCAAAAGGCTTTAACCTTATTAACAGAAATGCTACAACACCCGGTATTCAAGGACAAGCTATTTTAACCATGCCGGATATTCATAGGCCCGGAGCTTTTTATAAGGATTTTTCGGAACAAGACACAGGAAACGTACTCTATGATATTAACAGACAAATTCGTTCCGAAGAGGTGATTCGTTCTTTTTCCAACAAAGGGGGCGGAGGACTTGCAGGAATCGAATATGACATTGAAAAATTTAAGGAAATGGGTGTAAAAAAATTATTTATGACTCCGGTTTGGGGAGGTGACGAAATATCTGCCCATCATTATTGGAATAAAAACGATATGCAAATTCCAAATAGTGTAGGCAGCATTGAAAACTATGAAACAATGCTCAGAAAACTTTACCAAAACGGAATGCAATACGTTGATGATTTCGCAATAACTTCATACGGATTAGAAAGTCTACCTGCACAATATACTTTACGCTGGGCTATTCAAAATCCCCAAACATACTACTGGTTTAGAATGAATGGCCTCCAAAACGGACCGCTAACTCTCGGTATAGTGCCTAAAAATAAAGAGAACTTGAGATTCAGAGTTATTAATCCAAGCGTAGTATACAACTCAGAAAAACAGAGAATCGAAAAAAATCCGAATTATAATCCCAGAAAAGAAACATATTTTCAGGTATATGACCAATCTCAGGTGACAAAAGAGCAATTGGCGAATAAAGACGAATTAATTACTGTTTACAATAAAATATCGACAAATAATAAAATAGAAATAAAAGATTCTGAAGATACTATAATTCCTTATGCATTTGAAATAAGTCCAAAAGAATACCAAACAAGACTTGAAGAATTTGTAAAAATGAATAAAGCCGCAAAGGAAAAAGTAGAATTGAACTCACCAGAAGGAGCTTTATTTATAGGACAATTTACTAATTTCAAAATAGGTAATAATGCAGAAGGTGCGGTATTTTGGGATGCAAATAAAGATATTTTAAAACGAAATTATTATATTTCCGGATATGATGAAAAATTACTCAGCGCTATCCCGAATCAAACACAACGGGACAAAATAAGAGAATTTATATACCGCGCTAATTGTGAAGTGCAGGATATGGCAATTGAGGCTGGTGTATACAGAGCACAATTGGTAAAAGATGTCCAAACTTTGTATACGGCTCAGGTGCTCCAAAACGCATCCTCAAAGGAACAAATTGATAAGCTGCTCGGGAACACACTGCCAAAAGAAGCGCAACTTGACAGCGAAACCATTTCTAATGTGCTTGAAGGCTGGTATAACCTTGAAAGGAAAGGAATATATTCTCAAGATGATGTTACAATAAAAGGTTTGATGAAACTGCCTCTGGATTCTTTAGAGCTCGGAGATAACACATCCGGAGTTCTTCAAACCTCATTCTTCTCAAAAAGAGCTGTAAGTACCGATGATATCGGTCTTTCGAGATTTGAATTTTATAAGAAAAATGCGGGTGTGAACAAACCATACAGTTTAACATACTATGACATGGATAATTTGTATGAAACAAAACTTAAAAATTTTGCATATGAAGTTATAAATACGGTTAATAAAACCTCACCGGAAAAATTACTTGATAAAAACGGCAATTATACAGAGTATGGCGAGTATGTTATGGACTTACTCGGTAAAGATATAGCAAAATATGCGTTTTTAAAGGCACTGGCCGGCAAAAAGCTACAGGCAAAAATTATGCCGGATAATGTTCATAAAGGAAAACTTACTTATAATTACCAAGAACTTAGGAAAGCTACAACCTTAAAAGCTCTTGGGATAAACGCGTCCAGCCCTGAAGAAGAAGCAAAGGCCCTTTACAGAGTCATATCATACGGATTAAGTGATTTAGGGAGAGAAGATGTCGATTTGGTAGCAAAATCCATCAAAAAACAAATAGAAGGCACTAATCTGAATAGTTTCCGGCTTGCAGAAGCAATGGTAGGTAAAGCAAGTTTGGGCTTGGATTTCAGACTTGATGCAGCCAAAGATATTGTTGATATGGATGCCGTAAGAAATGGTGAAATGTCTTTTGATGAAGCATGGGATCAAGTTATTGATTTTTGGAAAAAATATGTAAAAGAAATCAAGAAAGTTAATCCAAATACATATATCGTTGCGGAAATTACAGATCTGGAATATCTTCTGAGAAATATTTACGGTCCGGATGCAAATGTTTATGACATAGATTTATCGATGGCGGGTGGAAAATATAAAAACGTCTCCGATGCAATAAGAGCGTTTTTCCAAGAAACCGGTATTACAAGCGAAGCCGGATATTCATATACCTTCACTGATTTGCTTCATGTGTTCTCGGCCGACGGAGAATACGGCAACATAGAAAAAAACGGTATGATGAGTCTTAAAAGCAGGATAGAAGCTCTTCTAAATGCGAACAGCCTTGATTATATAAGAAACCTGTGGACATTCGCGGACAATCAAGATAAACCAAGCGTTATACATATCATGGCTCTTGATATGGAATTGTTCCATACTAATGACTTAAAACCTGACTTTAAAGACAGTTTGGAAAAATTCTCTGAAGAAGCATATGAAATCAGAAGGCGTAATGCAAGAATTTCAATCTTACAAGAACTTACAAATGCCGATAAGTTTGAAAACTTACCACTTGAAGCAATGATGAATATTGATAATCCTTCCTACTTCAAAACAGCAAATACCCGTTCAGCTGCAATGAGTAAAGCTATGAGAACTGCTATCAATGACAGAATACCGGATTCATTTAATAAAAAGGATATTTTAAAACAAGCCCTGGTTGATTTAACAAACGGAAATTATCTTAATGACAAGAATAATATAAATATTCAAACCATAACTATACCCGCACTGCAAACTCTTGAAGCCGCACTGGAAGAAATACTAAAAATTGCCGGTATAAAACTTACTGATACACAAAAACGAGCAATTATAGAAAAAGCCAAGGAACGTGGAATGGTCGAAAAATATGCTATTAGAGGTGATTTTGACTGGAATGGCGGGAAACACTGGGCAGCCGTTGAACTCCAAAACCGAGCTAAATCTGTTCTCGCAAACAATGAATTTGATTTTATGCAATACAGTCCTTATACCGTAAGTGTTGCTTCACTGCTCTTGGATTCCTATAAACAGGTTATAAATAAACCTGATACTTTAAGTTTTACAAACGGGACGCGTGAATTTGTCCATAAATACAACCGTAACGTAGTAGAATCTTCGAAAATAAAACAAGCATTTACAGAGGATTCTTCAATAATTCGCAACCAAAAGGCATACGCCGCACGTGATTTTGAAACTGTTATAGAAATGATTATGCAACAAGCAGAGTATAAATCCGGCAAAAAATTCTCAAAATCCGAACATGATTTTGTAATGAAGGAAGTCTTTGAATCATCTACCGAACAGGCAGTTCAAAAGGCTTTGGCTTATTCGGCATTTTTATCAGCACTGCCTGGAATCCCATCTGTTTACTACAGAGATATCCTTGGTGGTTTGGGTTATGATGAAAAAGCCAAAAATATCTTTCTCCAAAACAGAAACACCGTTAAGTATTCTCAAATCGAGACAGATGGGCCACTAAGAGCTTATAGGACACGTATTTTTAATGCATTTCAAGAGATTATGAGAATACGCGGAACGGAAGGAATGGAACCGCTAAACGGCGGGACTCCTTATATATTGCAAACAAACAATAACAACGTACTTGCAATGCTGTATCAAAATGACAATGATTATGCAATTACTATAATGGATCCGACCGGGATATATCCTTACGGAAGAACCGAGTTAGACGAAATTACCTTGCCTGATATTATAGGCTTGACTGCCGGCATGGTATTTATCAGTGCAATTGGAAATGACAGAATAGAATATATCGTTAAAAAAGCGGCTAATGGCACTTACCGTCTTGCTAGGAAAGACGGCAAAAAAATTATATTAAACGGAAACACAACAAAATGGGGAACAATGTTCTTAAAAACATTAAGACGACCTGTATTTAGAGGCAGAAATTTGAACAGGCAATACAATATAACGTCAAATTATTATCAACAGACTGAAAACAGCAAGATTGGGGAAACTCTGTCATTTTTCGCAATATAATCGTATTAAGAACTTATGTAATGCTAACGCTGCAATAAATATATTAAAATTTAGGAATTATGGACTATATTGTTTCCAATAAACAGTAAAATTATTTATTTTATCTAAAGTATCCTCATAATCTCCTCTAAAACAAATTGCCCTATCATCTACATACAAATCTGAGGGCAGTTTAATATTTGTTACGTCTTTAAAGTATTTATCTATTTTGTTATCTATAAGCCATTTTGCAGAAAGCAGTAAATTTCTCGAAGTAAAAAGGTACAGTTCTGCACGTTGACTCAATTCCTGTAAAAATTCCATCGCACCATTTTTTATTTCAGGAATATAATTTTCATCATATTTTTCCTTTTCGTATTCATTTAAAACACCATCAAGGTCTATTAAGATTCTTTTTTTATGATTATGCATAATTTTAAATAATATGAATAATGCATACCGCAAGCAATATTAATATTATCGCAAGCAGTAATTTATATCAAGCATGCGATAAACAAATTATAATTACAATATGATAGTAATTAAATTAGATGACTTGATATGGGAACGAAGAACTACTGCTGATGCAATTGCTAAGGCAACAGGATTGGGTAGTACTACTATTTCTAAACTTAGAAATTCAAAAAATGTTAATATAAACATAAACACATTAGACAAATTATGTAAATATTTCGATTGCAAATTAACAGATTTAATTGACTATATTCCGTAAATATTTTTATCAATTAACCCCATGGCCAGTTCTGCTGCTTTATTTTGCGCCTCAACATTTTCCCAAAAATCCGGTAAATCCAAGTATGGCTTGACTATTTTTCTTGCCCAAGAACCGATTGCAATACCATTGGGGTGAATATTGCATTTATGGCATAATTCCATAGTCTTGGAATTTGTTCCGCCCGACAAAGTTAAGTAGACAGGGAAATTTGCATTTTGTATAATTTCAGCCATTGCTACAGCTTGAAGCGTAGTTTTGTAGTCATCAGCACCTCCGCTCATCGGGATTCCGTCTGCCTGTATAATTGTAGAATATGGCTTTCTGTCTTTTATCATATCGGAAATACGCTCCAATATTTCTTTATTTCCAAAAATTTCCCTGTCAACACATATTGACGCCAGTTTTGGAGAGCATTCATTAATCACACTCCACTTGTAATCCAAATCCTTCTTATCATGCCCCATAATGTGGAGTTCAAGTATCTCAACACCTTTTTTAACCATTTCCGGCAGAATATTTTTTACATCAGCATCTTTTTCATACATTTTTATTGCACCTGTTGGACATTTTTTTACACAAATTCCGCAGCCGATACACTTTTTATCATCGATAACATTGGGAGGGGAAATTGCGCTGTTTGGACAGCTCCTCACACAATTCCCGCACTTTATACAATCTGAATCATTTCCTCCATTTACCACATTTACCCCATAATTTACCCCCGCTTTTGATATGTGCGGGTCGCCTTTTATACCTACAGAAACACAAAAATGAATATCTCGCGCACCTGCAAGATTTGCCCCGTCTTTTGCAGCGTTGAGGACATCAAAATCCGCAGACAAATCAAAAACTTTACACCCGGCCTTTGCATATACAAAAACCTGTTTCTTAACAGATTCTAAATCCCTGTTACCTGCACCGCAAACGAGTTTGAAAAAAGTTTTATTCTCGAGTAAATTTACACACATAAAAACAAAGCCTAAAATCCTATTGCATAATTAAAGACTTTTTTCTTAGAAGTTTTAACAACTGCTTCACTTGAATCAACTTCTACGGCCTGGGTTTCGATAACTTGCCCAGCCCTTTGAAGCATATTATTTTGCTGCAAAGTTTTGTCCACATTGTCAAATGATTTTAAACTATCTAAATGATTTTGGAGTTCGGCATTCTCATTATTTAAGACTATGGTTTCCCTACTTATTTCGCTTAGTTTCATCTCACTTGTAATTACAAAGTAATAACTCACTATTACAACTGTAATAAGCAGGCTCAAGATTATACATAACATTTTATTTACACGCTTTATAGCCATTTGTCGTACAACGTTCTCCTTGGGAAAGTTCCCCTCTATTATACTATTAATAGCAAGCTTTTGAACAGACCTATCCAAAAAAGTTTTTTTTCTGTTGGGATATCTAGAAGCAGCCTCGCCCGATATTCTTTTAATCAGCATATCCAAGACACTACTATCCTCATCCCTCCGATAAGGCTGATTATTGTTATAACTTTTTAAAGCGTATACCAATTAACTGCTCCCGACCGCTATTAGGAAATACACCTCGCCACTCTAAGCTTTGCGCTCCTTGAAGGCGGATTTTCCTTTAACTCCTCTATTGTCGCCGTAATAGGTTTTTTGTTGACCAACTCTATTCTCGGCGGTGCGCATTTGCAAATCATTTCATTACATCTGCACTTTTGGCTTTCACTTCTAAAGAATTGTTTTACAATTCTATCCTCCAGCGAGTGAAAACTCAGTACAGAAATTATACCACCAATATCGATTAAATCCAATATGTCATGCAGTACAATATTTACATTTTGTAACTCATGATTAACTTCAATTCTGATTGCCTGAAATACCCTGGTAGCAGGATGCACAGAACTTTTTATTCTTGGTGTAGCATTCATTATGAGCTCTGCCAGCTCACCTGTTGTCCTGATTTTATTTTTTGCACGAACCTCAACTATTTTCTTTGCAATTCGTTTAGAAAATCTTTCCTCTCCATATTCGCTGAATATCCTCACCAAGTCTTCTTCCTTATAGGTATTTACAACGTCATATGCCGAAAAATCGCTCTCTCGGTCAAATCTCATATCAAGAGGAGCATCTTTGGAGAACGAAAAACCTCTCTCTGCCTTTGTTAACTGATGATATGATGCACCTAAATCAATTATTACTCCGCCGGTAATTTTTTCTATTCCGAGTTTTTTCAATTCAGACTTTAAATTTGTATAAGAAGATTTTACAATAGTAAGATTTGGATAATTTTTCAGCCTTTCTTTTGCATGAGCTATAGCTTCATCATCAACGTCAAAAGCAATAAGCCTGCCTTCAGGAGAAATTCTCTTCAGAATAAGCTCGCTATGACCGCCTCCGCCAAGAGTACAGTCGACGTATATTTTACCCCTTTCACATTCCAGCGCATCAACCGCTTCATTAAGCATGACCGTATAATGTTTAAAATCATCCATAAATGTTATTTTAGCATAAAACCAGGGTATATGATAAAATGTATCTATGGATATATTTATTATAAATAACAAAAACCTAAATCACGTTCCGCCGGAAATATTAAACGATTTCGGACAAAAACTTTTCAAGAACAGAGAAAAAGAACTTATACACCAATTCTCATACCTAATGATAGACCGAATCCTAAAAGAAGTGTACAAAATTGAAAACCGTTCACTCGTCACAAAAGAGAACGGCAAGCCTGAGTTAGAAAACCAAGACAAATATCTTTCAATTAGTCATTCCGGAGAATATATTGTACTTGGTTTCTCGGATTCCAAATGCGGAGTTGATATAGAAAAGATTAAGCCAAGAAATTATAAAAAGATTTCCGAAAAGATGGGCTTCAAATCATCTTCATTGGAAGAATTCTATCTAAACTGGACAAAGTACGAGGCCGAATATAAGCTTGACGGCGAATCAAAATCAACTTACAAATTTTCAATTCCAAATTACATAATAACAGCCGTTAATGAAAATGAAAACGAAATATTTGATACATATTACAGTAATTAATGTTGTAATAGCAGCTCATATATGGTAAAATTGGCTTAAGAGAGGTATTTTATGAAGTTTAATTTAAGTATTGAGAACATAAAATATGTAAAAATTCTTTATGCAAATGCTGCGGGGAATCCCGTTTCTGTTAAAGCAGCAATTAAAAAAATTGATGAATATGAAATGACTACATGTCTAAAGTTTGAAGAAGATTTTGATATAAAAACCCCTCAGCAAGTAACATTGAGTATAGTTTGTTCAGAAGGTTTGTACAGAACTCAGATAAAACTAAAATCTGTATCCGTTCAGGCTCCATATATTTATATGTATTTGGAAACTCCTGAAAGTTTGGAGTATCAGCAAAATCGGGAGTATTTTAGAATACCTGTTTCATACAACTGTGTATACTACGTACAAAACAACAATCAACCGGCAGCTTTTCAGGCACAAACTACCGATATATCAGCCAACGGTGTAAGTATAATTTTGCCTGTGCACGTATTCTCCGAAGATGATGCAGATATAGAGATTATGGTTGAAGAACGTCTTATATCTGCAAAAATTAGATACATAAGAAGTGAAAAAATAGGTGACGGTTATAAATTATCATTCAAATTTACTGATATTTCCGGCCGTGACAGAGACTACATATCTCAAATATGCATACAAAAACAGCTTGAAGACAAACGTAATAAGGCATCAAATTAGTTAAAATCAATCTGTCGGTCTAAACCAGTTTACAAACTTATTGAACAGTGTATCTCTCGGGATATCTTCTTCCTTGAGGTCGTCAAAATTAATAGACTCTTCACTCATTTTCTCATCTTTCGACTCAAAAATATCATTCTCCGGCTCGTCTTTGCGTTTTCTCTTCTGTTGGAAATACATTCCGCCACCGCCCATACCACTACCATCTTTGTAGGCCGATTGGGCTTTAAACTGGTTGATATTATTGCTGCTGAAGTTAAAAGACATCGCTTTCGACTCCGTATTATACATTGCATGTATATTATAACTCTTTTTTGAAGTTTTTCCAGTGTGTTTGTGCTAAAATCATTTTATTATATTAGGGAGAATGTTATGAAAAAAGTATTATGTTTATGTTTTTTACTTCTGTTTTCCTCTTTAAAAGTACAGGCTTCTGACATAAAATTTGTACAAATTGATAATTTGAAATACTCGCCAAATTCCGAAACTTCCGTAAAAGAGTTTTCAACCGCGATTAATGAAATTAATAAGATAAAAAATCTGGATTTTGTAGTTTTTTCAGGAAACAATATTGTAAAATCAGATAAAAAATATCTGGAAGCATTTCTAAAAAAAGCTAATAAACTGGATTGTCCATATTACATAGCTTTAGGACATAAAGATCTTAATAAGAAAAAGGGGCTTTCAAAAGCAGCATATATAGAAATTGTAAAAAAACATACCTTTAGGAATATAAATAATCCAAGCTATACTTTTACAAAGAAAGGAATTGCATTTGTAATTGCTGACGGGGCGAAAGAATTTATTGCAACGCCATTCGGATATTATAGAGATTCAGTAATAACTTATATCGACAAAGAATTAACAAAACACAAAAAGAATAATGTCATTATTCTGCAGCACTTCCCTGTCTATCCTCCGAATAACAGTGAAGGATACAGAACGTACAACGTTCAGGAATACAATAGAATGCTGAGCAATCATACGAATGTTAAGGCTATTGTTTCCGGTTTTGGGATTAATAGCGAAAATGACGTGAATGGAATCAAACACATAACCACTGCAGATTTCCCGAAATACAGAATAATTGAGGTTATTGATTGCACAAGCGAAAATCCTACAATATGGTCAACTTTAAAATAGGTTAGCAAATTGAAAAAAATAGCTTTGTTACTAATCGAAATTTACCAAAAAATATCTTCACTGACTCCGTCAAGATGTCGATTTTATCCTACTTGTTCGGAATATACAAAACAGGCAATTCTAAAATATGGACTATTTAAGGGCATCTTGTTAGGGGCAAAACGTATCTGCAGATGTCATCCGCTTAATGATGGCGGCTATGACCCGGTTCCTTAATTACTTTGCAAATTTTTCCTGCTGCTTTAAATATCTCTGACGTTTAATATTATTGATATCTTCGTTCCAAGACTTAATTTGCGCCTCCATGCAAATTATTCTATTATCAATAGTGCTTCTTGAATTGACACCGAAATTATGTTTCGAAAAAAAATCTTTGAATTTTATTAGTTCAATCTCTAAAGCCGCTATTTTTTCTCTTAATGCGGCAATTACCTTTTTATCTCCGGCTGTAAGCTTTAAAACCGGGCCTTTATGCTCAGATAACGGAATAAGTTTTTTACCGTTAACAACAACTCCGCTCATTTTAGGATTGGCGTTAAATGTACTGTATGACGCAGTTTGAACCGGAGAAATAAACATCAGAATTCCTTTTGGTTGACTCTTTGTTTATATAAAACCCGTGAAAAAATTTTTTGCGTTATTTATATGTTAAAACTTTTTCTTGAACCTTCTTCGTGTAATAATCCGCCACCGCAAATTGTTTCAATAACTTTCAAAACGAATTCTCTTGCCGCGTCGGATGAATTCAGGAAAAACTCTCTATTAGAAGAAAGATGTCTTATCTTAAATATAGAATTTTGTGATTTATCTGCAGGTACAAAAAGCGAAGCAACTTCTGTATCAAGAAGTTTTGACATCATTTCATTTCTGGAGGTTATTCCATCCATAAGTTCGTTATAATTTCCGTTAATTGCCATTATACGACCGGAAAACATTGGTGCACTGCCTTCTCTATACAAAGCTTGCGGTTCATAATTACATCTGGTGGTGAAACTTATCGTATGCCATAAAATATTAATTATGACTACACTTTTATCTTTATCATACTCAACAAATATATTCTCTGTCGTTATTCCACGTGATGAAAAGGACTGTTTCAATGAATCTGCAATAGCTTTAAGATTATCTATCATTTCGGAAAAAATTTCCGTAGTATTCATTGTCGCATGCTGATAATCTAAAAACTGCTTATACATGTGCGTAGAAACTAATCCTATTCGTTCCTGAATAAGAGAGGATTTTCTGATAGCTGTTTCCGAATTGTTAAAATTTTCGTAGCCTTTTGACAAGATAAAGTCTCCTTAGCATAATTGTACACTTAAAATGACATGCATGTAAACCAAAAATGTTAAGTTTTGTAACAATTTTAAAATTCTGCGTTAGTTTTTTTTCGAAATATGGAATTAAAAAAGTGTAGGCCTACGAAAGGAGATTGATATGGAATTTTTAAATTTAATTTTATTCGCAGCACTTTTCTACTTAGCATTTATAGGCGTTCCTACTCTCTGTGAACGCAGAAAATAATTAACCTATCAGCATTTTTAGCGAATCTGCATAGGGTAAAAGCTTTTGTTCTTCTGTTTCCATATCAGAAGAAGGGTCAACCTTACGTGCTAAATCTATATATATTTTTTCAAATAAAACATACAATATAGCAGCCTGGTTATCATGCTTTTGAATTGAATCCAAAGCATCATTTGCTATTAGCAAGGCTTTTTTAGGATCTGTCTCAAGTTTTGCAAGAAAATATTTTGAAATCATAAGAATATTAAACATTGCAGAATTTTCAGCACTTTGCAAAACGTCGTCATAAATAAATTTCGCTTTTACGGTAATACCTATTTTTGAGTAGGCATATGCAATAAGCATGTCGCAAAAATATTTGATTTCTGTTTGGTAAATATCTTCGGCGAGAAGCTTTGCCTGATATATGTTTTGTGCAAATCTCTTATAATCTCCGCTCGCCTGCAGATTCGTAATTTCCTGTAAAATCAACAAAATTGCCTTTGAGAATGGCGAATATTCCTCAATATTGCCGGTTTTATATACTTTCCCCGCCAGAAAGTCCTTTACCGCCAAAATACAATCCTTATCCGGCAAATCTGTGTTTAAAGTTGTTTTTATTAAATCCAAGAAGTTATCTAAACCCTCATCCATAAGATAAAGTTTTGAAAAAGCGCTCAATGTCATTGTTTCAAGCAAATGTGAAACAAAAGAATTCAACGAGAATCCTGACGGTTTAATTTTATCCAGCATCTCCGCATTAATTACAGAAAGTATTTCAGTTGCAGTTTCCGCGCATTCTTTAAACTTCCCTATGTTGTATAGAATTTCTATATTAACAAGGGAGAGCAGCAAAAATTTGGCATTAACAGCTCCATCCACAATAAGGGTTGGGTTTTCCATACGAGAAAGAATATTATGCAATAAGCCAAGGGCATCCGTATAATTTGAAGAAATCAACGCTCCCTGAAGCATCATGTTAGAAAGTCTCACAATTTTCTCATTATCATTTTCATTTATTGCATCTGTGAGAAGTATATTTTCGATAAAATATATTTTTGCCGGAGCATAACTGTATAAATATTTTAAGATACTGTCATAAACTTCTTTTTTTCTTAATTCAATATCTTCTTGAGAAATATCTGAATCTACACTCTCAATCAATGACAAGAAACCAAGGCAGTTTTTAAGATAGGCATCATAATCTCCGGCTGCTAAAGCGATATCAGCATTTGCGCACAAAATATTATACTCGTCATTATAAGAATTTATCTTATGCAATAACATCGCTACAGCCGCTTTGCTCAATTTGCTCCCGATTCCGGAGAAAATATTCTTTGCAAGCATGACTTCTGCTTCTTTTTTGAGTGCTGATGATATAATATCTTTAAATCTGGCAAAATTATTAATTATAAAATTATTGTCTTCAATGCGCATTAATCCGGAATCATTTAATATTTTTGCATTTGAACTTATATCTTTAATTCCCAGCTGTTCCAATGTATTAAAATCCAAACCCGGATATAACAGTGATGAATATGCAATAATAAACGATACTTCCTGACTCTTGCCAAAATTTTTCAGTCTCGCCTTATATACACCAAATATATCCGAAGGAACTACAACAGATTTTGCACTTTTCACAAGCAATTTGTTCTCAAAGTTAATAAGAACACCCATCTCCATCAAATATTTTACGGCATACTTAAAATACAAGTACGAGCCGTTAAAGTTCTCTTGTATCTTTTCAAAATAAAAAGAACCTATAAAATCAGTTGCATCCAACTTTATCGTGCTTAAACAATTGGAGAATGATGATTTTGTAAGCTTAAGTTCAGTATAATTCTCTGTCCTCAAGAGCTCTTTTATTCTGGAATGCGCTGAAACTTCCTCAGAAGTTATAAAAATAAAATTAGGTATTATCGTTCTGAGTTTGTCCAGATATAAATCTATAGTTTGAATCGAAGTGTCATCAAGGTTTTCAAATCCGTCAATAATTATAGCTGTATTAGAAAGAGCAGATAAAAACTTCCCCCAAAGTTCAATATAGGCAAATCTGGCATCTTCAGAGGTACTTGCCTGAATAACCTTCCCTAAAGACAAGTCATATAACGGTTCAAACGTTTTTGCAATTTGAGACATTGTTTGTTCAGCATTCACAGGATTTAAATAAGATATGCCATATGCAGCCTTAAATAGCCTTATAAAAAACCCCCATGGTTCATAACTCATGTTTTCGGTACAAGTTATAGTAAGCGTTCTCAGGCCTTTTGATTTACAAACATCAACTATATCCGCAATGTCAGCACTATTTTCCACACTTGAACGAATTGATAATATTTTGGCATTCTTACTAAAATCCATAGAGGAAAGCTTATCTGTTATCGAAACTGCGCTTGTGGTTTCAAAAGAACATTTCGCATTAATGTCAAACACATTAAACAAATATAAATCGGTTTCTTCTTCCTGTTTTTGCACCGCTTTCGGCAGCATTCTTTTTATAGCTTCTGCCGGACTTACATCTTTTTCTTTTTCCGGAGGTAAAACATATGAATCCAAAACAATTTCATAAAACATTATTGTTTGCCCGTTGTCTTCCTGCGAATAAAGAGAATCCGTTTGATATTCTTTGTTTATTTCATCCCAAATGTATTGATCAATGATTATTTGAGTTCCTTTTAAATATTTTTTTGTATCTTTCTTAAGGTTTAAAAGTTTTACGTTATTCTCATAAGTTTTTAAATCTTGTAATTCTTCGGCAGACTTCCTTATGATGGAGATATTTAATCCCAACGGAAGTTTCAGTTCTTCCAGAATCTTCGAATTGAGTTGTGAGAATGCATTCACAAGTTTCAGCCCAAAACGAACAGCTTTATTTGCAGAAGTAGGCAAAGACAATTCTTTATTAAAGTTTAGAACAAAAACATCTCCATATGTAATAAACAGTCCCTCAGAATTTCGAATTTGCGCCAGCAATAAATTTTTCAATTTAAAAAAGAACTTGTCAAACATATCTTGTGATTTCAAAAGCCGACGAATTCTTTTCAAATTTGAAAACTTAATAATCACACAAGCAAATTCGTCCGATTCACAATCCTGTATTGCAAGAGAGCTTTTTGTCGGAAATCCGCATTTAGTGCACAAATCATTAATAGCAGGATTAATTCTGCCGCATTTAGAACACTTTATAAGAATTTTATACCCGCAATTTGTGCAAACCGGAGTATCTTCCAATGAGTGGCAATTAGGACATTCCAACAGCAGAACTTTATGACAAACAGGACAAACCGTCGTTTTATCGTCTATTTTTGTATGACATTTAGGACATTCCATATTTTCTAAAAAACCAACTTACATTCTCTTCCTTCCATTATAGAGCAAAAACTGATATAATAGAATAGCAGTTATTTCAGAGGGAGAATTTATGTCACTATTATCTATAATGCAAGAACCTGCCATTATAATCATCACGTCATTCTTTGTATGTTTTGTAATATACGTGATTATAGGTTATACAAAACTTGAAAAGCGGTTAAAATCAGTTGTATCTTTTTTACAATCACTTAATAAGAAAGAACTTTCCTACAGGTTTAACCAATTGGATGAATACATGTCAGGAAATTCATCCACAGCAACACCATGGGAAGATTTTAAAAAAGCTCTTGTATTTCCGGATAAAATATTTGGAGCAGCTTATGGCGCAAATACTAACGGAACTTCAGAATATAAGACTGACATATATCTGACAGTTGATGCATCTTACTTCTTTAATGAAGAAACTTTGGTATTTTCGCAAATTAACCACAAATTTATACAAATTATGCCAACCCTGTTAACCGGGTTGGGGCCATTTTTTACATTCTTGAATATGGCAATCGCATTTACTTCGGTCAATTTCCTATCAAGCAATATTGATACTTCTATCAATGAACTTATTGCGAAGATACAAATTGCTGCGCTGTGTTCGGTTTTTGCGGTCGGCTATTCTCTTATCTTTATGTTCTTTGAGAGGATTTTGTACAGCAATAAATGTAAAAAGTACTACCTTTTGATTCAAAAAGAATTAATCAGATTATTTGATATATGTACAAGCGAGCAATTTTTACTCGACTTGGTTAAAGAATTTAAAATGCAAGCCATAACCAGCGAAAAAGTTTTTAAAGAATTGCCGGATAATTTTGCACAGGCTACGGCAAAATCTTTGGGAGAAATGACGACGCCGTACCTTGAAAATATTTTGTACAGCCTGAACAAATTAAATGAAACATTGAATAAAGATGGCGGCAACGGTGATATGGTAGATAAGTTATTCTGATATACAAGGTGACAAATGAGACTAAAACGGGCACATAGTCAAGATGATACGGGAAATATATTTTGGATTACAATGACAGACCTAATGACGGGTTTGGTGTTGGTTTTTATTGTACTGTTTTTCTACGTATACATACAGCACCATATTCAAATGGTGGAGCAGAATATGGCACAAGAGAATGCAAATAAAGCATTGCAGGAAACTCTTAAGAATGAAAACATTAACGCAACTGTTGATGCAGTATCCGGTGTGGTTAAAATATCCGATTTGGAGCTTTTTGAATTAAACAGTTATGAACTTTCTCAAAAAGGTAAAGACTACTTGAATAAATTTGCACCGGCTTATTTTAATTCCTTGTTTTCTAATCAATACTTGGATAAAAATATTGACAAGATAATAATTCAGGGACATACGGATTCACAGACATTTGCAGGCAAGTTTTCCGACGACGAACAATATATGAAAAATATGGAGCTTTCACTAAAGCGAGCTTATTCTGTTGCAAATTATATGACAAGTACATCTTATAACAAGATAAACGGCGAACGCCTGCGCAAAATGATTATAGTAGAAGGAGCCAGCTTTGCTAACCCTATAATTGAAAACGGAAAAGAAAATTATGCAAAAAGCAGACGTGTTGAGTTGAAAGTCGTTATGAAAAAGTAGTCAAGAATAAATACATCATTTGAAAAAGTTTTAAGTTTATGCTAGCATAATTGAGTGTTGCGGAGACATGGCCGAGTAGGCTGAAGGCGGCACCCTGCTAAGGTGTTATAGGGGGTAACCTCTATCCTGGGTTCGAATCCCAGTGTCTCCGAATTTTTAAAAGCCAGTACGATTTTGCGTTACTGGTTTTTAATTTGGAATACATTAGGGATGAGAACCCTTTTCAATCTATTTCCTATCACACATTAAATTGTGCAAATAGTAGACGGCCAGAAGTATGATTTACCATTGTAATTATATGTTAGGGATAATCCGCCTTCAGCAAATCTGTTCTCATATCTTTCGGGAGAAACTTCCTGTATAATTGTAGGACCCCCTTGAATCATACGGTGAGGTCCGACTTGACTTCGTTCCTTTATAAAACCCGACTGTTCACCGACTTTAGATAGATACTGTTGATAAGTTGTATCCTTCGGTAACAGTGTTTCAACTCTAATACCTCTGCTTCCGGATCCCGGTTTGCTTTTTGGATGATAATTATGTAAAGTTATACGTAAAATATCTTCTGTCCCTTTCTTTTTATAAACCATAACTCCGGGTTCTCTGTATATAGCATCTCCAACAGCCCCATACCTTGACTTAACTGCATTTAAACATTCTCCATAAGTGCCTGCTTTAAACATTTTTCTAAAAATTTGCATAAATTTATTCATAATTATTTCCCTTCCCGGAATCTTACATATTCGCATTAAATGTCTATATCTCTTGAAAGTCCGCAAATTCTTAAAAATTGCCTATTTTTGGGAAATAATTTACAATCCTTTACACAATTCACAAAACTTATGCTAAAAGTTTTAAACTACAGTTATTTCAGAATGATGTGAATTGTTTCAGCAGCTTATAAACATGCCTTTATGCAAAATTGATAAAACTACCCTTCTGCGACTCTGATTAGACTTGCAACTTCACAATCCGGGAGCTCATTTACGAGTTCATTTACCCCTTCTTTAATGCTTTTTTCAAGACATTTTTCTGTAATGACAGTTATCTCTGCCGTATCATTCTTATCCACACCTTTTTGAAGGATACTTGCAAGACTAATCTGTTTATTAGCGCATATTGTACCTATTTTTGCAATAACACCTATTCCGTTATGGGCCTTAATGGATAAGTAATACTTGTTGTACGTGTCATTTATATTTACCGGTTTTGCAGTAGAGTGATGGTGGCATCTCATCATCGGAAGAAGATAATCTGTTGTTCCGAATTCTCTTGCTATAGCTAAAATATCACCTACAACCGAGCTGGCAGTCGGGAACTCTCCTGCTCCAGGGCCTGACAAAACAATTTTACCTATCGGATGTCCACTCATTTCCACAGCATTTGTTACGTAGTTTGTATGAGAAAGCAGAGTATTCTTCGGAACCAGCATAGGGTGAACTCTGACATCTGCATTGTTATTTTCATCAATTGTTGCACTTGCAATAAGTTTGATTTTATACCCAAGTTCGTTAGCTATTTTCATATCCTGCGCACGTACATGAGTTATTCCCTCTCTGTACACATTTTCAAATTTTATTCTTGAGTTAAAAGCAATGGTAGCAAGTGTCGTAATCTTATATGCCGCATCGAACCCTTCAACATCGCCTGTCGGGTCTGTTTCTGCATAACCGAGCGTTTGAGCTTCTTTAAGAACATCCTCATAACTTGCACCATCAGTATCCATTTTGGTAAGTATGTAATTCGTTGTGCCATTAAGAATTGCCTGAATTTTGTTAATTCGATTCCCTGCAAGAATAGTTTTTATAGGCATTATGATAGGTATACCTCCGGCAATGGCCGCTTCATAAAGAACTACACAATTATTTTCTTCGGAAAGGTTAAACAATTCTTCACCCTTTTTGGCCAAAAGCTCTTTATTTGCAGTAACTATGTGCTTTTTGTTTTTCAAAGCTGTTTCAATATAATTCCAGGCCGGTTCAACCCCGCCCATAAGCTCGACTACTACATCAATATCCGGATGATTAACAACCTCATAAGGATTATCTGTCAACATCCCGGCAGGAACATCAACCGAACGTGGTTTGTTGATATTCCTGACCGCAATTTTTACAATCTCAACATCATCAAATTGCTGCAAACTTTTATAGACACCTGAACCTACAGTTCCAAGACCAATTATACCTATTTTTATTTTTGTCATCATAAAGCTCCTATTTCTTGGTTATTATAGCATGAAAACCGCTTGTAATAAAGAGTATAGTTTAGGATTAAGTATATCTAAAGATCCCATATTATTATGTAACAATTTGTAAAAATTTTGTTAAAAAGGCTAAAGTTTTTCAAAAAAATGCCGATATAAATAACACAACAGACAATATCAGGAAAGGATATGTAAACATGCTCAAAAAGATTGTGAATCCGTCGAACAATACGTTTTACGGTGTTGAATTCATATTAAGAGGGGCCAAGAAGCGGCGAGCAATGGCAGTCTCTAATGCAGTAGCCATGAATACAGAGACAGGTGTTCAAGTTAAGCTGCAGGCTGTGAAGTAGAGTAAACACAAGGGTTCGATTTAAGTAAGATTGGTTGAGAGTATGAAAAGAAGGTGTCAAAACAGACACCTTCTTTTTCTGTACATAGTTTTATACTAAAAATTAAATAAAGATTAATTTTAACTTGATTTTCAAAAAATATCATTAAAATATAATTAGGGTAAATAGAAATACATTTACCCCACGGAGTTTTGATTATGATAAATTTTGAAAAGTTTACAAATTACTCGCAAGAAATTATTTTTGCAGCAAATGCTAAAAAAGATTTCTACAAAAATACCGAAGTTTGTCCGGAGCACATAATAATGGCAATGATTGAGGACAATGGAATTGCGAAAGATTATTTGGAAGAATTGAAATTGCTGAATCAACATTTCATAAATGAGCTTGTTTCAAGAATTAAATCTTTTCCCACAATTTCAACTCCTTCAAATTCTCAACAGGTATTTTTATCAAGAGAAACAAATACTATTTTAGAAACCGCAACACAGGAAGCAGAAAATCTTAAAGATGAATTTGTAGGAATTGAATGTATTTTGCTTGCTATGACAAAAGGAACAAATATAACAGAATTCCTTAAACAATATGGTGTAACAACCAATTCGGTTTTGAGCGCTATGAAAAAAATAAGAGGTAATAAAAAAGTGGATACTAAAAATGCAGAAGAAAATATGAAAGCTTTGGAAAAATACTCTACCGATTTAACCGATAGAGCTCGTAAGGGTAAATTAGACCCTGTAATCGGTCGTGATGAAGAAGTAAGACGTATTATTCAGGTTCTCAACAGAAGAACTAAAAACAACCCTGTTCTAATCGGTGAACCAGGTGTTGGTAAGACTGCTATTGTTGAAGGACTGGCACAAAGAATTATTCGTGGCGATGTCCCAGAAAGCCTTAAAGAAGTTAAGTTAATCTCACTCGATTTGGGCGCATTGGTTGCAGGTGCTAAATTTAGAGGAGAGTTTGAAGAGAGATTGAAGGCTGTACTTAAAGAAGTCCAGGAATCGAACGGTGAAATAGTTATGTTTATTGACGAACTACACACTGTCGTCGGAGCAGGTTCAACCGAAGGATCGATGGATGCCGGTAACCTTTTGAAACCGATGCTCGCAAGGGGAGAACTAAGAACCATAGGGGCTACAACAATAAATGAGTATCGTAAGTACATTGAGAAAGATCCGGCTCTTGAAAGAAGATTTCAACCAGTAATGGTAGATGAACCGAGCGTTGAAGATACTATTTCAATTTTAAGAGGTTTGAAAGAAAAATATGAGGTTCATCATGGAATTAGAATTCTTGATAGCGCCTTAATTCAAGCAGCAACGCTTTCTGACAGATATATTACGGACAGATTCCTGCCTGATAAAGCAATAGACCTCATAGACGAAGCTGCTTCAGCGCTGAGAATTGAAATTGATTCAATGCCGGAAGAAATCGATACAATGTATCGTCAGAAAATCCAGTTGGAAATTGAAAGAGAAGCTCTAAAAAAAGAAACTTCGCCAGAAAGTATCACTAAAATCGACAAATTGACATCAGAAATAGACGAACTTGCCGGTAAAATTGATAAACTTAAAGCTCAATGGGAAGCTGAAAAGAATACAATTTCAGGCGAAGCCGGTATAAAAGAAGAAATTGATAAAGTAAAAAACCAAATTGCGGAAGCTGAAAGGAATACTGATTTGCAAACAGCAGCCGAATTAAAATACGGCAAACTAATGGACTTGGAGAAGAAACTTCAAGCTGTTCAAAATCAGGAAAAAAGTGAAAACAAACTTCTTAAAGAAGAAATTGACGGAGATGATATTGCCAATATAGTAAGCAAATGGACAGGTATTCCTGTTACAAAGCTTGTTGAATCAGAAATGCAAAAATTATTAAGAATGGAAGATGTTTTGCATAAGCGATTAATTGGGCAAGAAGAAGCTGTCAATACTGTTTCAGATGCAATTCGCCGTGCAAGATCCGGTTTAAAAGACCCGAAACGCCCTATCGGTACATTTATTTTCTTAGGACCGACAGGTGTTGGTAAAACAGAACTTGCAAAAACTCTTGCAGAATTTTTGTTCAATGATGAAGATGCGATAGTTCGTATCGATATGTCAGAATATATGGAAAAACATAACGTTTCAAGACTTGTTGGTGCGCCTCCGGGATATGTGGGATACGAAGAAGGCGGTCAATTAACAGAGGCCGTAAGACGTAAACCGTATTCTGTTGTGCTTTTTGATGAAATTGAAAAAGCTCACCCTGACGTATTTAATATAATGCTCCAAATATTTGATGACGGACGTTTGACAGATTCAAAGGGGAGAACGGTTGATTTCAAAAATACAGTAATCATTATGACTTCAAATATCGGAAGCGATATTATTCTTGAAGACTCTCTGAATGCTTCTTTAAACGGCGGCAACTTTGACGAAACAAAAGAAAAAGTTAACGCAATTATGAGAGAAAAGTTTAAACCCGAATTTTTAAACAGGGTTGATGAAACTATTTTCTTTAAAGCATTAAATCTACAACAGTTGTCAGCAATAGTTGATATTCAGATGGAACATCTAAGAACGTTGTTAAAAGATCATAATATTTCGTTTGATATAACAAAAGATGCAAAAGAATTTCTTGCGACAAGAGGCTTTAACCCTGTTTATGGTGCAAGACCACTTAAACGTGTAATAAGGCAGCTTGTTGAAAATCCTCTGTCAAAACTGATTCTTGCGCAAAAATTCATTGACGGCGACCATTTGACTATTGACGTAAAAAATGATGAATTGATTTTTGAAAAATAATAAAAAACCGGTGAGAGATTAATTCTTCACCGGTTTTTTGTATGAAAATATTCCTACCAAGGTCTTTCAAGGCCATCTTCCGGAACAAATCTTTCCCAGCCATGGCTGTCCCATTCAGTTATCAATGCTTTAAACTGGTTTCGCCAGAACATATCATTATTGTCTTCATTCTTTGCTATCATTTTGCAAACAAAGTTCAACAATATTTTCAGTGAATCTTGCTTATATTCTTCTTGCGAAGTATTGTATTTTTCTAACAATTTGTTAAAATCTAATTTTTCAGGAATCTCCTCATTTTCTTCCAAAGCATCATGACCATTTGCACCGAAAACTGAATCGCTCAAACCGACTTCATCAAAAGAAAGTAACTGAGATTTTCCCGACGAAGTTGGAGCAAAAATATTAATCGATGCCTTAACAGTATCAACCTTGTTAATTTCTGAATTCGGAGATGTTCCTCTCCCGCCATTACCGACCGGAGGTCTGCTTGAATTGCCTGCTGCCGTAGTGTTGCCCCATGAATCTAAAATCGTCTGCCAACGCGCAAGCTCAGTCTGCCAAAATGCTCTTTCCTGCTTATTCTGACAATCTCTCAATTTATTATTAACAAACAGTATTAATTCCATTAATTTATTTTTATCGGGATTTCCTTTGTAGTTTTCGCATAATGCAGTATAGTCTTCAGGAGGCTCAAATTGAACCAGTGACCCTCCCTGAGCTGCAGGAGGTGGTGTCAAGCCTGGTATGAGCAATGAATCTATATCTATACTGCCCGGTTCTTGTATATTGTCAGGTAGCTCTATAATACCATTTTGTAGATTTTCTCTTGTTTCAGCCAGCACACTTGTAATTTTTGACAGTAAAAAGCGAAAATAGCTCATATTTCTATTTAAAATATCTCTTGAACTTGGTGTTAAGTGAGGATTTTTTAATTTTACCTGAATCGCAACCATTTTTGTAGTATAAACCGCTAACATAGCGTTTGTATAGATATATCTTTCAATATTATTAGGATTTGGAGTGTAAATTAGTCCATCTGCATCATTTACCGTCCCACCAAATTCTTTGAAATCTGCAAAATCTTCATAATCAAGCATGTGCCCAGTTGCATCATACTGGTGATCTTCAGGAAGAAAGTTCAAATCATCGTATGCCACACCATTTTGCAATTGCGCACGAAAATCCATGAATCTTGATTTTGCATAATTATATTTCATTGTAAATCGATAGCACTTCCAGGTTTTAGCTTCTTTATCTTTGCCTTCATTTTCTGCAGCCTCAATGATTAACTGCATCCAGTTTAGCTTCTGTTCGTATGACATATTTTCAACATGTTCATTCCAATATGCTATGCGCTGTTCTGATGTTACAGGAAGATCTATACCCCCACTCAAAGCCATTTTATCAACATTTTGCGAAGTGAGTGTTCCAAAAGCAACTTGTACATTTGTTTTTAAGTCAACCCCCTGAGCATCATCACCAATGTTTTTTGGATTAGAAGGTGTTGCTGATGCTTCTACTTTTCCTCTTTTTACACTAATTTCAATAGTATCAAACCTTAGGTCAGTGTTAATAAGTGATTTTACCTCTTCGGGATTTTTAGCCTTCCCAACAGCGTTTTCTACCGCTTGCTCAACAACTTTCTCAACAGCTTTTTCTGCCTGAGTGTTATTGCTTTGTAACCTTGAAACAATACCTTTTAAACCATTTAGATTCAAATTCACTTGTTTCATATTATCTCCTTTTCTTTTTCCATTATATGGCATGTATAACGGCATATTTTTCTAAAACTTTAGAAATAAATTTGCAATCGTTACAAATCTTTACATTAAAGCAAGTTTTAAAAAAAATTTGTTTTTATATATGTATGGTTAGTGTAAATTTGCAAAATGAAAAGGTTTATGTTGCGAGCGGCGCGAAAGAGATTCAAACCGCTCCTTTCCCTTTAAAAAATTCCACTTCTCCAATGGGGGAAAATGATTCTACGGCTTTGCCATCATTTAAAGCAGCCGGGAATACTTCTGCAGTAACGGTAAAAACTCAATTAAATACATCCGAAGAAAAGAAAAAATATAAAGAACTTTCTGAAGCCTTAAACGGCAAATACAGGAAAAAACTCGAATATGCTTTAAAATCTGGCATTTTACTTAAAAACGATTCCGACAACAAATCATCTGTTTTGGATAATTTACACAAAATCCTTAAAGAAGAGAGGGACCCCGGATTAAATAATGTTGCGCTACTTCAAGAATGCTTGGATATTATTCAAAATCCGTACGTAATTACACAAACCTGTGAGGATATTCCGCCCGAGTATAAAAATCCGGTCATCGGAATTATGACAAATATGTCTGAAGACATAAATGAAATGAACGAAGCCAATTATTATTTGGACAACATGCATACTGGCACATGTCCTACAGCTAGCGTGGAATTTGATTTGGCGACAAAACATCCTGCAGAATTTTTCAGAATGGTAGAAGGTTTAACTTCGCCAAAAAATGAAACCACAAAGACAATTGACATGGATTCTTTGTCAAAAGACACTCTTGCAGCAGTTTGGCTCTTAATTAATTTCAAAACACCAATTGAAAAAATAGGTTATGACAAGACAACAGTCAAGTTAAAACCAGATAAAAATGCCATAATTCGTGCAAGAATTCAAAACGGCCATAGGGACAAAGGTGAACGCTCCATGATTGATGTTCTTATGCAATCAACTATGATGCAACTGGGTTCACAGCAAACATATGACTCTATCACGGATAAACGTGCTCCGAATGCTTGGACTACAGACGACGGAGGGTTGATTGATTTTGAGAAGACTTACGTTGAATCAATCATGGAAAATAAAAGCACGACTTCTTACGTATATCAAGAAGTCGATAAAGATGGACGACTTGCCGGCTACAAAAAAGACTTCAAATCTATAAAGAAAGATTTAATGGATACTCTTGCGCTTGGGCATAATATTATTATCGGTTATACTTGGGCAAACCCAGATAACGGCAACAAACTTGACGGACATGAAATTACAATTGTAGGAACAAAAACCGCCAAAAATGGAGAAACAATATTTATTTGCCAAGATTCGGATGATGAATTCGATAAACCTATTGAGATGCCGGAATCTTTCCTCATACCTGCCATCCACCATGCAGGACTTCCCGACGAGATAGCAATGCGAGATGAGAACAACGAAGAAACTTGGGAAATCGGCGTTAATGAATATGAGAAAAATTTAAAAAGAGCATAACTGAACTTTTCCTGCATACCTGTAAACGTAACAATATTGTAAAAAGTTTGACACAATTGACTTTTTAGTGTGTAATTTTTATGATGGCGGAATTTTACCGCCAATCCGGGGAGAAGAATTTAATGTACATAAAGCAGCTCGAAGTTGATAACTTTAAGTCTTTTGCAAACAAAGTTGATATCCCGATGCTGAAGGGTTTTACGACCATATCAGGCCCTAACGGCTCGGGGAAAAGCACTATTATTGATAGTATTTTGTTTGCTCTGGGACTTTCTACAAGCAGAACTTTGCGTGCAGAAAAACTTTTTCACCTTATTTCTACATATAACAAAAGAAATGAAGCTTATGTTAAAGTAACTTTTGGCGAAACAAATGAGGGCGATTTTTCTATAGCAAGACGAATAAGAAAGTCTACACAAGGTTTTAACAGTATTTATTATATTGATGACAAAATTGCCACCCTAACCGAAATACACGATAAGCTGGAAAAACATAATATAACCCCAAACAGCTACAACGTCGTAATGCAAGGTGATGTTACAAGTATAACAAGCTGTACCCCTTACGAAAGGCGTAAAGTTGTTGATGAAATAGCAGGAGTCGCTGATTTTGACAGAAGAATAGAGAAAGCAACAGAAGAACTCGAAACAGTTGAAAAACGAGTTGTTAATTCTACTCTGATTCTGAATGAAGTTAATACACGACTTGAACAATTAAACGAAGAGAGAGATGTAGCTCTTAAATATCAAAAATTAAAAAACGAAAAAAATGAATTAGAAAGCCAAATTAATACCGTTAAATTTTTTGATATTAGAAGAAATCTTGAAAAAGCTCACGAAAATATTTTAGAGTTTACAAAAAAGAAAAAAGAAGAAGAATTAAAATCCAAAGATTTAGAAGAACGTTTAAAAGTAATTCGCGAACAGTATGAAGAGCTTTCAGCAACAATTAAAGAAAAAGGGGAATCCCATCAAATTGAACTTAAACAGCAAGCGGAAGAAGTTAAGGGTAATATTTCACGAAAAAATTCTTCAATAGCTTTTGCCGATAAACAAATTCAAGATAATTTAAAGTCAATCGAAAATACAAAAAACGGCATTGAAACTCAGAAGAGCAAAATTAAAGAAGCCGAACTAAAAATTTCATTGACTGAAGAAAACATTAAAAATATTGAAACTAATATTGAAGAACAAAAAAATATTTTAAATAAGATTTTATCGGATATGTCCGGCTTGAATGAAACAGCAGAAAAGCATATCGAAAAAAGAAATAGTCTGAGAAAATCATTGGAAGAAGAACAAGATAAAGAAACAAAACTTATTCAAAAGCAAGCTCCAATGGAAGCAGAGCTCTCCGGTAAGAAGAAACAAATTGAAGAATCAAAGAATAAACTAAATGAGCTTGAAGAATTCAAGACCAATTTCAATGAAACAAAGTCTTCCAAAGAGCTTTTAATTGAAGAACTTGGTAAAGAACTTGACGATTTCAAAATTATCCTTAAACAGACAATTGATGAACTGGACAAAACTAAAAATGAAATCACAGATTTGGAATACGACATGCAGGCAGCAAGCAAGAAAATTTATATGCTTGAGGCAGCTAAGCAAGCGAACGAAGAATCTAACATCGGACGTGCAGTTAATACCGTTATGGATGCAGGTATCCGAGGTGTTCATGCCCCTTTAGTCAAACTGGGTAAAGTGGATGAAGAATATTCTACAGCGTTAGAAATCGCTGTAGGCAGCAGAATGGCGCACATCGTTGTTGATGATGAACATACAGCATCAACATGCATTGAACTTTTAAAATCTGCAAATGCCGGCAGAGCTACCTTTGTACCATTAAACAAAATAGTAAAATGTCCAAAATCTCTTAATTTACCTAAAGAAAAAGGTGTTATAGATTTTGCAATAAATCTTATAGATTTTGACGACGAATATCTTAATGCATTTTACTACGCTGTCGGTGAAACCCTTGTTGTTGAAGACAGGACCGTAGCAAACAAGCTTATCGGTAAATACAGGATGGTTACTCTTTCGGGAGATTTGTTTGAAAAATCAGGTTCAATAACCGGTGGGGCTGTCAAAAAAACCGGATTAAGATTCTCACAGAATTCTGACAGTGAACTTGATAGTTACAATGCCAAACTAAAAGAAATGGAAACAAAATACAACAGTCTCCTTTCAAAACAAAAAACATTAGAAGAAAAAATGTATGACATAAGAGAAAAGCATTCCGTTTCGACAACAGAATACAGTAAAGCAAAAGGAGAACTTACAGGTCTCGAAACAAATTATGCAAATATACAAAAAGAAATCGACGAAAAAAAGGAATTTATAAAAACAACTGAGCCGGAAATTAAGAAACTTGAAAAAGATTTGGACAAAATAGAAAATGACCATATCAAAATTTCTGAAAAAATGACAGAATTACAAACAGAAATTTCAGAAGTAGAAAAGTTAATGAATGATACAGACCTTAAGGAACTTAAGGAAAAAACTTCCGGAGTGGAAGCGGAAATCAAACGGTATGAAAAAAATAAATCCGATTCCGAAAATGATATTGCAGGTTTGCACCAGCGCATTGATTTCATAAATACAACCATTCAGACATACAACGAGACAATTGAACGTGCCTTAAAAAACAACAAAGAATTGGAATCTGATAAACAAAGATTCACAGAAGAAATTAAAGAGCTTGATTCTCAACTGGAAGATTTGGAAGTTAAAATAAAAGAAATAACCGACAAGCTTGGAGAACTGTTAACACAAAGAGATGAAATAAATAAAGATCTTGTAGATATAGAAACTCAAAAGAATTTGAAACAAGCTGATATTGAGAAAATAGGCGAACAAATAGAATCATTTAAAGCCAGAAGGCGGGAATTAGAACCTCTGCTGGAAGAGACAAAATCAGTTCTTGAAGAGGCAGGAATAAATATAGCAGAACTCTCACCCGTTGAAATGTCAATTGATGAAATTACCGCCAAGATTCAAAGACTTCAAAAACGCATGGATGACTTAGGTGCAGTTAATATGCGAGCACTTGAAGAATTTGACAGGGTATCTTTAAGGCAGCAGGAATTACAATCGCAAATAGACACATTGAGCACAGAAAGAAGCCAAATATTAGATAGAATGAAAGGATATGAAGACTTAAAGAAAGAGACATTCCTCAAAACCTATAATGCTATCAATGAGAACTTCAAAGAAGTATTCCATAAGCTTTCCGATGGTGAAGGTACTCTGATTCTTGAAAACGAAGAAAAACCTTTCGAAGGCGGCTTAGATATAGAAGCACAGCCCAGAGATAAAAAGAAACAGCGTCTCATGGGTATGTCAGGCGGCGAAAAAGCACTTACTGCATTATCCTTTGTATTCGCAATTCAACGTTACATGCCGGCGCCATTCTACGCATTTGATGAAGTTGATGCCAGCTTGGACGGTATAAATGTTGAAAAACTCGCAAACATTGTAAAAGATCAGGCTGAAAAAACACAATTCATTGTAGTAAGCCACAGAAAACCAATGATTGAATCCGCAAACCGTACAATTGGTGTAACCCAAAAAGAAAAAGGTATTTCAAAAGTAACCGGTGTAAAACTCCGAGACTAATTAAAGTTTAAATATTTATGAAGATAAGAGAACTTATAAAAGCGACTAATCCCAAGGTTAGTTTGACAAACTTAAAAGATAGTACTTTAGACAGAGAAGTTCGTATTTCAACAGACACACGAACTCTTCAGGAAGGTGATTTTTATTTACCGCTGAAAGGTGCCAGCTTTGATGGCGAAAAATTTATTAAACAGGCCTTAGAAAATGGAGCTGTTGGTGCATTTTGCACATCATTTCCAACAAATGAAACATACAAACATGTGAATAGTGAAAAGATATTTCTAAAAGTGCCTGACACACTTACTGCATATTTACAACTCGCAAACTATAGAAGAAATAAGATAAATCCGGTAGTTGTAGCTATTACAGGGAGTTCAGGTAAAACTACAACAAAGGAACTTGTTGCATCAGTTCTGGATGAAAAATTTAAGACCTTTAAAACCCCTCTAAACCATAATAATGAAGTAGGTCTTTGCCAGACAATATTTGAAATGCCTGACAATACAGAAGCTCTCGTATTAGAAATGGGTATGAGAGGCTTAGGCGAGATAGAATTACTCTCAAAATACGCAGAACCGGATATATCAATAATTTGCAATGTTGGGACTGCACACATAGGCAGGCTTGGCTCAAGAGAAAATATAGCCAAAGCTAAGTGTGAAATAGTTAAATATCAAAGGGGGCAGTACTTCATTGCACACGATAATGAATTAATTCGTAAAACTATTGATTTTAATGGGGATAAGACTTTTTATTCTCTTAAAGACGTAAACATTATAGAGAAAAATGCCAATTATTCCAAATTTGAATATCAAGGAAATATATACGAACTTAATGTCAGCGGGGAATATAATATCGAAAACTCTCTGTCTGCAATTAATACCGGTCTGAAACTCGGAATGACGACAGATGAAATTCAAAAGGGATTAAAAAAATACCATCCGATAGAAAAGCGTTGGGAAGGAGTAAATGCAGGCGGATATGAAATAATAAACGACAGCTATAATGCTAACCCTGAATCTATGCGCGCATTTGCTGATACAATATTTGAACTGTATGATAATTACGTACTTGTCCTGGGCGACATGGGAGAATTAGGCGAAAATGAAAATGAGTATCATCGTGAACTTGGACAATATATTAATACACACAAAAAACTTAATCCTAAGACAACAATAATTACGGTGGGGGAACTTTCTAAAAATATTTCTGATGAAATTAAAAATTGTAAAAGCACGCATTTCACGAACATTCCGCAAACAATTGATTATATTAAGCAAAATATTTCTAAGAATACAAAAATTTTCCTAAAAGCCTCCAGAAGCATGAAATTTGAAAGAATTATTGAAGAGCTGGAAGGTAAATAAATCATTTTGTATTAATAAATCTCATAAACTCTTTCAAAAATCCATGTATGGTGTTATCCCAACGTCCGGCCATTCCGCTGTAATAAGGCTTATATTCATCTATAATATTCTTAGGTAAATTCTTACCGCTATCCAAAGTTTGTGCAATCATTTCAAGATATTCATCCTGAGCATCCCTATATTCAATATCCTTTGCACGCATCTCTTCATCTGCAGCATAGTGAACAAGTGCATGATAAGCACACTCTATATTCCTATCTTTCGTTTCAGGAAAGAGTTTTATTGCCTCTCTTACATTTCTCTGCTCTGTTAAAACCGATATAATCAGCCTGCTAACAAACTTTCTGTCTTTTAAATTTTCCATCAGTACGGGTCTTTAATCTTTACATCAAAATTTAACTCGTTCGGTCCAAGATTCGCATCATATCGTGCTTTGGGGCCTTCGCTTAAATCTATTGTTCCTGCTGGTCTTTGTGTTTGGGTTACTGTATTTGAGGGCAAATATTTTTGTAGTCTCCTATGATATTTAATGGCTTGAGAATTATTCTTCACTGCACACCCGGTTAAAAAAACATTCGCTAGCACAAAACAGACCAATACGAAAATAATTTTTTTCATATAAAACTCCGGAGCATTAGGATTACATGTTAATTATAACATTTTTTCGGTTGTGTTCAAGTATTTTTTATATGTTGATTTTGACTTTTAAAACTTCATATATGTCCATTTTTTTCGATTTGCCTCGGATTTGAACATCAGGAATTTTTATAACATCCGCTATTTTGGTAACATGCTTGTACGTAGCTGCACTTATTAACATCTTTGTTTTATATGTTTTATTATAGCTTTCCAATCTGCTTGCGAGATTCACAGTATCGCCTATCACTGTGTATTCCATACGATTATTTGAACCTATATTCCCAACAAAAACCTCTCCGGTATTAATGCCAATTCCAATTTCGATTTCCGGTTTCCCCTCGTCTACCCATTTCTTGTGTAAATATTCTACTTTTTTAAGCATTTCGTACGCACATTTTACGGCATTTTCGGCATGGTTCTCGTCTTGTATCGGTTCCCCAAACACCGCCATAATTGCATCACCTATAAATTTGTTAATTATACCGTTATATTTAGTTATTATCGGCTCCATCTCAGAGAAATATTCATTCAAAATCTCAGAAACCTGTTGGGCAGAAAGCTTTTCACTAATGGTTGTGAATCCTCTTATATCGGAAAATAGAACAGTAACCGTTGCCCTTTTGCCACCAAGCCCAAGGTTATCTATGTTCTCTATAACTCTCTTCATAACGTCCTTGGACATATATTTGCCCATCGCGTTTTGAACCTTTTCCTTATTTTTAGTCTCAATAAAATATTTGTGAGTATAAGCAAAAATTGTCGATATAACAAACATTACCAGTGGCGTAATGACATTAATAACAACGTCAAAGTAGAAACAAAGGCAACCGGCAAAAATATAACCTGTCATAATGAGAACAACAGCATAGATTGACTTTGTCAGATTTAACATTTTTACCGCAAAATAAACCAAAAGCATTCCCAAAATGGTAAATAATAAATTAATCCACTGCGGAATCATTATCAGAAAATCATGATGAACAAGGTTGTCTATAGCAGTTGCCTGAATATCTACACCTGGGTGATTTGGTGAAATTGCCGAATTTCTGTTATCATTCAAACCATCGCCTGCTGGGACATTTCCGCCTATAACAATAATTTTGTCTTTGAACATTTCCGGATTAAGTAGCGGTTTTTGCCCTCGTTCCAATTGTTCATTAGAATTAAGAATATCAATCGCAGAATAATTTATATGAGAATATTCTCCACCATAAAGTTTATAAAACTTTAACGGAACAATATTGGAATAAATATGATGCCGTAATTGTTTTATAGTCGTATTATTTTCAGGAAATTCAACCTTATCATAATCAAATATAACATTTGAAATATTATACAAATACAAGTACGTCCGCATACTTAAAGAAGGGTAATACGCGCCTTTATATTTTATAAAATGATTATAACCCCTTGCGACTTGGTCATCATACAAAGATTGATATATTGGACCAAGAGATATATTTATGGCCCCGACATTTTTTATTACGTCAAAATACGGTTCTGGAAACGTCATAATACTTTCATAACATTCTTCCGTATTTTCTGTCTTATCCTCCAACTTTAAAGCGAACTTGCTTTGAAACGCTTCATCATACTCTTTGCCTTTTTTTTCATCTTGCCATTCGTATGGAGTGAACACGCACCCGCTTACAAAATTGTTCATGGCTTTGACTGAACTAAAATACTTCGCATCAGATTGTGGGTTGTCAGTATCCAATGTATTTATAATGGAATCATAAACAACAACTTTAGCTTTTGCATATTTCGAAAAATAATTTAATAAACCGCAATACAATTCTCTTTTCCACGGCCAACGATATTTTTCAACAGACTTTGTATCTATTACAACAAGTACAACATCATCACTCCCGTACACTTTTTTGTGATTATCAAAAGGGAGTTTGTTTATAAGGACTGTTTTTACCATATAGTCATACGCCTTAGGTTCAGCGACACTAAAAGTAAGAACATATACAATGCTTATTATTGTAAACAGTATAAGTCCGAATAGAATTAGTTTAATCTTGTTAGGAATGTTATTAGTCACTCAATCACCTTATAATTTATGATATAATAAATTTGATAAAAAGGATTCGTATAAATGAGTGATAATTATTTAAGTATAATAGCAACTGACAAAGTTTATCCCATAATCAGGGATAAAGACCCCAAACGCACAATCGAAATAGCACAGGCATTAATTGAGGGCGGAATAAGAGTTTTGGAAATTAATGTCGAATCACCTGAAATTTTTCAAGCAATACACGAAGTTTCAAAACACGCGACTGTTTGTGCCGGCGGAATTATAACTTTGACTCAGGCAGATTGGGCTTTTAAATGCGGAGCAAAATTATTTGCATCCCCGATTTTTCAGATGAGTATGGTAAGAATTTCCAAAAATTTAAGGATACCTTTCATTGCAGGCGCAACAACCGCAAATGAAGCGTACAATGCCTGGAAATCGCGCATACAATTAATAAAAATATTCCCGGCAGAAGCAATGGGAGGGGCTCAATATATAGAAAACATCTTAAGGCAGATGCCATTTCTGCATTTAATGCCTACCGGTGATATTAAACTTAACAGCGTTGTATCATATCTGAATGCAGGGGCAGTAGCCGTCGGTGTTGGACGTGATTTTTATTTTGGATATACACCTGATGAAATTACGCGAAGAACAAAAGAAATATTAACAGAAGTTAGGGATTTTTCAAAATGGAACCAAAAATCGATATAGCAGTTATTGGTGAGTGCTTAATAGAACTTTCAGCTAACGGGACTCTTGCTGATACATCTACGTTAAACAAATATTTCGGCGGAGATACTGTAACTACCGCTGTCGCAATTGCAAGATTAGGCGGAAATGTTACCTATTTAACCAAAGTAGGAAATGACGGCTTTAGCGAATTTATACTTTCTGCACTTAAAAAGGAAAATATTGATACTTCGCTTATAAAAACCAATGACGAGCAAAATGGAATGTATATTGTTTCTAACACTTTGGACAAAAAAGAGGTTTTGTACTACAAGCGGAAAACAGCTGCTACAAAGCTTTCTATTGAAGATATTTCGGAAGATATTATAAAAAAACTGAAAATGGTTTATTCTACAGGGGTTGTTCAGTCACTCTCAGCAAGTTCAAGAGAACTTATACGTGAAACTTTTGAAATCGCAAGAAGAAATGATGTTATGACAGCTTATGACCCAAATTATACTTCTTGCTTTATGAATTCTGTTGACACAAGAGAATACTTTGAAGAAATTATAGACTTGTCGGATATAGTATTTTCTAGCCTAAAGAGTGATTCACAAAGGCTTTATGAAATGGATTCGCCCGAAAAAATAATACAGTATTATTGGGATAGAGGAGTGAAAATTGCCGTTATAAAATCACATGTTGACAATGGTTATTACACAGGATATCGGGGTAATATTGATTTTACCGAGTTCTATAATACTCAAAAGGCTATTGATACAACAGCTTCCGGAGATGTATTTAACGGCGGATTTTTGTATGCCATAACAAATGGATATACTCCTTCTGATGCATCGAAATTTGCTTCGGTGGTTTCAGGCTTGCAAACCCAGAACTATGGCGCAATTCAGGCAATTCCATATAAAGAAGCCGTATTGGAGAATGTATAATGACCAAATACGTTATATCAGGCTATATTGGATTTGATAACTTCGGCGATGAGGCTATTGCCGGGGTACTTATTAATCACCTAAAAGATTCAGGCGCAGAAAGGATAACTGTACTCTCTGCTAATCCGGAAAAAACATCAAATCTCTACGGAGTAAAGTCATGCGGAATGTTCAGATTTTTGTATCCAATAATTACTTCTGATGTTCTGATCTCAGGCGGCGGAAGTCTTTTGCAGGACATAACAAGCCTTAGAAGTCTTATATATTACCTTATCGTAATAATGACAGCAATAATATTCGGGAAAAAAGTTATTGTGTTTGCGCAAGGATTTTCAAAATTCAGAACCAAAATCGGAGAAATCCTGACCGAATCAATTTTAAAAATGTGTTATAAAGTATCTGTTCGTGACAAACAATCTCAAGATTATCTAAAGACTCTCGGAATTGATGCTGAACTCGCCACTGACCCGGTTTTTGGGATGGAAGTACCGGTTATTAAAGAGCATAAAGGAGTAGGCGTTCAGCTTCGTGATTGCAGAGGTTTGGGGAACGAATTTTTGATACCGCTTGCAGAAGAAATAGCAGAAAAATTTAAAGGGCATGAAATTAAACTGTTTTCTTTTCAAGACAATATTGATTTGCCGATTATTGAAAAGTTTGCAGAATTTTTAACTTCAAATGGAGCTATGGTTAAAATTTACAAAAATATGTCAGTTCCGGAAGTTATTTGTGAGGTATCAATTCTTGAATATTTCATTTCGATGAGATTCCACGGATGCCTAATCGCCGCTAAATCCGGAGTAAAAACTCTCGGAATAAAATATGACAAAAAAGTCCAAATCCTTTCGGAAAACGTTGGTTTCCCCGTAATAAATATGCTTGGTTGCGAAGTTAAACAGGGAATTGACGAACTTTTAAGCCAAAACCCGGATGAATATAAAATTCCAAAATTCTCATTTGATATAAATTAAATTTGACTGGAATCTGAATTATAAACTCTTATGACTTTGAATTTCCGGCAAAGAGATATATTGCAGCCACAGAGCCAAAGGCTATGGCTGTAAATATTCCTGCTATAGTACCTTTTTTAGCACATTGTTTGGTAATTTCAGGTAATTTAGCTCTCAATTGTGCCACTTTATTAGAATTGCTGCTGATTATTTTCTCACAATTAATTACATCCATTCTTGCAGTCTCAAACTCTCTGGCAACTGTCTTTGCATTCTGATATTTGAGATACGCATTATACCTGCTTTTGAGTTCAGGAGACAGTGTACTTGCATCCGCTTTACCTCTGAATGCATTTTCAAGTGCCTTATATTCGGCTCCCTTTAAGCCTTCAAACCAATTGCGTTTCAACTTATTGGCTTTCTCATAAGCAGCTTCGACACGAGTTTGCGGGCCGGAATTTTCAAATACCCAATCATCTTTATATGAACGAACCGGCAAATCAGGCCATTTCATATTTTGATACTTGTGATTAAGGGAGTTCAATTCTTCCCCCAATCCTTCGTTAGCATTCAGCAATGTTTGTATTTCCGTATTAATAGCTGCTCGTTCTCCGGCCACGCGGTTAACAGCTAATTGCTGGGTTCCCTTTCCTGCAACATATCCCATTCCTGCAGAACCAACTACAATACCTGTAGCTTTTAGTACATCCGTTTTTACTTCATCTGCCATAATAAATCCCCTTTATATTCATAAATATCCCTTATTTATATAAAGTCTTTTTCAATTCAAAAATTGCCATGATATAATACGGAGTTCTCCCGGAAATTGCCCTACTATGCAAGCATAACTACAGTTTTATCCTTTTGTCTATCAATAAATTCGCTTTTACAATTGTTAACATTTCTATAATCTTGAATTTTGATTTGAGGCTTATTCCTAACTATCTACAAAGTCCTTGCGATTTTTTTGCTTTTACAGTATCATATTAGGGCTATAGTGTGTGGGGTGGGGATAAGATGCGCTAACCTTTGCACTTACAGGATAATAACAAAAAAAAGGAAATATAAATATGAGCGGACATTCAAAGTGGTCTACCATTAAACACAAAAAAGCTAAAACAGACTCGGCACGAGCTGCGGAGTTCCAGAAGTTTTCAAGAGAACTTATTGTGGCTGCAAAACTTGGTGGCGGTGATCCTGCAGGTAATTTCAGATTAAGAACTGCTATCGAAAAAGCTAAAGCGGCAGGACTTCCGAATGACAACATCAAACGTGCGATAGAAAAAGGCTGCGGAGCCGGAAGTAATGAAAACTATGAAGAAATGACATATGAAGGATATGCAGCAGGCGGTGTTGCGGTTGTCATCGAGGCTATGACAGATAATAAAAATAGAACCGCCGGCGATATAAGAAGTTACTTCACAAAATTCAACGGAAATCTCGGTGAAACAGGCTGTGTCGGCTGGATGTTTGATAAAAAAGGCTGCATAACTTTTGATGCTAATTCTGTTGATTTTGATAAATTATTTGAAGCTGCAATAAACCTTGATGCAGATGATATTCAGGAAGAAGAAGACGAATACAAAGTTTATACATCTGTTCCGAATCTTCAGCCTATCGTTGAAGGACTTGAGAAAGAAGGTTTTAAATCAGTAACTGCCGAATTTACAAGAATTCCGCAAAATACCGTTCCGGTTACGGATGAAAAAATTGCGACTAATGTAATGCGCCTTTTGGGCAGATTAGAAGAACATGATGACGTTCAAAATGTCTATGCAAACTTTGATATAGACGATGATTTAATGGAAAAACTAGACATATAAGTATATAGGAGGATAACAATTATGATGAATATGATGAATATGATGAAACAAGCACAAAATATTCAAAAAAAATTGGTAGAGGCTCAAAACGAATTATCTAATACCGACATTACCGCTACATCCGGAAATGGTTCTGTCACTGTAACTTGTGACGGAAAAGGTATTTTTAAGTCAATAAAAATTTCTGCAGAAGCTATTAATGCAGAGAACCCGTCCTCTGTATCACAGGACGATATTGAAATGCTTGAAGATTTGATTACATCTGCAATGAATAGCGCAACAGAAAAATCAAAAGCTGTTCTTGAAACAAAAATGAAATCCGTAACAGGCGGAGTAAATATTCCGGGGTTAATGTAGACAAAGTGTAAAGGGAGAACAGATAAGTCATTGGTAAATAGGTGAATAATTAACTTATTAACTTATTAACTTATTAACTTATTAACTTAAAAAAAATGATTTATCCAAAAAGTATAGCGGCACTAATAGAACAATTTCAAAAATTTCCGTCCGTTGGTCCAAAATCAGCTCAACGGATGGCTTTTCAGATTCTCAAAATGCCGATGAGCGAAGTCGAAAAATTTACTGATGCGATATTGGTTGCTAAAAGAAGCGCCAAGACATGTGATATATGCTATAACATATCAACCCAGAGTCCGTGTGAAATATGCTCATCAAACAGCAGAAATCGTTCTGTTATTTGTGTTGTAGCAGAAACAAAGGATTTAATTGCAATAGAAAAAACCGATGAGTATAAAGGTCTATACCATGTACTTCAAGGACTCATCTCCCCAATGGATGGAATTGGTGCAGAGGATATTAGAATTAAGGAGCTTTTGACACGACTCACAAGTGAAGAAGTTCAAGAAGTTATTCTCGCACTTTCGCCTTCAGTTGAAGGTGAAGCAACCAGCTTGTATTTAACAAAACTTATTAAACCTTTCGGCATAAAGATTTCGAGAATAGCTTTTGGGCTGCCTGTTGGAGCCGACTTGGAATATGCAGACGAGGTTACCCTTGCACGCGCGATTGAAGGACGACGTGAACTTTAGTTAAATTTACTACATTATTTATTATGTGATAGAATAGTGTCATGAATTATTTCAAAAGAGGGTTAAAAGAATTTAAAAAACTGGATAAAAGCCATAAGGGTTACGTTATCATAGGTCTTTTGATTGCGTTAATTATGTGTTGGGCATTTATATCTGCTGGTGTAATAACCGGTAATTTTAATCGAGCACAGGTTAAAAATGCGGCTGACAGTAAAAAGGTTAACGCAAAAGGGATTATTATTACCGAAACAAAGAATGGCACAAAATATTTTGAAATATTCGGTGAAGACGGACATTACAACAACCAAGATAAAATAGCTACTTTAAATAATCCCGTCGGAAACTTTTACAAAGATAACGAAGTTTCAATGAGTTTCCAGTCATCAAAAGGCACTTATGATGAACGAAATCGTGTTATAACTTTATATGAAAACACTTATATAGTACTTAAAGACGAAACCTCTCTCGAAGCAGACCGTCTTGTCTGGTCCGGTTCGGATGAAGATACTATTGCTACAGGAAATGTACGCATTAAAAGAAAAGGGGAACTGCTTTCTACTGCAGATAAGTGTATAATAAGAGCAGGATATGAAAGTTTTAAAATTATGGGTAAGACAAAAACACAAATTTTTGGAAAAGATAAGGAGAACCAATGAAAAAGATATTACTGATTTCATTTTTGATATTCACAAGTTTAGCTGTTTTCGCATCTGACTTGATAATTGAATCAAAGACACAGACGTTTTCCGATAAAGAAAAGAAAATCAACCTCGATGGCGGAGTTAAGGTACAGCTGGATAACTTAACTGTAGTAAGTCCGAGAGCAGATGTTACCGTAAGACGTAATAACAAACTTGATACCGCAACTTTCTACGACAAGCCTTATGCTTTTGAAGTAAATATGAACAAAAAAAGAGAAGTTAAAGCGAATATATTGCAAGTGTCTTTGATTAATAAAGTCGTTCGTGCTGAGGGTGAAACACAATCAGTTATAACAGAAGGAAACACCCCTATCGTTATCATAGATGCAGATGAACAAGAATATGATACAAAGAGCAACGTAATGGTTGCAACAGGTAAAGTTGGAATACAATACAAAGACATTGAAACGATCTCTGATAAAGCGGTTATTTTAACCGATGATAAAGGTGGCATTAAGAAAATCGACTTGATAGGTAATGCAACGGTTAAGCAAGGCGAGAATGTTTCTGAAGGTCATCATTTTGTATATAACCCAATTAATGATGATATGAATGTTACCGGAAATACAAAAACAATTGCATACACAAAAGAAGGTAAAAAACTTACAATTCACTCAGATTATCAGCAATACAACAAACAACAAAACTCTTACATAGGAACAGGCCACGTAAAAATTTGGTTTGACGATTATTTTGCACAAGGGCCTAAGGTTAGTGTTTTCCCAAATATCGAAACCGGTAAACCAAATGAAGTCTATTTTGTAGGACGTTCAAAGATTGTTCAAGTTGACAAAGACATTGTTGCGGATAAAATTAAAATAACCCTCGACCCAAAAGACTTTCAGGCAGAAGGGAATGTAAGGACAATTATACACAATGTTGACACAAAAGAAACGAGTAACCTGTAATGTCAGAAAAAATTGATAAAGCAATGTCCTTGTTTAAGGAAAGAAAATATAAAGAGTGCATAGATGCATTCAGTATGGTGTTAGAAAACGAACCGGACAATTCGGATGTTTACAACAATATGGGTGTAGCATATGCTTGTGTAGACGATTTTGACCATGCACTTAATTGCTACACAAAAGCTATTGAACTGAACCCTGAACTTGCTCAAGCATACATAAATCTGTCGGATTTGTATTTCAAAGCAGGCGATTTACCTTCAGCAATCGGGACATTGCAAAGAGGGACCTATGAATTAGAAAATAACCTGACTTTGGCACATCTTTTGGCCAGGGTTTATATAGAAGATCAAAGATATGAAGATGCTATAGTCGAACTTGAAAGAGTGCTCGAAGGCGAACCGGAAAACTATGATGCATTTTATGACTTAGGACATGTGTGTTTTGAGCTTGGTGATTATGAGAGCGCCATTTCCAATTTTGAAAACGTATTGCAATACAAAGAAGACAGTGAACTTTTGTTCTATGCTTTGGCGCAAGCTTATGAAGCAAATAATGAAATAGACAAAGCTATCTCAAATTACTTGAAAGCGATTGCCGTAAATGATAAATTCTATCTGGCTTACAAAAAAGTCGGAATTCTGTTTATGGCAAGAAATGACTGGGAAGATGCAATAGAGTATTTCGAAGACTATACAAATTTCAATATCCCGGAAGAAGAAAAATCTTCTGTAAATAAATTGATAGAAAGAATTAAGGCAAAATCGTAGTTGGTAAATTATTACGTTTATTCTTCAATATAAGTATATCGACCTGTTGCCTTTAATTCTGCCATATATTCTACTTCCTTTTCAATACTCATGCCTTTCATCTTTTCAACATCTTCATCATAAAACTTAACTTTTTTCTCATGAAACTTTAAATGGTTCAAACTGTTTCTTGCATTCTCTTCAGCTGCACATCGTTCACATGTATCATGTTTGACTTGCATTAGTTCAACATTTTTATTAGGTTCTTTTTTATCTATTTTTAGTAATTTTCCAATACTATTATAAGAATGGTTTTTCATAATGTTGTTCCTTTATTTGTATTTACTTGATGCTAGTTGGTCACAGTTGCTTTTATTGTCCACAAATTTCTTGTATTATCAAAGACTATATCTGTTATAGCAACATTGCTGTCTCTTTGCAATAATAACTCACATTCGGTACCATATTCATTTGTTGGAATATTTCCCTGAATATACGTAGCATGTGTTCCTTTGGGCAGAGTAATTTCCCAAGCAACATCTCCGGTAGTCGCTTGACGTGTCGGGAATAAAGAACATGACATAAATCTTTCATTAGTCGCCAGACAACTGTTACATAATAAATGTTGCCTTAATTTAAGATATGCCTCCTGCCTCATTGCAGGGTCTGACATTGCACTTATTTCTGACATAACTTGTGCCATTGTTTTCCCATTATATTCGTTTGATAATTGACAGTTTCTCAGACAGCCGTAATTATTATCAGAGTTATTAACATACAAAAAACCTTCTGAACGATAGACTGTTATAGATTCAGGTATCTCCTGCCTTTGGATAAGAGAAGAAAGATCATCGATAAATCCTTTTACAAGACCTGATGGCTGTACACCTTTATCTTTAGCATTGGATAATGCTCCATTAATTTCTCTTATGAAATAATTATTTAAATAAGCGTTTAGTGCTTGTATTTCCGATTCCGATATAAGCTCTCTGTCGGCAATACTTAATATCAAAGCACTCTTTTGAGGAGATAAATCATCTATAAATTTATCAAAAATTGCAGGATCGGATGTTATAATGTTTCTGTAAACCATTAATAACCTATCCGGTTGTATGGATGAAACATCCATTATAGTTGACGCTTGACTAACTAGCATTTCAAGAATTGAAATATCTCTATCAGTCAAAGGCTTACTTAAATTATCTAAAAACCTTTTAGCATTGTACTCACTGTAATTAGCTTTAATGAGGTTTTCTGTCTTTTCTCGAATATTAAAAACATATTCATTTCCAACTTTCTTTAACCCCAAACCATCGATAAAATTGCTGATAGAGTTATTAACACCACCAATTGCATTATCCCCGGCATTTACATATTTTGTCGAATTTTTTACGTCATCCGGCTTGGTTGAAGTTTCTCCGATTTTGTCTGTTTTCCCCATTTCAGGTTTGGTTTCTACACTTTTTACCTTGTCCGTAACTTTCAAAGAATATGCCGTAACAGTAACTTCCCCACCTATAGCACCATTAATCAAATATTTAGGTTTCCCGTTGCTTTTGGCCGAAACAGATCCAACAACATGGTTTATTCCACTTATTACTATTTTAGCAGGTGATTTGTCTATACCGGATGCAGGAACACCAATTGCATCCATAAAGACTCCTTTTTCATCATACATTTCCGGCATATTTTTTCTATTAGCGGGGTTTAAGGCGGTATCGCATACAAATAAAAGTGCCTTTTTGCCTTTGGGAACATTATCAGCAATATATTGCCATACAGGTTCGCCACTGTGTTTAAATCTCCATACCCTCGAATTCGATGAATCCGTTTCTAATGAACTTCCGACACCATGTCCAAGTACGATATAGTCAACATCTTTGTACAAATCAGGATTATTGAAAGCTCCTATCATATTTACAAACTCATTAAAACGCGCAGAATCCCCGACCAAGACTTTTTTCCCTGTCATGTTCTCAAGAAATTCCGTAAACTCTTTAACTGCCTTATTATGTGCTTCCGCATCAAAACTTTTGCTGTTAATTACAGCATATACACCGTTTACATCCGGCTTCAGTGCTGATGTTTGCCCCGACATTGCGATTTTCCATTTATAAATCTTATCAGCATTTTCAGCAATTTCCGGGCGGACATTTGGGAACTTGGTTTTCATATATTCCGGCATTAATTTAGCTATTTCATCATGAATCCTTGAAAGGCTTTCTTTGCTTATATTTTTGTTTTCACTGTAAATATACATTAGAAAATCACTCAAAATCCCTAATCTTGATTTATCATAATTAACTTTAATTCCCCTATCTGAAAGTTCTTTCGCATTTTTCGCCCTGTATTCACAAAATTCTTTCAATAAAAGATCTGTGCCGTCAGAAAATTCCGGAACAAAATCGTTACCGTGTTCTTTTAAACCCTGAAGATACATATCAAATTCATCAGTTACATTTTTCATTCCAGCAGACTTTGCAGAAGTTGCATCATCACTCTTAACTACAACCTCATTTAACACAGCGCCTTCCTGGACTTTACTACCCGAGCCGAATTCGGTTTTACTTTTTGTTTTATGGGTATTGTATTCGCCCGCAGAGACTTTGTCCATTTCTACAAGTATTCTGGCAGCATCATCTCTGCTTAAATTAAAATCTTCAAACGCCTTAACCAAAAAGTCAATTTTAGCTTCTTTACTCATAGGTGCAAATTGTTTTTGCAGAGTGCTACCAGCAACAGCAGATGCTACAGATTGAATCCAATCAAAAGTGGTTAACCCTTCACCATGCATTTGTTTAGTAAGTGCATAAGTCGAGCTCAAATCCATAGCAACTTCGGTGCTTATTTGAAGCGTTTTTGCAACTTTATCTATGTGTTCTAAACCTTCTACAACTTCTTGTGGGAATTTTAGCGGATTTGCCTTAATTATTGAGGTGATTTCATCAACACTCTTTCCGCTGTTTTTAAGAAATGTAACGAGGGCTTTAGTTTTATAAACCGATGAGAAACATTCTGCAACTTTGCCAACACCCATACCGACTGCCATAAATACAGCACTCTCAGCACAACTCATAAACCACTCATTAAATTCTTGTTCACTTATACCATTAGAAGTCCATTTTTCAAGAAAATCTAATGGATGCGTAACCATTAAGAACGGAGTAACTGCTTTTGCAGTTTTAATACCCTTGGCGAGCCATCCGGGAGCTGATGCAATCGCCCCGCCGGGAATGAACATTAATGCCATTGAAGCTATGTTTAATCCCATTTGTATATACTGAACGCCTTGTTGTTCTTTTTCAATATATATTTGTGCCATTTTTGACGGATCTTCACCGCCATATGCAGCCGCGTATGCTTCTTCATATTCTGTTTTGTAATAATTAAGGATATTTGCATTTAATTTTTCGATTTCACTCGGGTTCATATTATCCAAAAGTTTGTTAACCAGTTCAGAGTATTCTCCATCGTTCATTCCTTTGTATTTTGCAATTTCTGTATAAAGCTGGAATTCTTCAGCAGTAAGGCCTCTGGTAGTTGCATTGAAGGCCAGTTGTCCGTATGCTTTATCAAGATCCATTACTTCTTGTGTGGTGAATACATTTTTAGCTTTTTGCAGCAAAACATCTTTATTATCACTATCCGGTGCAGCATAAAAAGCAAGTGCAAGTTGTTTTTCTAACATTTCAAGAATTTCATGTACTACAAAATTTAACTGTTCAGGAGTTGCTGTATCAGGATAGCCTGTAGGAGTATCTCTATATATTTCCCAGTTGCCATTTTTAGTCTTACTTAAACGTAAATTCCCACCATATCTGGAAAATTCCGGATTATTTTTATTCTTTTCAGAAATATTATGTAAGAGAATATTTATTTGATTTATATCTTTAATACCGCACATTTCCAGCGCATTCATAATTGAAGATGCGGCTTGCACAGGTATTACGGCATGACCGTTCATCAACTGATTGTGATAAAGCATATCCCCTTTAATATAATTCACCATATCGTAGGTGGTTTTAGCTGACGTATAGACCTTAGATTTTGTTGTGCACTCTTCAATAGCTTGAGAATCAAAAGACACCCCTCTAAGATTTCTATATGTTTTGTTAAATTCTTTCTCGCTTTTTTTAGCAGCATTTGTTAATGATTTAACATGCTCTTGCGTAGTTTTTATACTATATTCCACTTCAGATCTAGTGTTTTCTTGATTAAACACCGAACGCCAAAGATTAACACTTTTACTAATAACACCTCGAGTTTCATTATAAGCTTCGAGATCTTGTTCCCCATTATTTACCGCAGTACTCAAAAAATTAATAGCTTCCAGCTCATAATGCGGAATCCCGTTAAATTTACCAAAATTTTTATATATTGGTTCTATGAATTTTACCAGCTGATCACGAGTGATTCCAATATCTTTTAAAGATTTAACTATTTTACCCCCGCTTTTGTCTGCATATTCACGAGTTTCATAAAGAAAATCTTCCTCCTCTTTAGCGCTAAAAATAGAATTCCCGTCTTTCTTTGCATATTGGTTGATTTTGTTTATTAGGGCTACAACTTCTTTCTCTTCTAACTCTCCGCTACTGTCTACATCAAAGAAATCAAACAGTAATTTTAGGTTTTCCTCCCTATCAAGAGCACCCTTACCATCGCCTCCATTAATCTCATTGAGGTTGAATTTTTTACCGCTAAAATTTATCCAAAATTCTTTTGGGGAGTTCATTGCCTCTTAATACTCCATTTCTAACTTACTTGCCTTCAGGTTGTGACGTCAAATTAAAAACCTTTATGCTTCATGTGTAACGGCACTTTTGGGTTAAAACTTTAGCTCTCGGCATCAAAAATTTACAAAACTTAATATTCTTTTTTGCTCCACCATAAAGCTGAATTAAAAACCGCTCTACTTGAAACTTTAGCATTTTTTGGGTAAAATAGATATAACTTATTGGCAAGAAGAGGAATTAATAAAATGTTCGAACGTTTTACAGAAAAAGCAATTAAGGTTATTATGCTAGCTCAAGAAGAAGCTCGCAGGCTCGGACACAACTTTGTCGGAACAGAGCAAATTCTTTTGGGGCTTATTGGCGAAGGTACCGGTATTGCTGCAAAAACTCTTAAATCAATGGGAGTTAACCTTAAAGATGCAAGAGTTGAAGTTGAAAAAATTATCGGGAGAGGTTCCGGTTTTGTTGCGGTTGAAATCCCATTTACACCAAGGGCTAAAAGAGTTCTTGAACTCTCTTGGGATGAAGCAAGACAACTTGGACATAACTATATCGGCACAGAACACCTGCTTTTAGGTTTAATAAGAGAAGGTGAAGGTGTTGCTGCACGTGTTTTAGAGAATCTTGGTGTTGACTTGAATAAAATCAGAACCAATGTTGTTAAAATGCTCGGTGATTCCAAACCAACAGCCGGTGCAGGCGCAAGTACAGGTTCGGGAAGCAGTTCATATTCAGCTTCTTCATCTTCTTCAAGCAAAGTTAAAACTCCGAGCCTTGATGAATATGGTACAGACTTAACCCTTGCTGCTTCGGAATTAAGATTAGATCCGGTTGTCGGTCGTGAAAAAGAAATAGAACGTGTTATACAAATTCTTGCAAGAAGAACAAAAAATAACCCTGTCCTTTTGGGTGAACCGGGTGTTGGTAAAACAGCCGTCGCAGAAGGGCTCGCTTTAAGAATTGTTAATAATGAAGTCCCCGACATTTTAGACGGTAAAAAAATTGTTCAGCTTGATATGGGCTTGCTTATTGCAGGTACAAAATACAGAGGTGAATTTGAGGAACGTCTTAAAAAGATTATGGATGAAATCCGTCAGGCAGGGAACGTAATTCTTGTAATTGACGAAATGCACACATTGATTGGTGCGGGTGCTGCAGAAGGCGCAATTGATGCAGCAAATATTTTAAAACCGGCTCTCTCAAGAGGAGAACTGCAGGTTATTGGTGCAACGACTTCTGATGAATACAGAAAGTATGTTGAAAAAGATTCCGCTCTCGAAAGAAGATTTCAACCCGTAATCATTGAAGAACCTACAATTGATGAAACTATCGAAATTATTAAAGGTTTAAAATCCAAATATGAAGAACATCACAACCTTATTATTTCGGATGATGCAATAGTTGCCGCTACAAAGCTTTCAAGCAAATATATAAATGACAGATTTTTACCTGACAAAGCAATCGACGTAATAGATGAAGCATCATCAAAAGTAAGACTTAAATATTGTACTCTTTCACCGGAAGGAAAAGAACTTGAAAAAGAACTTAAAGATATCATTCACGAAAAAGAAGAGGCTATCAGAAACCAAGAATTCGAAAGAGCTTCTGAACTTCGTGATGATGAAGCAAATATGAAAGATAAAATAAGAGAAGTCTCTGAAGAATGGCGTAAACAAAATGACGCCAATAAACCTACGGTAACAGAGGAAGATGTAGCACAAGTTATAGCAATAATGACAGGTGTACCTGTTACGAAACTTACGGAAGGCGAATCTGAAAGACTTATGCGTCTGGAAGATACATTACATGCCCGTGTTATCGGCCAATCAGATGCAGTAACAGCAATTTCTAAAGCAATCAGACGTGCTCGTGTAGGCTTGAAATCACCTAATAGGCCGATCGGAAGCTTTATCTTCTCAGGTCCTACCGGCGTGGGTAAAACAGAACTCGCGAAAGCACTTGCAGAAGCAGTATTCGGAAGTGAAGACAATATGATTCGTGTAGATATGTCAGAATTTATGGAAAAACATTCTACCGCAAAACTTATCGGTTCACCTCCGGGATATGTC